>VFQO010001913.1_pt1 | contig 14293 bp, 6 predicted proteins | sample 3512331 | NCBI WGS metagenome assembly VFQO01 (sample SAMN10412371, study PRJNA504923) | tailings metagenome | isolation source: Replicate 3 from Balatoc abandoned mine | place: Philippines: Itogon, Benguet | collected 2017-08-28
AGCCAATGACAATATTGCAAAGCGCCATATTGGGTCATACCCACCGCAGGCTTTCCTTCCTTTCCCATCCCAAAAGTCATATCCAAATAGGGTAAGCTTGGGCGGGTCAGTCCATCCACTCGCTCCTCGATTCCCCCCTCGGTCATGGTTTCCTCGTATTGCTTATCCAAAAACAGTTCAAAAGCATCCCAAGTCACTTCGTGTATTCCCATCCAAAATGGCGCAACCTGAACCTCATGCGCAGGATTTTGATCGGGGAAAGCTGGGTCGTTACTTCCCATCATAAAAGTGCCTCCTGGAATGGGAGCCAAATCAAAACTGACCGGTGTTCCGGGAATTTTTTGGGTGTAAGGATCAAAAACCGCCTGCTGATTGAGCTGGAAACTCATCAAAATCAATCCGGCAGCGGAGAGGTACTTTTTCATAGGTTAGGTTTGGGAATATTGAATAATTGAAAATAAGTCTTTCTTAGGCTACTTAGTTGATTCTTTTGATAAATGGCTTTGATACAGATATAACCCGCGGTTTTTAAGGTGAATTGCCAGATAATTGCCCACTTGGGTGATCCCGCGAATTTCTCCTCGAAGTCCCAATCCGGACTCTTTTGCAGTCAATGGTTTAAATTCTCCTTTTCCATTTCCCAGCAAAACCAATCCATGAAGCGCATCCAACTTTCCAAATTTGAGTTTGGTGTCCAAAAGATTTCCTCCCAAAATGAGGTCTTTGAATCCATCTCCATTGAGGTCTGCGCTTTCCAGCGAAAAGACTGGAGAAAACTGCGCCTCAATCGGCAGAGATTTAGACTCAAATTTACCTGATGAACCCAAGACAAAATAGCTGGTTTCCAATCGATTGATAAAAGTGGAACGAGAATCATTTCGCTCTTCCGGTGTGAATAACTCATCAAATTTCACTTGAGAGAATGATTTGAAATCCAAGTATCGCTTTTTTAGGAAATTCACTTGGCCCAAAACTTCATCGCGGCTTGGCGAGGGATATTTTACACCTTGGATGTAATAGCCCAAGATCGCATCCACCGATCCATTTCCATCAAAATCCTTATACAACAGCTCCATTAGCTCGCTGTCACTGGCAAACAGCTGAGAGTTTTTGCCATGATTTCCCACCATCAATTCAGGCTTACCATCTCCATCCCAATCCCCAACCAACAAGTCCGTCCAAAAACCGACTTCGGACTTTTCGAAATAGGTATTGGTCACATTGGCCCACTTGCCAGAAGTATTGGAAAAAACAGAAATCGGCATGGCATCCCCAACCAAAATCAATTCAGCTTTTTGATCCCCATCCAAATCTGCCCAAGCTGCATCGGTGAGCATTCCGATGGATTTAAGCTCAGGAAATAAGTTGTCGGTTTGATCCGCAAACTTTCCTTTTCCATCTCCGACCCAGAATCTTCCTCCCGGAGAAATCGGATATTGGCCTGGACTCACTCGGGCTCCGACGAAAAGATCAATTAGTCCATCATCATTGAAATCGCCAGTAAGTGCTGTTCCTGTCGGGAAAGCCTCCTTGGGAAGTGCCTCCTCGGCTAAGGTTAACTTTCCTTTTCCGTCATTCAGATAGAGTCGATCTGCCAAAGCCGGATCACCCAAATTCCATTGATACACTCCTCCACTTCCTACATAAAGATCCAAATAACCATCACCATTCGCGTCAAAAGCCAAGGCGACAACATCTTCGGAGGATTTTGCATTGCCAAAAGCAGTAGAATCGATACGGTTGATTTTCCCTCTGCCAGCACCAAAAAGCAACCTGCCACAAAGTCCAGCACCTCCACCCAAAAACAAATCCTCAACTCCATCCCTATCAAAATCTGCTGCGACCAGTGCTTTTCCATTCCCCGAAATCCCAAAATTCAACAGCGGCTGCCGCTTGAAATCATTTACCGGAGTGGCCTTAGGTAGTTGAAATAGCTGGACTTGATGAAGAAGCTGCTTTTTGGAAGGAGTTGCCCCTTGATTATTTAACTCCATCTCGGACAAGTTGAATGTCAAGGTCTGATTGGCCGACTGTTCCCCAATTTTTGAAATTTTTCCATTTGGCCAGCGAATAATGAGGGAATCGACCTTGGTTTTTTCTCCTAATCCAAAAATCAAATAAGGTGCAACCGAAGACTGAAATCCCCGGTAAGCATTCTGCTCCTGCAGCTGCATCATCCCATCTGAAAACAGCGTCACTTTGGCGCCCTGAGCCAGTGAATTTTTCCCGTCTCCAACGAGATTAATTCTCAAAAAACTTCCCTTCTGCTGCTGTACAGCCTGATTTTCATAGATGAGCGCTGGAGAATTCACATTATTTACCACCAAGTCCAGATCGCCATCATTGTCCAAGTCCGCATAAGCCGCCCCATTGCTATTGGCATTTTGACCCAGTCCCCATGCATCGCTCACATTTTCAAATTGGATTCCTTGGGTATTTCGGTAGGTGTAATTTTTCAGGTTTGAAGAAGACATAGATTTCACCAAAGCCAACAAGTCTTCCCGTTTGAGTTGGCCGCCTTTGGTCTGAACGTAATCGTCCATGTACTTAAGAAAATCCTGATTGTTATAATCTCGCAAATAGCCATTGGTGATGTATAGATCTTTCCATCCATCCAAATCGAGATCTGCAAAAAGCGCCGACCAACTCCAGTCCGTATTGGAGATTCCAGCTAGTTGTCCGATTTCTTGAAATGTCCCATCTCCAGCATTGAGATGCAGCATATTTCGCATGGTTTGATGGTAAAAACCACGCTCCAGATTCAACTGGTACATTTCAAAATTGTCCGGAGAAAGGAGCTGCTTTTGGCGGAAATTATCCTCGGGAAGCATGTCCAGTGTAAAAATGTCAAGCAGTCCGTCATTATTGATGTCGGCGATATCATTGCCCATGGAAAAATGGGAGACATGATCCAGCATTTCTTGAATTTGATCTTTGAACGTGCCGTTTTTCTGATTGATATAAATATAGTCCGGCATGGTGTAGTCATTGCCAATGTAGATATCCGGCCAGCCGTCGTCGTTGATATCGGCTACATTGACTCCTAGTCCGTAGGAAAGGCTGGAGGACGAAATCCCAGCTTGCTCCGTGACTTCGACAAATTTCCCATTTCGATTTTCGAAAAGTTGGGAGCCTGATTCGTGTTTTTGCTGTAGCAGGACTTTGGTGAGATTGGGGTCTTGATTTTGTACGGAGCGGATATTGTGATTCAGGAGGAACAGATCCAAATCCCCATCCCGATCGTAATCGAAAAATGCTGCTGATGTGGAGGTATTTTCCGAATCAAGGCCATATTCTGCAGCCATTTCTTTGAACTGAGGCATACCGCTCTGGTCATTTCCCTGATTGATAAACAGCTCATTTTTTCGCTTCTCAGGCTGCAAAGCACCTGATCTACAGAGGTAGATATCCAAAAGTCCATCCCCATTGACATCTGCGAAAACGACTCCGGTCTTCCAGGGCCCCGGTCTTCCTGCCGCACCGGATTGTTGGGCTATTTCTTTGAATTTAAGGTTACCCTGATTCAGATAAAGGTGATTATCTCCGACATTGGAGGAGAAATAAATGTCGTCTAATCCATCCTGATTGAGATCTCCTACTGCTACACCTCCACCATTGTAAAGGTACTCGTACATGAGGACATTTAGATTGAGACTTTCTTCCAAGGGATTGGAAAATGTAATTCCCGTTTGGGTAGAGGAAAGAAGATTAAATAATGGAGGTGAAGATGGAGCTGAATTCGTGTCATCTGAGGCAGTCTTTTGCTCACAGGAATAAAAAATCGAAATCAGGGAAAGAAGGTAAATAGAAAGGCGACTGTAGTGCATAGTAATAAAATCTGAGCTACCCCAATCGGGATAGCTCAGACAAGTTAATAAGGATTAATCGTATCCTGGATTTTGGATCAACTCAGCGTTTCGGTTGATTTCATCACGGTGAATTGGGAGATAATACATTTTATCCAACCATTGACGATTCTCTTTACCTGGATCCATTTCAATTACTTGATACACATAATTATAAGAATCTGGATCATAACGATAAATAGACACATTTTGACCAGGCTTTAAGGTTCCGGTAATATTGATTCCGTTGGCTTTTCTTCCCAAGGTCTCGGCTGCAATCATCCATCGACGAGCATCATGGTAGCGCTGCTCCTCATAAGCCATTTCAATTCTTCGCTCATTTCGATAGCGCTCTTTCAAAGCTTCGCCAGTTTCGGTAATTGCTGGAAGGCCTACTCTGAATCTCAACTGATTTAGCCAAGCCTTGGCCTCATCCTCTTGACCGAGTTCAATGGAGGCTTCAACATAGTTAAGCACTGCTTCGGTATATCTCAATACTGGCCAAGGAACTTCTTGCCAAGTGTTTTGATCCACGATAGCAGGGTTTGCATCGATGAATTTGCGGAAATAGTAGCCTGTATAGGAACCGTTCCAGTCTTCGATCGGTGAGTTACGCGTATCCAATCCAAAGTGGGTTACTTTTTCACCGGAGGAGTTCACAACCTCGTAAGTACCTGTCTGGATTTGCCCGCGTGGGTCACGAGCCTGATTGGCAGAGGATCTTGGTTTCCACTGTGCACCGTCATAGAGAACAGAGGCGTAGAACCGTGGCTCACGATTTTGATACGGTGCTGAGGCATGCTCAGGATTATCCCAGTCAAACTTGGTTCCATCCATCATTTCGTAGTCATCCACGAGTGTCTGAACAGGTGTATTACCCGCCCAGTTGTTGTAGCCATTTGGACCATTGAAAAGCCCTTGGCGTCCACCGTTTTCCTGCTTTGCATTGATAAAATAGCGACCAAGAATTATTTCTCTTTCGCCACCATTTCTCGCCATGGAGTTGTTCACATAATTCTGAACACCTTCTTCAAATGAAACCGGAGCAGAAAGCCCCATTTGGTTTCCGGTGGTTTTATCCAATACGGCTTTAGCAGCAGCTTGAGCTTTTTGCCATCTTTCAGTACGATTGCCTGATGGGTATGCCAAAATCTCCAAATTAGCGTAAGACGCATGAAGCGAAGATTTAGCTGAAGCTGTAGGGCCATCATGAAGATCACTAGCTGCATAGAGCAAAACTCGAGACTTCAATGCCAACGCTGCTACTTCGGAGGCCCTACCTCGGATTACTGATTTTCCAACCAATAATGAAGCAGCCTGATCCAAATCACCTACAATGAAATCCACACATTCCTCAAAGGTATTTCTAGGAATAGTGAAGGTTTCGGCATCCAAAGTATAAGGAGCATCTACGATCGGGAATCCACCATAATATCTCAATAATTGATGTGAATAGTAGGCTCTAAGGAAATACGCTTCACCCAAAATTCGGTCAGCAGTAGCACCCTTTGCAGGATAATTGGGATCTGTAAGCTTACTGATCGCCAAATTAGCCGCTCTGATTCGGGCATACATATTATTCCAAGAGAGGGTTCCGTTTACCCATCCGATATCAGCAGGATTAGATCTCGCCTCAGTGATGGTGGTGATTCCTCTACCTGGGTGAGTGAAGATCGCTTCGTCAGTCAATGATGCTAGCATTTGCTCGTCAAAGCCCCCATTTCCAAATCCCTGATAAACTCCGACAACAAAAGCCTCAGAGAGTGCAATGTCTGTCCAAACAGCTGACTCAGACACCTCACCTAAAGGTCGGGTATCGAGAAAGTCGTCGTTACAGGCAGTAAATGAAACTAAAGCAGCAAAAAGCAGTGCCAAATATTTATTTGATGTTTTCATAAGTGACAATGATTAGAAGGTTACAGAAAGACCTGTGCTGATGATTCTAGCCTGAGGATAATACTGTCCGGTAGAGTTGTTAGACTCTGGATCGTACACCTTCAGCTTGTCCCAAGTGAGCAAGTTGAGTCCATTTGCAAACACTCGAAGATTACTAACTCCGATTTTTTCTGCGAGATGAACAGGAAGATTGTATCCGATCTCCATGTTTTTCAAACGCAAATAATCAGAACTTCTGAACCAGTAGGTATTCCCACCTGAGTAGTATTGATCGCTTCTGTTAGCAATTCGAGGATGCACAGAACTTGGATTTTCGATCGTCCATCTGTTTTCATAGATGTCTAGAAGATAGTTACCGATATTTCCAGACTCACCGGCACTTACATAAACTCTTGCTCCGAGTGCACCTTGGAAGAGTACAGACATGTCAAAATTTCTCCACTGCAAGTTGATATTTGCACCACCTTGGAAGAGTGGGATATCGTTATTATCCATTCTCACTCGGTCATCAGGAGTGATTCGACCATCTCCATCGTAATCAACATAGCGCATATCACCAGGTCTGAGATTGTTCGTGATTCCAGAATAATCAAGCGTCTCTGAATCGATTTCTTCCTGATTTCTGAAAACTCCATCATACTGATACACCAAGAAGGTATTCATTGGCTTACCGGTAGAACGCTGCCACTCTGGAGCCCCAGGGGCTTCGTCCCAGAATAGGATTTCGTTTTTGGCGTAACCACCATTGATGCTGAAGGAATAAGTCAAATCGCCTTTATTCCCTCTCAAGCCCAAGTTCAAATCAAACCCTTTGTTGGCCACTTCACCGATATTTTCGGCTGGAAGGTTGATCCCTGTACTTTGAGGAATGGAAGCATTTCGCTGCCAAAGAATGTTTGTTCGCTTGTTGTAGAAGAGATCAAACTCGAAGAACACTTTTCCTTCCAAGAATTGACCTTCAAAACCCAAGTTGGAGTTGTTAGCGACTTCCCAAGTAATGCCGGTGTTTGGCACTCGGGTTTCAAACAAGGTTTTGGTCTCTACACCGTTGGTGATGTAGGAGCTGAAGCCGTAGGTAGAGAGGAACTGATATTCAGCAATCCGATCATTACCCATTTGTCCCCAAGAACCTCTGATTTTGAAGAAATCGAAGGTTTTTCCGATGGAATTTTGCCAGAAGCTTTCGTCAGAAACTACCCATCCTAACATGATTCCAGGGAAGAAACCAAATCGGGTATCTCTAGGGAAAATGTAGGAACCGTCATATCTCCAAAGGAATTCTGCGAGGTATTTTTCTTTGTAGTTGTAAGCCACACGACCGAAGTAGTTCATACGTGCCTGCTCAAATGCTCCACCACCGTTGTTTCTTTCGAGATCACCACCGGCAAACATTTGATCAATGGCAGTAGAAATGAAGTAGCGACGGAATGCATTGAAGTTATTTCCTTCGATGGTCTCTTTGTTAAGACCTGCGAGGATATTGATTCCGTGTTTGTCTTGGAATTTCTTTTCGTAAGTCACCACAGTACCCAAGAAGATATTGAGCTGATTGATATTGGCTTCTGACAAGCGAGGATCTGCTGGACCTCTGACTGTAGCTACCAAATTTGGAGTGACTCCATCATCTTGGAATCCATTTCCTAATTGATAAAGTGTCCATGGAGTCTCCCAGCGCTTCATGAATCTCATGGATTTATCCACAGCTGCCGTACCAGTCACTTTCAAGCCTTCTACACCTGGGATTTTAATTTCCAAAGTACCATTGGTCTGGATGTAATCACGAGTATCTCGGTCGTATCCAGTAGCATTAGTCGTGATGACAACTGGGTTTTCACCATTTTCGATATCAGGTCCTGGAAGTCCGTTTGGCCAATAAGCTGGCTGATTTGGCTTACCACGCATCTGCATACGGAAGATTGCACCAGCGCCACGAGTTGGGAAGAATCGATATTCCTCACGACCCAGGATACCTAAGCCAACTTTTACATATTTGTTGATGTTGGCATCGAGGTTTACTCTGAAGTCATACTGCTTGTAACCTGTAGCGGCATTTTTATAATAAGCGTCCTGATTTTGATATCCAATGGAAGTCAAATAACGAAGGTTCTCATTACCGCCCGTCATTTGGATGTTGTACTGCTGCTGAGGAGACCAAGTTTTCAAGGTTTCTCTATACCAGTCGGTATTGGGGTATAACCAAGGATCTGAACCGTCTCGGTATTTTTGAATTTCCTCTGGACCATATGGGGCTGTTCTTACCTGACCGTTTGGTCGGGTATATTCACCTGTTGATTTATAGGCTTGGTTGGCAGCTTCCCACTCGCTTGTTGGTAATCCATAAATATCCAGATCATTGAGCATTTCGGCATATTGTGCCGCATTTGCCAATTTAGGGATTACAGTAGGCTGAGAAAGACCAAAATTGGATTGAAAGGTCAATTCGGGCTTACCGGTTTTACCTCTTTTGGTCGTTACCAAGATAACTCCATTGGCAGCTCGAGAACCATAAATCGCTGCAGCGGCATCTTTCAGCACTGAAATACTTTCGATGTCATTAGGGTTGATACGCTCCAAACCACCCGCTCGAGCAAGAATCCCATCGATTACGACTAGCGCTTCGTTGTTACCCAAAGTATTGGAACCGCGGATTCGAATACCTGATCCATCATAACCCGGCTCACCAGAACGGTTTACCGCAATCACACCCGGCATTCGACCTGCGATGGAGTTGGACAGGTTCATGGTTGGGGATTTGGCAAGGTCAGTACCTTTCACCGAAGCAACGGAACCAGTGATGGTTTCTTTCTTTTGTTCACCATACCCTACTACCACTACCTCTTCCAGTGCTTTGGTATCTGGATTCAGTGTAATACTAAGGTTGCTTTGTGCTCCAACGGGAACTTCCTGCGTGATAAAACCAATAAAAGAAAGGACCAGTACGTCGTCATTAGAGCGAACGGTGATCTTAAAATTCCCATCCACATCGGTGACTGTACCGGTGGTGGTACCTTTCAGGAGAACGGATACTCCCGGTAGCGGGAAATTATCTTCTCCTGAAATAACAACTCCAGACACCTCCCGGGTCTGGGCCTGTGCTATGCCGTAGGCAAAAAAGCACATGAAAAGTAATAGGCTCATGAGCCTACCTTTAGTAGAAAGTTCCATAGGCAATTTTGGGTTAATTGGAAACTTTCAAATGAAGAGATTTTTGGCAAAAAAGTACTACCTGTTTTTAGTTAAAAGATGACTGTTTTATGCCGTTTATCGAAATCGTTTCGGTAAAATTTGGCATAAAAAGCAGTTTTTGTGGAATTTTAACATATAAAAGATTAAACAAATTAATGTGACACTGAGCGCTTGTAGAAATATTTCAATTATTCTTGGATTAAGATAATTTATTTTACATCCTTTTGACCACCTCTGATTTGGGAATCCTCAGGGACCACATCCCTCTCAAATCTCCTATTTTGTGACCTTTTGCTTGGTCCTCAGGATAGCGCTCTTCAAGTTTTTCAAGAGTTTCGGCAGTGATCTCTTTTCCTGGCTCACCATGACATGACAGACACATGCCGTTGGGGATGACGATAGGCTTGGTGTACAGGAGCACTTCCCCGTTTTCTACTTTCTGGATATTGGGATCACTTTTTACCCCATTTTCGGCATTGTACTCATAGGCTTCCAAAATCCCCTCCTCTTCAGTGGTAGGCCGATCGGCAGGATTTCGATATCGGTTGGAGGCCCGACGCACGGTGACCTGATACTCCTCACCGACTTTCTGAAGAATCCCAAGTGCATTTACATTACAAAAATCAATCGCTTCAGGCACTCCTTTTTCGGCGATGGCAGTTTGCAACTGCGCGATGAGTTGCTGTTGGGCAAGCGTGGAAATAGAGTCTCCCCACTCCATGGCCTTCTCCAAAATCTCCGCTTCCGAGAGCTTTTTTACCTCCATATTTTGATTGACTTCTTCAAAAACCTCCCTGGAGACGCGCTCTTGGGGGCCACAAGAACCAGCCCACACGATAAGAGAGGCCATCAAACTAATTTTCAGAATTCTTTGCATAGCACTCATGATTTTTTTCCACTGACTAATATCCCTCAATTAATCTTCATTTCTTTTATCTTGTCAGTAAATTACCTTTTTCTCTCAACCTTCTAAGTGACCTATATTGCACAAGTAAATTCGATCTCGATGAAAAAAATCCTCATCTCCGTTTTTTTTCTTCTGGCCGCACACGTGCAGGTAAGCAGTCAGACTTGGACTCGAATGCAGAGCTGGGGATCGGATTTTGAGGACATCTATTGGATCGATGAACAAAAGGGGGTTATCGTCGGAGATCAGCTGATTACCTACACCGAAGATGCAGGTGGGACTTGGAGGGAGGTTCTTCAGAAGTTTGATTTTCGGTTTAGCGGTGTGACTTTTTTGGATGCGAATCGTGGTATAGCTGTAGGTGAAAAAGGGAAAATATATCTTACACAAGATGCAGGTCGATCATGGACTGCTCAAAACTCTGGTACAGCGGAGGATTTGACAGCCATCAAAAGAACAAGGTCAGGAGTACTGTTTATCATCGGAGCAAACGGTCTCGTCCTCAGGTCAGCCAATCAAGGTTCTACTTGGACCAAATTAAATCTTGGAATCACCTCAGAACTCTATAGCATCTCGATTCCTCACGAAGACTCTGTCTGGATCGGCTCAGAGACCGGCAGGGTATTTTTCAGTGCCAACAAAGGCAACACGTGGAGCAGTATTTCGACTCCCTTTTCTGCGTCAGTGGCGGCCTTGGTGGTGGAAAAGTCCGGCCAATGGCTGCTGGCAGGCCCAAATGGAATCGCTGCCAAATCGGACGATTTTGGCAAAACTGTATCCCTATTTAACCTCGGGACCACGGCTGACCTTACGGATATTCGTTCATTTCCTTCCAATCCAAGCATACTTTTGGTAGCTGCCTCAGATGGAAAAGTCCATATCTCCACAGATTCTGGAGGGAATTTCACTTCGGTAAATTATGGAACAGAACAATCCCCGGGATTTAGTAGAATATCAATTTCTCCAGATAATCGGATTTTTGCAGTAGGGAAGTCCGGAAGCTTGATCCGTTCCGTGAATGAAGGTAGGACTTGGACTACTGCTTTGATGGGAAGGCAATCTGACTTTGTCACCCTCGACATGGAATCGGCCAATTATGGATTTTTCGGCGGAAGTGACGGTAAGATTTTCTTGACCACAAACGGAGCAAATTCGCTTATCAATCGATCCCTTCCGGAGCCTGGCAGACTGTTTTCCTTGGAGTTTTGGAATACAAATTTTGGCTACGCCACCACGAACTCTGGAGTCATCTATCGTACTTCCAATGCGGGGCAGCTCTGGGTCAAGCGGGAAATCTCCACTTCCAATGATATCAAAGGCATTCATATCTTTTTGGCATCCTTCCCCTATGTGGTCGGTGCCAATGGCACTATCGCTCGATCATCTGGTTCAAGTGGAGATTCTTGGGAGGTTTTTGGACCCACTAATACCCAATCCACTGCCGACATCAATGACATCAGCGCATACGACTTGCAAACTGCCTTTGCTGTGGGAGATGGAGGAAAAATCCTATGGTCCAACAACGGATCCATCTGGGAATCAATCCCCACTGGTACCACCGCTGATCTCCATTTCACCACCCGCATCAACGGAACCTCCTCTTATGCAGTCGGCGATTCAGGAACAGCGCTGAAATCCACCGATCTTGGCAGGACTTGGAGACTGATCAACACAGGAGTATCGGAGAATCTATACGGTGTGGACTTCTTTGGAGATGACTTTGCCATTGCTGTTGGTGAAAATGGACTTGCAATCGTCAGCGACGATGGTGGGGAAACTTGGACCAAATTAGAAACGGGTACGCTACAGGACCTTTATGCCGCTTTTGCATTCGGCCCAAATGATGCCATCGCAGCGGGTAAAAACGGTACCATCATCAAATACAATTGCCTCCCTCCATCAGGCAGATTAAGCACCATCACCGGGCCTACAGAGACCTGCGTATCCACTCAAATGTATACAATCACCGATCAACCTGAATCTGGCTCCAACTTGACTTGGAGAGTGGATGGGGGTACCATTTTAGCCGGACAGGGAACAAACCAAATCGAAGTACTGTGGGGAAACTCCGGCCGTGGAGGCGTATTTGTCAATCGGTCTAATTTCTGCGGATCGGGAGAAACATCCTTTATCGAGGTAAAAGTCGAAGCTTCACCTGCATCTACCCTACAAATCGAAGGCAGTGGGGTAGGTTGCCTGGATGAAGTCGGGACATTTTCTACTGCAAGCCTTGAAAACCATGAATACAAGTGGTCCGTGACAGGAGGAGTAATCACCGAAGGTCAAAATACGCCAACCATCAAAGTAACCTGGACGGAGCCTGGCCTCCACACCGTAGCACTTGAGCTTGCTAACCGATGCGGAAACACCACGCTCAGTCAGCTCCCGATACAGATCGGATCAGCTCCGGAACTACCTGCTCCCATAGTCGGGGAGCAGACCGTCGGACTCACCTCTGAAGTCTATGAAACAGTAAATGTGCCCGGGCTGGATTACCAATGGAGTATTTCAGCGGGAGGGAAAATCCTGACAGGTCAGGGGACATCCAAGATCATTGTGGCTTGGGAACAGGAGGGAAATCAGACCCTTTCGGTGAAAAGTCAGAATGAATGTGATTTCGGACCCGAGCAATTCCTAGCCGTGACAGTCAGTGTCATCACTTCGATTGAGCCTAAGGTACCCGAAAGTGCGATTCGGATCTATCCAAATCCAAGCTCTGGATCAGCTACGCTCGAAAGCCCCTATTTGGGGCAGTTTAGTAGCTTGACCCTGGTGAATTCTCTCGGTCAAACAGTCCATACGAGAACGATTTTTCCGACTGAAACACACATCTATCTTGAGAGTCTTCCCCGGGGATTAAACTTTGCCGTGTTGGAAGGAAAATCCGGCAGAGTAATCAAGAAAATTCTCGTGAAATAAGGAAAAAAATTAAAGATCGAAATCAGCAAAAATAACGAAGTAGAACCAAATTTAATTTCGCTAAAATGAAATATTATTGAATTAATTTCATTATAATCAAAATTATCAATTTCGAAATCCAGTATTTACCATATATTATTTGAAACGGGGTTTGCCAATTAATTTAGAATTTGAGTGATTTGGGAAAAATATAAACCCAGATATGAATCCCCAGCAATTTCACCCTGAAAGCCTCATGATGTCTCATGGCTACAAGCCGGAGTGGTCAGAAGGCGCCATCAAATGTCCCATCTTTCAGACTTCTACTTTTGTCTTCAAATCTGCCAGAGAGGGCAAGGAATTTTTTGAACTAGCCTATGGCAAAAGAGAAAAGTCACCCGGGGAAGAACCCGGACTGATCTATTCCCGACTAAACAATCCTGACCTCCAAATATTGGAAGAGCGACTTTGTCTATGGGACCGGGCGGAGGAATGTGCTGTTTTTGAGAGTGGCATGTCTGCTATATCCACCGTTTTGCTGGAGTTCCTCCGACCTGGGGACTATCTGCTTTACAGCATGCCAGTGTATGGAGGCACGGATCATTTTATCAACAAGGTATTACCACAATACGGGATCAAAGGCATCGGTTTTTCGGCAGATGAACACTTGGAAGAGATTCTGGAAAAAGTCAATGACCTTCCGGTAAAGCTGGTATTTGTAGAAACTCCGGCCAATCCAACCAATGCCCTTTTTGACCTAGAACTTTGCCGGCAGGTCGCTGATCAAATTTCCCGTCCCCACCAGCCTGTCTACGTCATGGTGGACAATACCTACATGGGCCCACTTTGGCAGCACCCGCTCCAGAATGGTGCAGACCTCGTACTATATTCCGCTACAAAATATATCGGCGGACACTCTGACCTGATTGCGGGAGCGGTATTGGGACGATCCGAACTGATGCGAAGAGTTAGGACGCTGCGTACCTTTTTGGGAAATATGGCTGGCCCTTGGACAGGATGGCTGCTGATGAGAAGTCTCGAAACGCTCAAGGTCAGAATGACTCAGCAAGCCCAAAATGCCGAGAAGGTTGCGGATTTTCTGGCTACTCATCCTAAGGTGGAAAAAGTGTACTATCTGGGACATTTAGCGGAGGATTCGGTTCAGTACCGGATTTTCAAAAAGCAACTCTCCAGCGCCGGAGCGATGGTTTCCTTTGACATCGTCGGAGGAGAAAAGCAAGCCTTCGAATTTCTGGACAATCTTAAGCTATTCCATTTGGCAGTCTCTCTCGGAAGTACAGAATCACTTGCCGAGCATCCTGCTACTATGACTCACAGCGACGTAAGTGAAGAGGATAGAAGAAAATTAGGAATCTCTGAAAGGCTAATTCGATTGTCGATCGGAGTAGAGCACTTTGATGATCTCATTTGGGATATTCAGCAGGCTTTGGATAAAGTCTCTTGAATCGGGTAGGAGAAACGGGATTAGTTCCCGTTTCGTCCTCCCACACCACCGTACGTACCGTTCGGTATACGGCGGTTCCTTGCTTTTACACCGTAA
>VFQO010001914.1_pt1 | contig 14292 bp, 13 predicted proteins | sample 3512331 | NCBI WGS metagenome assembly VFQO01 (sample SAMN10412371, study PRJNA504923) | tailings metagenome | isolation source: Replicate 3 from Balatoc abandoned mine | place: Philippines: Itogon, Benguet | collected 2017-08-28
GAGTCAAATCAAATCCGTCAGTCCGGAAGTAATCATACATCACACCCACATTCCACTTGTCCCGAGTCACCTGAATATCAGCAAGCGGATTCCAGGATTTGAACGATCGATGCCGCAAACCAAGGTCAATTCGGGAGCCTTTTGCAGGGCTTTTAGTGATGATATTGACCACGCCGGCCATCGCTTCACTTCCATAGATCGCACTGGAAGGGCCGCGCAAAATCTCAATCCGCTCAATATTGGAAACGGACATACGATCCAGGTCAAATGTCCCGGCAGTCCGGCCGATCAGCGGTTCTCCATCCAGCAAAATCAGGATATAATCCGAATCCAATCCTTGCATTTGCAAGCCTGCCCCATGATCAGAGGTGATCTGAAGGCCCGTTTGCTCGCGGAGGATTTCGGAAAGTCGCATCCCTCCCGTTTGGCGGATTTTTTCTTCGGAAATCACACTCACCGGCATCGGCAGATCTTCGACAGTCCGGTCGGTTCGAGTGGCAGCCACCACGACTTCTTGGAGTTGGCCTGACTTTTCTTTGAGGACAATAGACTGCAGACTTTCCCATTGGCTTTTTTCCAAAGAAATAGGTTCAAAGCCTAGAGCAAAAACCATTATCCTGCTGCCCTCTTGGAGCTCAAGTTCGATTTTTCCTTGAGCATCCACAGCCAAAGGCTTTTTCCCCTCCACCTGCACGACGGCAAACGGCACCGGATTTCCCCGCTCATCGATGATCTGTTTTTCCCCTTCTCCAGCCAGTGATCGACTGGCCAAAAAGAAGAACGTCAGTAGAAAGATTTGAATTTTATTAAGACTAATTCTAAACATAGGTTTAAAATTTAAGCGGGAATAAACCCCGCTTTTTTGAATCAATTGAGGCTATCGAGAAGGGCTTTCCACTCCGATTTTTGAGGGATTCCGGGTTTCCGCAAACCAAAAAACTGAGCCACCATTTCACCTTTGGAGTCAAAAAGCTCCAATGCAGACACCAGACCCTCAGTGGTATTTTTGTGCACGACAAAAGCCCGGTTCACCTCATTTTCATTGAGATGCATATTGAAGTCCGGATCCAGGACATTGAGCCAATCTCCGAGCTGACGGATGGTTCGGACCTTGCCTTGATGGATTTGAATATTACCCCGATTGCCTGCAAAAATCATGATCGGAAGCTGAGTCTCGGCAGCGACTTCGAGCACCTTGCGAGCGCTGAGTCGATCGACTTCATACGCCCAATTATCCGCTATCCATTCCACCGCATTTAGCCGATTGAGCTTGTATTTGCGCAGCATCCCAAAGAAATCATGGGTATCCTTCATATTTTCCCAATCCGCAGTAAAGCCTGCCATATCCAGCTCATCCTTAGAAGCAAAAATCTGAGCTTCATAGGCTTTTACCTCAATTTTACCGCACTGATCTTGATGGGTGTGATTTGCCACCAGTCCCTCAGCCGCTTCCAAATTGGCTCCTTCCTGAAGGAATACCTTCATCACCGCCTCACCGGCAGCATCAAAATACTGAAAGCTGTTTTGCACTCCGGCAGGCGTATCATTACTCACCGCAAAGCCAAAGGTCCAGGCTCGGAAAAACACCCGCTGCTCGATCGGCCCGATGACGGTGGCGATTTGATTGGGAGCCTCTCCGTGAATTTCGATTTTTTGAAAGCGGCCTTTATGCTCGAGTACGCAGCCCTCATTTCGGGTAAGCGCCATGACTTTTCCAAGTTTGGGAAAAGCCTGCACTTGATCGGCAAAATCCTGCGAAAGCCGGATTACATTTTCACCGATGCCTGTAGCCAAAAGCTCGGCTTCGGATACGCCCAACTTGGCCGCAGCATCGCGGATTCGGAGTTTTGGTTCGGCAGATTTCAGCTCTTGCCAGGCATTCTTTAGCGTAGTTGTGCTTGCAAAAAGAGTTTCCATATTAGGCTAGTTTTTGAGTTTTCATTGAGGAATAATTCGAGGATGAAGTGCTCACCATCCAGTGATTTTGATGGGGATGAGGGAAAACCTCCACCGGATAGTCAAATACCTCCGACAGCAACTGCTCCTGCATCACCTCCGGTACCGAGGCACAGGCCGCGAGATTTCCCTTTTTCAATAATGCAATCCGATCGGCATATTGAGCGGCAAGATTGAGCTCATGCAGGATGATGAGTACGCCGATATTTCGGGCTTTTAGCTTTCGCAAAATCCCCAAAACCCCATGCTGCTGAGCGATATCCAAACTGGAGGTCGGCTCATCAAGAAGGAGATATCGGGGAAAAGGCTTCTGCTCCCAGATCTGCACCAGCACACGGGCGAGTTGGACTCGTTGTTTTTCACCTCCTGACAGCGAGTGAAAGGCTTGCTTGGCCAAATGCTTGGTTTGGGTGAGTTCCATGACCTCATTGAGAATCAAAGCCGGATTTTTCGGTTTGATCGTAGTCAGGCCCAGCTCGACCACCTCTTGGGCTGAAAATGGAAAATTGACCGAGCTATGCTGAGGCATGACCGCGCGGATTTCGGCTAACTGTGCGGGCTTAAGCCCCTGAATGGCGGTGCCGTTGTAGCTTACATGACCGTGCTTGCAGCTCGTGTCTCCAGAGAGGATTTTAAACAGGGTGGATTTCCCTGCCCCATTTGGGCCAAGAACAGCCAAAATCTCACCCGGCTCCAAGGTCAAACTCGCCTGATTGACGATGGGACGGTTTTGGATACAAAAATGGATCGAAGAGGCTTGCAGCATCAGATTTTGGATTTTTGAAGTTGGAAAATCAAGGCAATGAAAAACGGAGCACCGATCAAGGCGGTAATCACTCCAATAGGAAGCTCGGCCGGAATGGCAACCAATCGAGCGATCAAGTCAGCGATATTCAGCAAAATGGCTCCCAACAGGAACGAAGCCGGAAGCACCAGTCGATGGTCCGCTCCAAAGCTGATACGGATCAAATGCGGCACAATCAAGCCAACAAACCCGATCATTCCGGTCAGGGAAACTCCCACTCCCACAATCAGGGCGGTGGAAACCAATAATTTGATTTTGGTGCGGGACACATTGACCCCCATGTGAAAAGCTTCCCGCTCTCCGATCGCCAAAGCATTGAGCTCAGAATGCTGCGACCAAAGCAATGCTGAAGGTATCAAAATCAATAGCGCTGCAAAGGGGATTTTGCTCCAAACGGCCCCGCCCAGATCACCTAAGCTCCAAAAGGTAAAACTTCTGAGTGCCGCGTCGTCTGCATAAAACAAAGTCAAGCCAATCAATGCACCTGCCAAAGCATTGATCGCCACGCCCGCCAAAATCAAGGTTGCAGTATTTGTTTTTCCATGGGATCTACCGAGATAATAGACCGCAAAGACATGGATCAAACCACCCAAAAAAGCAAAAATCGGAAGTCCCAACTGAGTCAAAATCGAAATCGACCCAACAGCCGATGGAAGTACCACCAGATAAAATACAGCAAACAACGCACTCCCGCTGCTGACTCCAATCAGACCAGGCTCTACCAGCGGATTTCTAAACAGTCCCTGAAGTGCAGCTCCGGCAATTCCCAAACCGCCGCCTACTAAAGTCGCCATCAGCACTCGGGACAGGCGGATATTCCACAGGACATTGTACTGCATAGGTTCGTAGGAAGTAACTCCCAGACCTATTGGCTCCAACACAATCGACAAAACCTGTGCAAATGGCACCTGATAGGCACCCAAAGACAGGGAAACCAAGCTCAAAGCCAGAAGCAAAATCCCCATCCCGGACAAAATCAAGGTTTGCAGGGTGGTTTTGGAAAAAGTGGAGTTCAGTGCGATCATTTGCGGACAGCTTTTGCAAGTTCGAGTGCGGCTTGACCTACGCGAGGTCCAAATGCGGATAAATAATGTCCATCCATGCTGATGATTTGCCCATTTTTGAAGGCTGTAGTTTCTTTGATTCCCTGCACTTTTACCAACCCCTCTATCCCGCCGAGACTTTTCAGCCCAGAGTCAAATAGAACCAAATAATCCGGGTTGAGCGCCACCAAAGACTCGGGAGTCAGCGGGACAAAATCCTCAAAATCAGCCCGCACGGGAGCTATTCCGGCTAAGGAAAACATGGATTCAGAAAAAGTCTTTTTTCCAGCTAAGAACACCGTCTCAGGACCACGAGCCATCACAAAAGCGGCAGTAGGGGTGGTTGATTGGGTAGCCAAATAGTCCTTCAATGCTTGCAGATCTGCGTCGATTTGGGCAATGAGTTCGTTTCCTTTTTTTGCTACATCAAAATAAGCAGCCAGCTCGGTGACCAAAGTTTTGGTTTCGTCAACTTGAGTAGGCTTTTTGAAAAATTGAATAGCAATCGAAGCACCTTGGAGTTGAGTGACGACATCTTCGGAGAGGTAGCCTTCCTCGGACAAAATCACATCAGGCCCCAAAGCCAAAATACCCTCAGCCTTGATTTGATTTCGGTATCCGATACTTGGAAGCGCTTGCAAAGATGCCGGATAAGTGGACGTGATGTCCGTTGCAATGATCTGATTTCCAAAACCTAGAGCATCCACGATTTCAGAAACTGTACCTCCGGCAGTGATGATCTTTTTTTCGCTCGACTGAGCTGTGCTCGATTCCGAATCAGATTTTGTTTTGGGAGAGCAAGCCCACCCTATCCCGAGAGCAAAAGCGAATAAAAGTATTTTATTCATTTAATTAGATTGATTTTAAATAACACTTCAAAAGTAGGCTTAATTAGATTAATTCCAAATAAAAATAGATAAGAGATGGCTTAAAGAAAATTTATCATTCCAAAGAATTACGCCTTATGAATTGATTTTCAATATTTTAAATTTTATTTCCAGAAAATAAGAGACTTGATGAGAAAATAATTTTTTAAAAAAATTTGAAAAATATCACTCCCTCTTACCTTTAAATTACATCCTTGGAGATTTCGATCGATAAATTAAAAACGGAATTACCTCATTATGACCTATTCTATCCCGACACAAGCACGCATAGGCCACGTCCATCTGAAAGTATCTGACTTGGAGCAGTCACTCGATTTTTACTGCGGCCTATTGGGATTTGAATTGATCATGCGCTATGGAAAAGACGCCGCATTCATTTCTGCAGGTGGCTATCATCACCACATCGGTCTCAATACCTGGCAAAGCAAAGGCAGCCCGCCCGCGCCGATTCACTATCCGGGCTTGTTTCATACGGCGATTTTGTACCCGACACGAAAGGACTTGGCTGCTATTTTCAAAAGATTGACTGAGGAGAAATACCCACTCACGGGTGCGGCAGACCACGGGGTATCAGAGGCTTTATACCTCGACGATTCCGACCAAAATGGAGTTGAACTTTACTGGGACAGACCTCAGCCCCTTTGGCCGAAAGATGAAAATGGAAATCTCACCATGTACACCCGACGACTAGACTTGGCGGCATTACTGTCGGAGTTGTATCGGTGAAAGACATTCTCCTACCTAGACGAAACAACAAATTCTTAGATGGATCTAATCCTCATGATTTTCCAACCATCGATTTCTTCTAAAATTTCCCAGATTTGTTTATTAGGCAGATCAGGCATCTTCTTTTTTGATTTTGCAATCCAGACTCCCTGCTGATTTTCAGCACCCTTGATCCAGTCTGGATTCTGTTTGAGATTGATCAAAAATTTTTTCCATTCCTCTGTCTTTTCAAATTGGGTCTCACGATTTAAGCTTTCATCTCCATCATAAATGGAGATAATCTCCCTATCTGTTTGAAAATCAATGGAAGGGAGACGTTTATCATAGATGATGATCCGATCTTCCTGCTTGGTATTTTTTGAAACCCACTCCGCCACTCTCCGGGTATCATTGGTCATACCGGGATTCTGGGAGAAGAAATAGGTGGACATGACCAACAAACCTATGGTAAAGGTGAATGCCGAGATAACCGGACGATCCTTTAGTCGAATTCCTGAAAAGAAAATAGTGATCAAAAAGGTGGTTGTAATTACCCATATAAACCAAAACTTACCATTGAGGATTAACCTATCTTCTACAAATGGCAAAACCAAAAAAGTGGAAAGCAGTAGCAAATGGAATCCAAGTTGGGCTTTTTCCCAAGTACGCTGTTGGTTTTGAGAAAGATTATCCCATACCCATATAGCACCGATAGCCAATCCCGGGATGACAGGGAGAATGTACAAAACGAGCTTGGATGCACTCAAAGAGAAAAAAAGAACAGGAATCATCACCCAAATCCAAGTATAGGCCAAGGGAGTAGCTGGTTTTTTCCAAGCCTCCTTCCACGCCCGGAGCAGCAGAAAAAACCAAGGAAAAGCACCTGCTAGGAGAATCGCCCAATAATACCAAAATGGTTGACTTCGACTGAAAGTGTCAGTCGCAAATCGCTCAATGGTATGACGAAACACAAAATAATCTAAAAACTGCCTGTCCTCTACCCAAAGAAAAACAAACCAACTAAATCCAATACACAGCATCAAGAACATCCCTAGAATCCAAGAAGCTGAAAACCTAAATCCTCTTTTGTTTCGAATCCGATCTACTACCTCTACGACTACAGGAACAATCCATACGACAGGTCCCTTGGTCAGGAATCCTAAGCCATAGAACACAAAACTTAGTAGTAGGCTCCAGTTTTTGCTAGTCTTTCTGTAAAACAGTGAAAAATAAAGCCCTGCTACTACAAAGGTTGTCAAATACAAGTCAGTAGTCAAGGCACGCGTACCGATGATCAGCAGAGGCATGGATGCATAGAGCATAGCTGATAAAAAAGCCTTTCGGTCATCATTAAGCAATAACAAAGCTATCTTGTAAATTAAAAAAACCTGAATCAAGGCTGCAATCTGCAGGAAGAACCGAGCCGAAAAAGCACTCACTCCTAGCCACTTATAGGCCACAGCAGTGATCCAATAGGTGACAGGAGGCTTGTGATAATGATGGATCCCCATCAGCCTAGGGTGCATCCAATCAGCTGTTTCGAGGATTTCTTTACCAATTTCCGCATACCGAGCCTCACTCGATTCGGTCACAGACCAAGCACCTAAATTGAACAACAGCGCAAGCGCAAGGCCTCCCAAAAGCAGGGGCATTTTAAACTTTCCCAAACGATCCATGATATTCGTCCTGACCCGCTTCCCCTGATCCAGAAGCCAGAGGTTTCGCGCATAGACGATCAGCCCAAAAGCTTGTCCAATAAAGAGTACTGCATCCTTTCTGATCATGGCATAGCTGACGATCATCAGTGCACCCAACATAGAAATCCACCAAAAAGACCTCGGAAAATAGGATTCTTTTTTTTGCTCCGAAGAGTACCATTGAATCAAAAATCTGCTGGTAAAAACCAGCTGCCCGAGCGTTCCCCAAGTAAGTAGAATACCATCAATTTGCCCTCCTTGAATTAAGGTGAACAAATCTTTTGACTGGAAAAAAGAGAGATACCCAAAAAGGCCTATTGGAACTAGGAGGAAGAGCGTACGAACTAGCTTAGGTAATAATTTCCAGGCATTTTGGAGTTGTAAATTCCGGATGTAGACAAAGTAGCCTACTAATTGTCCTCCTACAATCACCACATCACCTCGAAAAAACCCGTAAACCATCAACAAAATGGAGGCAAATAAACTGAGCTGCCAAAAAATTAAGGGGTTTTCCACCCTGCCGGCCTTTTCACTTTTAATGAGCTGGATCAGAAATCTGGCAGAAAATAGACCTTGAGCGATGAAACCAATTCCTAAGAGAATAGTGCTTTTCATTTCTTTGAAGAGGAAATGGAGGAGGATTGATTTTTTATTTGATACCGTATCATTCTACCTCCCATCCAATTTACGGCAAAGGAATCTACAATAGGGCCAAGCAATCTATTCTTAAAACTAAACTTACTATATCCAGTGAGCCTTGGAAAATGCTGAACGGGAACCTCCTTTACCATTCCTCCTCCTAGCTTGACCAATGCAGGGAGGAATCGATGCATCCCTTTAAAGAAAGGCAACTCCCGGGCTGTCTTACTTCTAATCAACTTGAGCGGACATCCCGAATCTCTCACGCCATCGCCGAGTAACCAGCCACGAAAGGAATTTGCAAGAAAAGAGGTGACCTTTTTTGTCAAATTATCTTTTCTCCCGACCCGATATCCCGTGACCAAATCGTGAGTGAGCATATACTGCTCTAACTTTAAAAAATCCAAAGGCGTGGTCTGTAAGTCGGCATCAATATACCCAATCCAGCTTGCCTTAGCATGATCAATACCTGCCTTCAATGCGGTACTCAACCCTCTGTTTTGGTCTAAAGAGATGTAATCAAATTTGGGATTTTGTTCGCAAATAGATTGAATTTTTAAAAGACTTTGATCCGTACTTCCATCATCTACTAAAAGAACGCTACAGTCCAGATCAGTCTTCAAAAAATATTTTTCAAAAGCCGAGGGTAACGTACCAATCCCTTCTTCCTCGTTATATACAGGTACTATGATTACAATATCCACCATTAAAGTAAACAACAGTTCAAATATTATCCTTTTTCCAAAAATTCACTGACTCCAAAATCTTATTTTTCTCTTAAAAAAACTCAGCCCCCCTTAAACCAATCCTGCTCTGCCGTATAATTACAAGGATTTTTGAAAAATCCCCAAACTTTCTGGTGCCATAAAGACCTATCTAATTCTTAGCTTGACCCAATCCACCATCAACTTCAAAACTTCCTCACGATCGAGATCATTGAGCAATTCATGAAATCCTCCCGGAATGATCCGGAGGGTTTTATCCTTTGACTTTGCTTTGTCATAAAGTAATTCAGATCCTTTGGGATTAGTCAGCCGGTCTGCATCCCCGTGGACAAGTAACAACGGGTCAGAAAAATCCCCGGCATTTCGCTGAATATATTGCATCAAGTGGTAAAGCTCGTATCCTGTACGCGCAGGTACATTTTTTTGGTACACGAGAGGATCGGATTTGTATTTTTCGACTTCTGATTTTATCCGAGAAACTCCTTCGATATCCAACTTCAGCACCTTGGACCTAGGAAAAAACCGGTTAGCCAATCCGGAAACTGAAATCAGCAATTTGGACGTCCCCTCCGCTTCTTTGATGGCGGGGCTGCTCAAAATCACCCCAGCCACCTTAGGCTGATACTTGAGCACATATCCGGCTACCAAACCACCTCCCATACTGTGTCCAAAGATAAATACCCGAAGGCCGGGCAGGTACTTTTCTACTTTTCCAAAAAGTGCATGGATATCCTTCAAGTAATCCTCAGCCGAATCAATGAAAGCCGTCAGTCCCTCGGTCGCCGACTTGCCATGTCCCCGACCGTCAAAGGTGAACACGGCAACCCCTATCTCAGTCAACTCCTTGACCAACTCAGCATATCGACCACTATGCTCTCCGAGTCCATGAACGAGAAGCAAACCTGCCTTGGGCTGCTCGGGCATCCAAGCTTGCAGGTAAAGTTTGATCCCATCATGGGTCGTGTAAGCGGTCTCGAAGTGATTCATGTGTTTGCGATTTTGATTTGGGAAGTTAGAAAAAGGGGATAGAAATCAATAACTTGAAATCCGCTAATCTTAACCCCATGAAAAAAACTTTCCTATTCTTTGGCCTTCTTTTTTGGCTAGCCAACAGTATTTCTGTTTTTGCCCAGACCACGCTTTCAGCTGAGCGGCTTGCTCGCTATGAAGCCTATTTTCAAAACGAAATCGATCAAAAAAGACTCCCCGGAGTGGTCAGTCTTTTTTATAAAAACGGAGAAAAAGCCTACGAATCAGCGATCGGATTCAGCAATATCCAGTCCCAAACGCCCATGCGTACGGATCAGATTTTCTTCATTCAGTCCATGACCAAACCTGTCATCAGCACGGCATTTATGATGCTCTACGAGGAGGGGTATTTTTTCCTTACTGATCCTCTAGCAAAGTATCTGCCTGAGTTCAAAGACATGAAGGTGATACTTGATCCTGCCAAAGGCCCTGCCGGAGGTACCGAGCCAGCCAAATCCCAGATTACCATTGCTCAGGTATTGAGTCATACGGCGGGGTTTGTTCACGGTATCGGCGGTACCGAACTGGATCGTGAAGTAGCCCAGGCGATCTATATGTCTCAGCCCAAAACGATCGAAGAGCGGGTAAAAGCGCTCGCTGCCCAGCCGTTGGCAAGTCATCCCGGTGAGCAATGGAACTACTCCGCATCCCCGGATATTCTGGCACGCCTGATCGAAGTTTTTTCCGGGATGAATCCTGCTGATTTCCTTAAAACTCGCCTTTTTGAACCCTTAGGCATGAAGGACACCGGCTATAACCTGATCGATTCCCAAGTCCCCCGCATGGTCAGCCTGCATACCTATGATCAAGAAGGCAAATTGGCCGTAGCTCCCCGACAGACGCCCACTTCGGGAAACACGGTTTTTGGCGGGACACACGGGCTTTTTTCTACCGCTCAGGATTATTCGATTTTTGCGCGCATGCTCCTCAATGGTGGAGAATGGAACGGCAAGCGCTACCTCAGTCCAAAAACTATCGAAATCATGCGCATCAACCAATCCGGAGACTTATTTCAAGATCCGGGAAAGGGGTTCGGTTTAGGGTTTGCCGTTGTGGATGACCTTGCCGGGACCAAAGCCCTTGGAAGTGAGGGAACTTTCTACTGGTCCGGGGCCTATTGCACCTATTTCTTTATCGACCCCAAAGAGGATTTGGTGGCGATATTTATGACCCAAGTGAGTCCTTTCAGTGGTCACTATGAAAACAGGTTCCGACAACTGGTCTATCAAAGCATCGAATAAGCTCTACCTGACAAAACTCAGATTTTACCATTTCCGGAGTGCTTAACTTTCCGCATGCTTAGGTTTTGCCGATTTACTATGAGAAAATCAACTTTGGTTCGAATGCTTTTGGTGAGCTTTTTCTTCACTATCGTTTCCTGCGGACCTGACACCTCCAGCACTATCAAGCCCCAGGTTCAATCCATCACGGAATCTGTCTATGCCTCTGGCGTGGTAAAATCCCAGGATCAGTATGAGGCCTACACCTTGGCCAACGGTCCTATTCAGGCCATTTTTGTCCAAGAAGGAGATACGGTAAAAGCAGGGCAACCGATCCTGCAGATTTTCAATGAATCGGAGAAACTCAGAAGAGAAAATGCAGAGTTGGCCCTGCAATTTGCTGATCAACAGGCTAATCAAAATCGAATCAGAGAACTGGAACTCGCCATTCAGCTGGCTAAAAACAAGCTTCAGACAGATTCCCTGAACTGGGTTCGCACCAAAAATCTTCGCGCCCAAGGTATCGGCACCCAGGTAGATTTGGAACAAAAAGAACTGACCTACCAAAACTCCAAGACCAACTACGAATCGGCTGTTCTCCGGTTCAAAGATCTTAAGCGAGAGATTGCATACAACTCCCAAAGTGCGTCTAAAAATCTTCGGATTTCGGAGGTCTTAGAAGATGAATTCCTACTCAAAAGCAAAATCGACGGCATCGTATTTTCGCTCCCGAGGCAGGTCGGAGAAATGGTCAATCCCCAGGTGCCGCTTGCGGTCATTGGCAAGTCGGGAGATTTTGTCCTCGAGCTCCAAGTCGATGAATACGACATCGCCAGAGTTCAAGCGGGTCAAAAAGTATTGGTTTTCATGGATAGCTTTAAGGAACAAACTTTGGAAGCCAGCGTGACTCGGGTCATTCCGATCATGGACAGCAAAACCAAAACCTTCACCGTCGAGGCCAAATTCACCAAGCAACCACCGGTGCTTTTTCCCAACCTCACCTTGGAAGCCAATATCCTGATCCAATCCCGGGAAAACAGTCTGGTCATCCCCAGAAATTACCTGATCAAAGATACTGAAGTCCTCACTTCCTCCGGTGACACCATTTTGGTCAAGGTTGGGATCAAAAATTATCAGTTTGCTGAAATCCTCGAAGGAATCTCAGCTGACACCGAATTAATCCTGCCCCAGCGATGAAGTGGTCTTTGATCTTCGAAATCGCCCGCGCCCTGATGCTCGCCCGGCTGAAGCAGACACTGATTGCCGCTACCGGGGTGACGTTTAGCATCACCATGTTTGTGGCTTTATTGGGCTTTATGAACGGACTGAATACGCTGCTCGACGGATTGATCCTGAATCGCACACCCCACATCCGCTTTTACAACGAAATCAAACCCAATCCCAATCAACCGATCGACCAAAGTCCTGAATTCCAAAATTCTCTGAACGTCATCCGCTCCATCAAGACCTTTCCGGTGGACTACAACCCGAAGTACTACCTCATTGGAGGAATTTTCAGTCTGATTACCACCTATTTCGCAGGTTATTTCCCAGCAAAAAAAGCCTCAGGAGTCGATCCGGTAGAAATCATCCGAGGTAAATAAGTTCAATTCATGACTGTACTGGAAGCAAAAAATATTGACAAGTTTTTCTACAATCCCACCCAAACTCAGGTGCTTCGTCAGGTGAGTTTTCAGGTAGAGCGGGGAGAATTTGTCTCTGTGGTGGGTAAGTCCGGTTGCGGAAAGTCCACCCTGCTGTACATCCTATCCACCATGGACACCGGCTATCAGGGAGAGCTGTGGATGGATGGTGAATTGATTTCAGGAAAATCCCCCAATTACCTGGCACGTATCCGAAATGAGAAAATCGGTTTTGTATTCCAGTTTCATTATTTACTCCATGAATTTTCGGTCTTGGAAAATGTGATGATTCCCGCCCTGAAACTGGGAAAATACTCCAGACAAGAGCTTGAACATCGAGCCATGGAAAAGCTGAAGATTTTTGACATGCAGGATCATGCGCTCAAGAAAGCCAATCAGCTTTCCGGAGGTCAAAAGCAGCGGGTGGCTATCGCGAGGGCTTTGATCAACGATCCGCTTCTCATTATGGGTGATGAGCCCACGGGCAATTTGGATAAGAAAAATTCGGATATCGTTTTCAACGAATTCAAGGTCTTGGCAAAAGAATTTAAGCAAACCATGCTGATCGTAACCCACGATCCGGAATTTGCTGAAGGTACGGATCGGGTGATCGAAATGGAGGATGGGAGGGTAATCAGTTTTCAGTGATCAGTTGCAGTCATTAGGAATTTACCTACTGCAAACTGATCACTGAGACTGTTAACTAGACCAAAGGTTCCTGCTGACTCAGACAGTGAAAACTGCCCAAACCCCAGATGATATCAGTACTGTCGATTCCAATCACACGTCTTCCCGGAAAGCAATCTGTCAGGATATCGAGTGCTTTTTGGTCGTTTTTGTCCCGGAAAGTCGGTACTACCACTACCTCATTAGCGATATAGAAATTCGCATAGGAAGCCGGAAGTCGCTGATCTTCCCAGATTACCGGACTTGGCATGGGCAGCTCCACGATATTCAATTGCTTGCCGTTTTCGAGTCGCATTTTCTTGAGCAAAGCCAGATTCTCGGCTAGGATTTCGTGGTTTTCGTCGGCTTTATTTTCCTCCACTACGGTCACCACGGTGTCTTCATTCACAAATCGGGTGATGTCATCGATATGCCCATCGGTGTCGTCCCCGATGATCCCGTCGCCCACCCAAAGGATATGCTTCACCCCATAGTAATCACAGAGGAACTTTTCGATTTGAGCTTGGTTAAGGTGCGGGTTTCGGTTTTCATTCAGGAGACAAGCGGTTGAGGTCAAGAGTGTTCCTTTTCCATTGAACTCGACCGAACCGCCTTCCATGACAATTCCGGGTTTGAAATATGGTATTCCCAAGTGCTCCGCAATGTGAATCGGAATCTGATTATCCAAATCGTGAGGCGGGTATTTTTCACCCCAAGCGTTGTAGTTCCACTTGACCAAGACCTTCTTGATTTCCGCATTGGGATTGATCAGGAAGGCGGGTCCATGATCCCGGCACCAGGCATCATTGGTTGGGAAAAAGTGGAAGAAAATTTTGCTCAAATCCGCTCCGGCATTTTCCAGATGTGCCAAAGCAAAGACTTTCATGGCCTCATCCGACACATTAATATTGACCTTCTGACCTTTGGCTACTTCTTTTATAAACTGGGAATAGGGCGCAAAAATCGTCTCGATCTTACCCGGCCAGCTTGCTTCCTTATGCGGCCAACTTAACCACATGGATTCCTGTGGGGCAAATTCCGCCGGGAAATAGTAGCCCAACTCCGCTGGAGTTACTGCCCCAGTTTGAGCCAATTCAAACAAATTCTTCATGGCTTATTCTTCGTCGAGGTATCGCTTGGTGATCGGAGCATAAGAGTCGATGCGGCGATCTCTCAGGAATGGCCAGTGCGTCCGGTACCGGTCCGAACCTGTCAAATCCAATTCCTCCACGTGGATTTCTTCTTCCAAATGAGGGGCTTTATAGGTCACTCGACCG
>VFQO010001915.1_pt1 | contig 14289 bp, 14 predicted proteins | sample 3512331 | NCBI WGS metagenome assembly VFQO01 (sample SAMN10412371, study PRJNA504923) | tailings metagenome | isolation source: Replicate 3 from Balatoc abandoned mine | place: Philippines: Itogon, Benguet | collected 2017-08-28
GAAGACGATGGTCATGGCAACCGGTACGAAGAACTTGCCTTCCAGCCCTTGCAACGTGAGCAGAGGCAGGAACACCAGCACGATGATCAGGATGCCCGCGGCCACGGGTGCCGCCACCTCGCGTACCGCCCGGAAGATGATATGCAGCCGCGGCAGCTTGCCTTTGGACTCATCTTCAGCCTGGTGCTGCACGATGTTTTCCACCACCACCACGGCGGCGTCGACCAGCATGCCCAATGCAATGGCCAGGCCACCCAGGCTCATGAGGTTCGCTGACATGCCCGCAGCACGCATCAACAGGAAGGTCGCCAGTGCGGACAGGGGCAGGACGACTGCCACCGCCACAGCGGCACGGACATTGCCCAGAAACGCTCCCAGCAGCACCAGAACCAGTACCGTTGCTTCCATCAGGGCGCTGGACACCGTGCCCACCGCCTTCTCGACGAGTTGTGCGCGGTTGTAGAAGACCTTCAGTTCGACGCCAGCAGGCAGGGTGGGCTTGATGTCCTCGATCTTGCGGGTCACACCTTCGACCACCTTCTGGGCATTGGCGCCGGCCAATCCCAGCACCAGGCCCTGAACCGCCTCAGCCTTGCCATCCTTGGTGACCACACCGTAGCGTGTCACGCTGCCATCGCGCACTTGCGCCACATCCTGCAGGCGCACGCTGCCGCCCTTGTCGTTCTTGACGACGATGGACATCAAGTCATCCTTGGTGCGAATGCTGCCCTCGCTGCGGACCAACAGCACTTCATCACCTTCGCCGAGCCGGCCCGCACCATCGTTGCGGTTGTTGGCGTCGATCGCTTCCTTGATCTTGGAGGCAGACAGCCCCATGGCGGCCATGCGCACGGGATCGAGCACGACCTCGAAGCTGTGCACCTTCCCGCCCAGCGCGTTCACATCGGCAACACCAGGCACGGAGCGCAGCGCAGGCCGAATCACCCAGTCCAGCAGACTGCGGCGCTCCTCCAACGTCATGTTCGGTGCCTCCACCGTGAACATGAACATCTCACCCAAAGGGGTCGTGACAGGCGCCATGCCGCCAGAGATGCCCGGCGGAAGGTCGGCGCTGATGTTGGCCAGTCGCTCGGACACCTGCTGGCGCGCCCAGTAGATGTCGGTACCGTCCTCGAAATCGACGGTCACGTCCACCAGGCCATATTTGGTCACGGAGCGCAGAATCCGCTGCTTGGGGATGCCGAGCATTTCCACCTCGATGGGGATGGCTACTCGGGCTTCGATTTCTCCGGGCGTCATGCCCGGAGCTTTCATGATGATCTTCACCTGTGTGCTGGACACATCAGGGAAGGCGTCGATGGGCAGGTTCTTGAACGCGAACCAACCCGCGCCCGCCAGCAGGGCGCCGGCAAGCAGCACGAACAGCCGCTGCGCCAGGGCAAATTGAACAAGGCGTGCCAGCATCTCAGTTGCTCCCGCCCTTGCCCTGCCACGCTGCCTTCAATGCGATCACGGATGCAGTGGCGATTTCCTGCCCCGCCTGCAGGCCGCCCGTTACGCGCATGGTTTGCCCCGCGCTGGCGAGCACCGTGACGGGGGTGGCGACAAAGCCTTTTTCCGTGCGGACAAAGACATAGGCCTTGTCGCCTTGGCGCACTACCGATGGCAGCGGCACGGTCCAGCCTTCGCGGCCACCCGCAAAGGGAACCTGCACCTGCAGGATCTCACCAGGGCGCAACTGCTCGGCGCCCTTGGTGATTGCTGCCTTGAGGACAAGGATCTGGTTGTCGCTGACGGTGGGGCCCACGCTAAGTGCCTCGCCCTGCACACCATCGCGCCCCACCACGGTGATGGCAGCGCCTTTCACGGTGGCGAGCTGCGCAGTGCGGGCCGATGGAATCTGGATATCCAGGCCCAGCTTGCTGGGGTTGGCGATGCGCATCAGCAGGTCCGCCTGCTGTACGCGCTGACCGGGCTTGACGGAAAGATCGGCAACCAATCCCGCGCCCTTGGCACGCACCGTGACACTCGTCTCTACGTTGCCGCCCTCGGCGATGCTGCGGATGCGGCCGTTGTCCAGACCGGCGAGCCGGAGGGCCGCCTCCGCCTGACGCTTGCGCGCCGCATCCTGGGCTGCGGTGGCCTCTGCCTCCTGTACGCGCCGTTCAGGAATGATCCCCTCTGAGAAGAGTTGACGCTCGCGTTGCAAGGCCTTCTGGGACAGGCGGCTGCTGGAGCCCACTTCCATCAACTTGAGCTGCAGCTCGCCCAGCTCGGGGCTGATCAATCGCATGAGCGGCTGCCCAGCCTTCACGGCATCGTTTTCAGCCACGAGCAGTTGATCCACCACGCCGGCAAGAGGTGCGCTGGCAATCTGCTCCTGCCCAGGAGCAAGTACCACGCGGGCAGAGTAGGTCTGGCCTGACGACTCGCTGGACTTTTCAAGGCGCTGCACTTGCACGCCCAGGGACTGCATCTGCGCAGCACTGACAGGGAACTCGTCGGCCGCCAGGGCCGCCATGGGCGACGCGATCAGACAAGGAAAGACGACAACAGCCAAGCGACCAAGCGCCAGCCGGGAAAAACGGTACAGCATCGGAAACTCCACGAAGGACCGCACCCCGTGATACGGGCGCAGTCAGGAAAAGCGAAAGAAGGGGCTTTTCAGGCGTGGAGCGGAGGCGCACGACCTCCTGGAGGCAAACTTCGGAACGAAGGGTAGACGGGAGCCACATACGCCGGCCAGGCGTGCGGCTCTTCGCTTTGCACAAAATCGAAGATCTCGGCAAATGCGACATAAAGCGCAAAGGCTTGTGTAGCCGCGCTCAACTGACCAGACGATGCCTGGAGCTGAACCGCCATGGTGGCATGCGCAAACAACGCAACGGTGTCGCCATCGTCAACATGGAGCATGCCTCCCACCGATGCCCCGTCTTTCACGGCACCAATCCATGAGGCGTCAATGCCTGAGTCGTGGTGGTGTTGGTGCAATGGGGATGCGATCTGGTCCCATGCTAAAAACAGTACCAAAATCCACTTGGCAATCCACAATGCGCGTGCCAGCGATGCCGAAACTCGGCTCACTTGAGCTGGGGATTTGTGCGCAAGGGAAAGCATATGGGCCGTATGTGGCAGCAGCATCCATTGTGCCTCAGCCATTGAAATTTTGATGCCTGCTCTCAAGACAATTTGGTGTAGCTAGAGCACGGTGCCAGCGAACCAATGCCGCCTGGCACGCGCTCCAGCTATGCATACACTGCTCAGCTGCCAGCTCCGTACATCTCCTGACGGTATTGGCGCTCGGACTCGGTCATCGTCAGGTATTCCTGCTGCACCTGCTCACGCGTCTTGGTTGGACCCGTCAGCTTCATCGGCAGCGGCGCCCCCCGCGACATGATGGCCAAAGTGCCATCCTTGCGCGCAGCCTCGACAGCCTGCAGCACCTCTCCCCGAGACTTGGTGCTCTGCTGGTGTTCCGGGTGAGTCGTGTACCCGATTTCGCCGCCACTCGGGTGGTACAGCGACGAGGCGGAAACCATGCCAGGAGCCGCTACGGCAATGGCTGCCAGGGAGAGAAGAAAGGATTTGCGAGAGTACATGGTGATGTCCTTCTGGTTAGAGATGAACCGTCGGCAACTTGCCTCGGCTATGCCTTTCGACATGGCTCCCACTGTAGAAATCGGGCAGCGACAGCACCCCAACGTCCAGATTACAAATTAGTAATCGGCAGCTCGTCCTCTCTCTTGGACAATCTCCGTATGACCAACCCGCTTGTAAAGCCGCGCATCTCGGTGCGCGGCAGCCCGATTGATTGGCAACGCACAATGCACTCGCTGCGCGTGGAAAGAGCAGGATTGCTCGCATGAACCGCCTCGTTCGACCTAGCTCGTTGCGACAACGCCTGACTTGGTGGTTTGCGCTGCAGAGCTTTGCGGGTCTGGGCTTGGTGTGCCTGGCTGTGTACGTCGTGACAGAGGCGAACTTCCACGAAAGACAAGATGAGACGCTCTCGCAGAAGGAGGCGGTGGTGCGCCACATGCTGGTGGAAGGCAAGGAGCACAAGAGCCCGGACAATTTGTCTCACGAACTCAGTGATTTCCTAATCGGCCACGGTGATCTCTCGCTCCACGTGGAAGACTCTTCCGGAGTCGTTCTTTTCTCTGATACCAGGAATCAGAACAAGCACACCGTGCTGCGCCAGCGAGCGTTCGACGTCGGCCAGGTTGCCAGACCGGACACCAAGGTGATGCGGGTCCAACTGTCGCTGGATATCCAGACCGACAACGACCTCCTGTACCGGCTTCGCCTCACTCTCTTTTTTGCAGCTGTGGGCGGCGCGATCATCATCACACTGGGGGGATTCTTCCTGGTCAAGCTGGGCCTGATTCCGGTAGGCCATTTGGCTGATCAGACGCGCGCGCTCTCGGCGCACAACTTGCACCAACGCCTGGATGGAATAGGCCAGCCACTCGAATTGGTCCCACTGGTTGAGCAATTCAACAGCCTGCTGTCGCGCATCGAGAAGGCGTACACGCAGATGGAAGGCTTCAACGCGGATGTGGCCCACGAACTGTGCACTCCGCTGGCCACACTCACCACCAGCAACGAGTTGGCACTCAGGAGCACCCGGGAGCCGGACATGCGCGAGGTGCTGGCATCGAACCTCGAAGAGCTGCAGCGCCTGACAGGCATCGTGAACGACATGCTCTTTCTGTCGCAGGCAGACCGCGGCGTCAGCGCCCGCAGAGCCCACATCGGCAGCCTGGCACAGGTTGCCAGCGACGTTCTCGACTACCACGAGGCCGCGCTCGCCGAAGCCGACGTGACGGCCGCCATCAGCGGCGATGCAGCGGGAGCGTTTGACGGTCCTCTGCTGCGTCGCGCCATCTCCAATCTTCTTGGAAATGCGACGCGCTACGCAAGAAAGGGCTCGCAAGTGCGTGTCTGCATCGATCCCCGGAGCGATGGCAGGGTAGTCATCAGCGTCGAGAACGAAGGGGCGCCTGTCGACCCCGGCGATCTTCCGCATTTCTTCGACCGTTTCTTCCGTGGCGACCGGTCTCGCACACATGCTCAGACCAACCATGGCCTGGGCCTGGCCATCGTCGGTGCCATTGCCCGCATGCACGCGGGGCAACCGCTCGCCACTTCAGAGAACGGGATCACGCGCGTCGGCATCGACGTCGCCGGCAGCTGAGGTCACGCCCTCTCGATGGCTCTGCGTTGCGCTATCGGGGCCAGCGCTGGTGCTCGTCATCGATGACAAAGGCATGGGAATGCCGCTGCTGAGCGCCGTGCTGCACCCCGGCAAGATGTGGGTGGTCTGGTGGGAGGTCGTCATGGGTGTGCACAAGCTCCGCAGGCTCGTGGTCCGGCCACAGCAGGGCAGACAGGGCAATCGCGGCGACAGCAACCACGCCGAGCGATGCAAAGCTCACGTCGACCCCGTAGCGGGCACCCACCCATCCAGCCAGAGGGTATGTGATCAGCCAGCACGCGTGTGACAGCGCAAACTGGGCTGCGAACAAGGCCGGCCGGTCGGCATCGCTCGATGAGCGGCGCAGCAGCCGCCCGGAAGGCGTTTGGGCGAGCGAGTAGCCCAGGCCCATCACGAACCACAGGGGCAGCAGCACCTCGAAGCGGGTGGCAGTGGTCCACCCGAGCACCAGCCCTGCTGCGACCACCGACGCGCCAGCGAGCATGGCCGGCCGTTCACGCACCTTGTCGAGCAGTTTGGGCAAGACAAGGGCCATGAGCATGGAGCCGGCGCCAAAGCACGCCAGCGCGATGGCCGTGGATGTCTGGGTCAGTCCCATCTGCGACTGCACCAGCACCACCGTGTTGACGATCACCATGGCGCTGCCGGCCGCGACCGCCAGATTCAGCGCCAACAGCCCACGCAGCCGTGGGGTGGCCAGGTAGATCCGCATCCCGCGGGTGGTGCGCTCGTAGATGCTGCGCTTGGGCGGCAGCTTGGCTATGGGGAGCACTACGGAGACCACCAGTGCCGCTGACGCGATGAATCCCACCACAGTCCCGCCAAACAGGCTGTGGTAGCTCACGACGGTGAGCAGCAGCGCTGCGAGCATGGGACTGACCAGGGATTCGAGGTCGTAGGCCAGACGCGACAGCGACAGGGCCTTGGTGTAGTCAGCCTCTTCAGGAAGCACATCAGGGATGGTCGCCTGGAACGTCGGCGTGAATGCGGCCGACGCGGACTGGAGCACGAAGATCAGGACATACACCTGCCATATCTGCGTGACGAACGGCAACACCAGCGCAACGGCGGCCCGGACCAGGTCCAGCGCAACCAGAACAGCCCGGCGCGGCAAGCGCTCTGCCATGGCGGATGCGACCGGCGCCACACCGATGTAGGCCAGCATCTTGATAGCCAAAGCAGTCCCCAGCACGGCACCGGCATTGGCGCCCGCCAGATCGTACGCAAGCAAGCCGAGCGCGACCGTGGCCAGGCCGGTACCCAACAACGCGATCACTTGCGCAAAAAACAGATGCCGGTAGATCCGGTTTGCGAGCACGTCCAACATGCGTGGCCTTTCGAGAAACGCCCTTTCGCCTCCGGCTGCAGTCACGGGATCGCGAGGGTTGTAATATTGACTTTAACGTATCCTGGGGGATAGGATACCTCATGACAGAAAATCATGTACATGCCAGTCATCCCGACGTGGTCAAACGCTTGAAGCGTGCGCACGGCCATTTGGCCAACGTCATTGCCATGATCGAGGACCACCGCCCCTGCGGTGACATTGCGCAGCAACTGCATGCCGTGGAGCGCGCGATCAGCGCGGCCAAGAAAGTGGTGATCCACGATCACCTCTACAACTGCCTGGACCAGGTTGTGGGCGCAAGCGCAGCATCCGCACGCGCCTCCATCGCGGAATTCAAGGATCTGACGAAATACCTTTGACCGATTGGGGGCCATTTAGGCTCTGGTCTTCGTCAATGGAGCGGGCCCCCGCTCCCTGCCCGGGGGCCCTGGACATTACTGCCCCGTGAAGTTCGAGGCAACAAAGTTGCCAGCAGGGGTAAAGAACATGTAGAGGGTTGCCTTGCTCTTGTCCTGCTCAGCAGGATTGCTGTAGGTCACGCGCCATTCCTTGCCCTTCTTGCCGTCGATGAGCTCAGCCTTTTCGCTCTTCACGGCTTGCCAGCCCTTGTCCAGCTTGCCGCTGCCCACCAAGGCGTCTTTGCGCTGATTGGCGCAGCCCACCACGACCGTGTCGGTCGTGGGCTTGTTGCCGTGGAAATGGCAGTTGCTGCCTTCAGCGGCCATGGCAGGCGCGGCAAAGGTGAAGCCGGATGCGATGGTGGCGGCGGCGATGATGTACTTCATGGTGATTTCCTTTCGGGTGGTTGAAAAACGGATCAAAGGGTGTTGCGACTGTTGTCAGTCGAGTTCTGGATATCCATGTCTTCATGGATGTGCTGGTGCTCGGTGGCGGGGAAACGGAAGCTGTCCGGATCGACGTCGTGCTGGTATCCGTGCAGCTGCATGAAGAGCAGGTACACACCGGCGTAGAAAAGACCCATGTTGGCCACGTAGCTGAATCGCTGGAACGACGGCCGGTGGCGCCACAAGGTGAGCAGTGCGACCATCGCGGCCAGCGCTGCGATCTGGCCGAGCTCGACGCCCAGGTTGAAGCTCAGGATGCGCAGCAGCATGGAGGTGTTGTCGTCCCCCAGCGGCAACTGCTGCAGCCGCGTCGAGAGCCCGAACCCGTGCAGCAGGCCAAAGCCGAACACGGCTGCCAGCAGGTTGGGAGACTTAGCGTTGAAGTACTTCTGGAACCCGCCGTTGTTGTCGAACGCCTTGTACATCACGCTCAGCGCGATGACGGCGTCGACCAGGTAGTAGTTCCAGGTGATCTTGAAGTACGTGGCAAAGATCAGCGTGATGCAGTGGCCAATCGTGAACACCGTGACGAACTTGGCGACGTCCCTGAAGGAGGTGAGGAAGAACACCACCCCGAACAGAAAAAGCAAGTGGTCATAGCCGGTGAGCATGTGGCTCGCGCCAAGACCAATGTACTGAAGATAACCACCGTCCAGCATGCGCTGCTTGTCTTCGTCTGATATGCCGTGCGCGACGGCCATCAGAGGAATGAGCATGAGAAATGCCGGAGTGAGCCGCTTCAACCAAAGCGGTAGTTTCATGAATTGCCTTCCAAAAAATAAGCGAACACAAGTCCAAGGCGCGCGGTGAAGCGAGTCTTGGCGACGCCCCGGCAACCTGGCGCATGCGTGCTCAAAGAGCGCGCGCGTGCGAGCGCGCCGGGACGCTATGGAGATCGGGGAGGAATGCGACGAGCGACCGGATCGGCAGCAATGCCGTCAGTCGCAAACGCTCAGGCGAGCGCTGATGGCGGCCGTAGCAAGCCTTCAAGCGAGGGGGGGCTGTACCGAGAGGCGGCTGGAGCAGCCGGACTGGACGGGGGAACGCTGGGAATGCTCAGCGACGCGCTGGGCAGCAGGGCCGCAGGAGTAATCCCTTCGTCCGCATGCTGGTGGCTGTCGAGGCCGCCGGAAGCCTCCAGATGCAACGATTTGTCTGCATGGTGGTGGTGATCCACGTCCTGGGTATGCACGACCATGTGTGTCATCTGGTCCGCGCGCTGGGCCACTGCAAACGGACTGGCCATGCCAACGGATTGCCACAAGAGGGCAACCAACAATAGCAGGGACCACAGGCGTCGAGACATGGCGCCAGATTCTAGATCACGGGAAAACAGAAATACCGAGGTCTCCGATGAAAAGCGCGGTTTCCACCGAAGCTGACAGAAACGTAATCTGGCGGTCAGTGCTTGAGCAGGGCGCAATTTCTAGACTTCATTCCGTGGCGTGCGAAATGCGCCACCCGGCAGCCAACGGCGCTGCCGGCCTACCAGGAGAACACCATGGAGTCTCGCAGCCCAACCGATTCGAAGCGTTTCGCTCCGGCCTTCGCGCATTCCTGCCAGTGCGGAGCTCAAGCCGAGTGCACCCCACAGCTGCTCGGCCGTGCCCTCCAGATCGAAGAGAGGGTCCTTTGCCAGCAGTCACTGCATGCATGCGGCGCTCTGTGATCCCACCAAGCCACGAACATATCCACCAGCCCAGATTCCCCTCCAAACTTTATTGAAAGGTATGACCATGAAAATCAAGACCGCACTGTTGATCGCATCCCTCGCCGCAGCTCCCGCATTTGCCTCGGAGCAGTCGACGCAGCTTACCCGCGAGCAGGTTCGCGCCGAAACCCTGAAAGCCATGCGCGATGGCACCATGCTGTCGGCCGGTGAGGCCAGCTTGCCGATGCGCCAAATCAATCCCCGCGCGTATCCAGCACCTGCCCCCACCGTCTCGAAGTCCCGCGACCAGGTCCTTCGGGAACTGAACCAGGCGATCCGTACGGGCGACATGCTCGCCGCTGGCGAGTCTGGCACCAAGCTCAATGAAGTGGCTCCAGGGCAGTATCCGACGCAAGGGCTCGCGGCAGGCCCATCGAAGACACGCGATCAAGTCAAGGAAGAATTGGCCGAGGCCATCTACCGCGGCGAGATTGCGGCCAACGGCGAGGATGGACGCATGCTCAAGGAAGTGTATCCCGGCATGTACCGCGATGCCCAGGATGTCGCTGCACAGCGCAGCTACAAAGCAGATGACACCCGGGGCCTGTGAAAGAGGCGACAGGCACCCGACATAACCGGGTGTCCTGCACAGTTGACCGTCAAGAAGGACCTCCATCCACTGCCGCTGCCACCTGAGGTGGCAGCGGCAGTTTGCGCAATGGTTCGCAGATCTTGAAAAGCCAGGCCTGCATGCACGAAGCCTGTCCGCACAAGCTGAGCCCTATTGCCAGCGCGCACCATGCTTACGAATTTGGGGTCGGCAAAAAAGCCCGATCTCTCAGAAAATCGACGAATGAAAATCCTGCTCATTGAAGATGAGGTCAAGCTCTCCGAGTACTTGCGCAAAGGACTCGGCGAGGCCGGCTACAACGTCAATGTGGTCCACAACGGAGTGGATGGCCTGCACATGGCACTGGAGGGGTCCCATGACCTTGTGATCCTTGATGGGATGCTTCCCGGCATCGACGGGTTCACGCTGCTGACGGCCTTGCGCAAGACCCGCCAGACCCCGGTGCTCATGCTTACGGCCCGTGTCAGCGTCGAAGACCGCGTGCGCGGGCTGCAGACCGGCGCGGATGACTACCTGGTCAAGCCCTTCGCATTCTCGGAACTGTGTGCCCGCGTGCAGGTGCTGCTGCGCCGAACCCATGGCGCTCGGGATGCAGGGGAGCCCACAGTGCTGGGCCTCGCAGACCTGGAACTCGATCTGATTCGGCGGAAGGCCTCGCGCGCGGGCCAGCATATCGAGCTGACCGCCAAGGAGTTTCTGCTGCTTGCGCTGTTCCTTCGCCGCAAGGGCGAGGTGCTTTCCCGCACTGAGATTGCCGAGCAGGTGTGGGACATGAACTTTGACAGCGACACCAACGTTGTGGAAGTCGCCATCCGAAGGCTGCGCACAAAAATGGACGTGAACTTCGACAAGCCATTGCTCCACACCGTAAGGGGCATGGGGTATGTCATGGAAGAACGCTCCTGACCAGCAACGTGAAAATGCCATGCTCTGCGCAGCGCCTGAGGCGCCCCGCAGGCGGCACGGATGAGGTGCTGTATGCGGGGCCGAGGCACGTAGTGCCGGCGGAAGCAACGCGAACTCGAACTGCTTACTCAGGTAGTACATGCCCAAGGGCATGAGTCTCTCCTCATCGGCAACGACCGTGCTCGACGGTGCGGCAGAGCGTCGTTCTGGCTTCATCTTGGGCTGCTCTTCATTCCTGGTTTCGGGGTGATCTCACTTTCCGTGCAGATCGCCCCGTTAAGAACCAGGGGGTTAACCCTGACTTTTTTGAAGGACGCCCTCGTGCGCTCCCCAACTTCGCCGTCGGGTTCCTATAATGTGGCCCAAGGGTGACAGCCCGGCCGTTTGCGCCCATCGGGTTTGGTAAATCTGTCCTAGTTTCTTCCCGTCCCCTGGTTCAACCAACCCGGTGCCGACGTAACGCAAACCACGTCTTCGAAGTGCGCTGGGATTGGATTGATCACCATGGAAAAACCCATTCCTATTGACGTTGTGCGCATCGGCAAGAAGCGTGCTGATGAACTCCAGGCCGAAGCCAAAGAGGCAGGCATCCACCTTAAACGAGGCCACGCCCTCAACCAGGCCGCTCAAGAACTAGGGTATCGGGATTGGAATGCCGCGAGTGCAGTCGCGAGAACTGTTCCGGTCACGCCCCTTGCTCTGGTTATGCCATCATGGCGAGACCTGAGCAGGCCACTCCCATTTCTGCCTTTCCGGCTCCATCAGCCTGGCTCGCCCTTTTATCACTCCATCAGGGAATTGATGAGGTGGGCGCAAGCAGTTGACGGTATTGCCAAGCTGGAGTCCGAGGACTCCCGAGGCGAAATGTTTACCCTCATTGGCGGTGAACTTCCTTATGTTTTCAATAGCGACTATGGCCGCTGGGGGGATGACGTTTTCCGTCTCTGCGACCGTGGCTACGAGGAGTGGCCTGGCATCGCCTTCACTCGGGATGAGCTTCGCGCCGCAGGGATCTACGAGTGGCATGATCACTGTGGTGTCCACGATGGAGACACCATGCTGACGGTGCTAGGGGACGAAATCCGGGGCACCTCGCACATCAATGTACTCGAGGGCCTTGCTCGCACCCTCGCAGCCATCGCGCTGGTCGCCGATCAAGCCTTCGTCAGGCAGGAGGGGGAAGCGCTCCCGCAGGGTAAGGGCTTCACCATCGACCTCGCGGACCCCGCGCAGCTTACCGCCAACCGGGTCGCCCGCCTGCTCGGCTCAAGGGATGATTCTTGCCACCGGCAGCTTCGTGTTTCCGCTCAGGGCATCGCATACCTCTCGGACCAAGTCGCTATGAGCAGTATCGAAGGCTTGGCCTTCAGGCTGGAAACATGGACCCAAGGCACGGGCTATGTGGGCATCGGTGCTGCCCAGGACAAAGCTTGGGTGGACCAAGTTCTGCGGGACCTTCAAAGTAACTGGCCCCGTCCGAAAGCTGCGCTCATCAACTTCTGACGGCAGGTCGAGGAATGATGCCGGGGTGTCGCGCTGGTCCATGCGGCTCATGTAGTCGCGCTTGAAGGTGTTGAAAAGCTCTCGGCCATGCCGTCGCTCTGCGGGCTGCACACTGGCGTATTGATCGGCTTGAGTCCCGACGATTTGGCAATGCCGCGCATCTCGTGCGCGACGTAGGGGCTGCCGTTGTCGGTGAGGAACTCCAGTTCGCATAGCTTCAACTATGCCGAAGCGCCGCTCCACGGCCCCCACCAGCATGTCGCGCACCGGCTCACCCGGCAGTCCTTTGCGGCCGACGAGTAGCATGTAGGCATGCCGAAGAAAACACCACAGAAACATCGGTTGAGCCCAACGTACCATGCTTCGAGTGAAGACCGGGCTTGGCTTGATATGGCGCCTGTAGGCCGCGAATTCGGAAGCCCGGACTACGAGCGATTGACGGCGCTGGATCAAGCCGCCTTCGCAGCCTTCCAATCGTGGGAGCAGGTGCGCAAGTGGCTGGCCGCACCAAACTCTCAGCTTGATGGAGCTTGCCCAGAGGACGCGGCGCGCAGCCCCGATGGATTTAGCAAAGTCATGGCAATCCTGGTAGTAGCTGGTGGTCGTGTCAGTGACGACTTCATGCGCGGAATTGAGAGTTTGCCTGCTCAGGAACGAGATAGGCTCACGGGAATTTAGTAACGCCTAAATGGCATTCGCAGAGTAGCTGTGCACTCGTCAACACGGGATGACGGGACGCATACGTCGCAACTGCCCGGAGCTTTCGAGCACTTCGTGAGGGCTCGGGCTCAAGCCTTACGCGACCGCACTTTGCTGCAGCTTGTGCCGCAGCTCACGCCGGACTTCCGGGTTGGAGAGTCCGGTGCTGCCTTCACAAGCCACCAAGTTGCCGATGGCGAGCGGGGGCCAGTCCTCGATGTCATCGTCCAGGGCGATCCAGTGGCGCGGCTTTCTCCGCTGCACGTCTGCCAGGATCTGCATGCCTCGCGGGGTGCTGCGGAACGACGCCAGGTTCCATGGATCGGCCCCGTGGACGCGCTTGTGATATGTGCCACCGATGAATCGCGCGCGCAGTTGCTCGGGCAGGCGCTGGAGCGTCCTGGCATAGCCTGGGCGGATGCACCAGGTGCTGCTCAGCACCAGGGCCACGGAGGGGTGCGAGGCGAGTTCCTCTTCCAGAATAGGAAGCCACTCAAACAGCGCATGGTCTGGGGTCTCGTATGGGCTCATGTAGATGCCCTTGCGGGGATGCCAGAGCACCTTCTCATGGTGGACCACGCCATCGAGGTCCAGGTACAGGATCACATCCGCGCTGCGGGGGGTGGAGGCTGGGATGTAGGGGGCAAGGGGGCCTGCTGATATGGCTGCCATGAGAGCATTCTCATGCAGGAGCGGCAGCAGAGCACTACCCGCAGGGACCAGACGCCTGAGGCCGGTATCCAGCCGATTCCAGCACTGGAATGCATGTGCGAGGACGGAGGGGCTGTTCGCTGTCGGTCCAAGCCTCTTCCTATACTGTTAACGTGCGTACGATTTTTCTGGATTTTGATGGGGTGACACACCCCGAGTTCTGCCACGAATCCAGGCACTTCTCCTGTCTGCCTTTCTTTGAGCAGGTGCTGCGCAGAGTGCCTGGCTGCGAGGTGGTGATCAGCAGTACGTGGCGTCTGCAGGTACCGATCGATGGCCTGCGCGCCCGCTTCTCCCCGGACGTGGCGCACCGGGTGGTTGGCGTGACACCACGGTTCTTCGAGTTGGTGAACGTTCCCGATTCTCTGCTGGGCTATGAGCGCGAGGCTGAATGCAATGCTTGGCTCCGCGCCAATGACCGCTCAGTGTTCCCCTGGCTGGCAGTCGATGACCGGTCTTGGCTCTACCGCCCGTTCAATCAGTCCTTGTTCCTGGTAGACGGCAAGACCGGCCTGACTGCCGAGATGGCAGAGGAACTCATTATTCTCCTGCACAGGCCATAGCCCAATCTTGGCTTTCCCCTTGATCTGATGCAAAGATTTTTTCGTTTCAGGAAACCGACCATCCCAGCTTGTGCAGGCTGGAGGTCTGGTCGTGGCGCCGATCGTCCTCTGTATGGACGTAGATGCTTGTCGTGGCAATGTTCGCGTGTCCCAGGTTGTCACGCACGGCTTTGAGATCCATGTTGTCGCTCTGATGGGTCCCCGCCGTGTGACGCATCCAGTGGGCAGAGGCTTGCTCCACATGAGCAGCTGC
>VFQO010001916.1_pt1 | contig 14288 bp, 11 predicted proteins | sample 3512331 | NCBI WGS metagenome assembly VFQO01 (sample SAMN10412371, study PRJNA504923) | tailings metagenome | isolation source: Replicate 3 from Balatoc abandoned mine | place: Philippines: Itogon, Benguet | collected 2017-08-28
CGGTCTGGTCTTCGCGGTTGTCGAAGTCGTCGGTCGCGAAGTTCGGGTTGTTCTCCGGCGAATCGCTGTAGCGCAGGCTCGACTTTTCCTTGGGGTTGTAACGGCCCTGCACGTTGGCGCCGATCAGCACGCGCCCGCCGGCCAGTTCGCCGCCGTAGTAGAAGCCGCCCGAAGGCTTGAACTCGCCATCATCGAAGAACAGCCCACCCGCGCGGACGTAACCGCCATCAAGTGCGAAGCCGTCACGCAGCTTGATGTTGAGCGAGCCGGCGACCGCATCGCCGGTGCGGCGGGCGGAGGAGGAGCGCACGATCTCGACCTGCTCGATCAGTTCGGCCGGGATGCGATCGAGGAAGAACGAGCGGTCCGACTGGCCGCCGGGCACGCGCTCGCCGTTGATCAGGATCTGGGTGTAGCCCGGATCGAGGCCGCGCAGCCGCGCGCCGTCGCTTTCGATCACGTCCGACAGGAAGGTGACGCCCGGCACGCGCTTCAGCGCATCGCCGGCTGTCAGCGGTTCGAAGCGCTGGAAGTATTCCTCGTCATAGACCAGCACCGGCTCAGCGGCTTCGGAGCGATTGCGGAAGCCGATATTGCCCTGGACCACGATTTCCTTGGCCGACTGGACCTTGTCGTCCTCGCTCTCCTCGGTCTCGGCGATCGCCCCGCCCGACTGGACGGAGGCGGCCACGGCCTGCGGATCGGCGGCTTCGGCAGCAAAGGCCGGCGCGGCGAGGGTGACGGCGAGCGCGGCAGCGGCGCTGCCAAGCATGAGGCGGGTGCGGATCATTGTCGGTATTCCCCTGTCGTGGCCCGTCGATCGGGCCGGTTTGGGGCGCGGCTAGTCGCCAGCCGTGACAGGCGAGCGACGGCGCGGTGACGGTTCAATGACTTTGGCAAGTGTTGCGCAAATGCCGCAAATTGGAGAGCTAGCGCAGCGCTGCCCAAGCGCCTAGCATCGCGCAAAACCTATCGGGAGAGGACAAGCGATGAAGATCGAACCGGGCATGGCCGCGGTGGTGACCGGCGGTGCGAGCGGGCTGGGCAAGGCGAGCGCAAAGGCCTTTGCCGATGCCGGCATGAAGGTCGCCATTTTCGACATCAACGACGAGGCGGGCGAGGCCCACGCCAGGGACATCGGCGGCACCTTCCACCATGTCGACATCATGGACGAGGCCAGCGTCGAGGCAGGTTTCGCCGCCGCCCGCGCCGCCCACGGGCAGGAGCGCGTGACGCTCCACTGCGCGATGGCGTCGCGCCGCGGCAAGACGCTGGGCTGGGACAAGGAAAGCGGCCAGTACAAGCGCCTCTCCACCGAAGACTACGCCTTCGGGGCCGAGGGCATTCTGGTGGCGAGCTACCGCGTCGCCAGCATCTCGGCGCTGGGCATGGCCAATGCCGATCCGGTGAACGCCGACGGCGAGCGCGGGGCGATCATCCTGACGGCGAGCGTCGCGGCGCAGGACGGGCAGATCGGGCAGGTGATCTACGGCTCCTGCAAGGCCGGGGTGAACGGCCTCGTCCTGCCGATGGCGCGCGATCTGATGGATCTGGGCATCCGGGTGAACTCGGTGATGCCCGGCATCTTCGCCACCCCGCTGATGCTGGGAATGAAGGATAGGAACCCGCCAATGTGGGCGCAGCTCAATGCCTCCGTCCCCTTCCCCAAGCGCCTCGGCGAGCCGGAGGAATTCGCGTCGCTGGTGCTGGAAATCGCCCGCAACAGCTACATCAACGGCCACCAGTTCCGGCTCGACGGGGCAATCCGCATGCCGCCGAAGTAGAAGAATAACGCAACCGAAGCCGTCAGGCTTCGCAAGCGCGACCGCGCGCCGGCCGGTAGGCCGCCCGCCCGGAGGCGTTCGCGAAGCGAACAAGCCGCGAGGGAAAACAAATGGCTACCCCGACCAACGAATACCCCACCAAGGCCTATGGCGCGACCGCGCCCGACAGCGGCGTCGGGCCGATGCAGATCACCCGCCGCGGCCTGCGCCACGATGATGTGCTGATCGAGATCACCCATTGCGGCATCTGCCACTCCGATCTCCACTCCGCGCGCAACGACTGGGGCTTCACCACCTATCCGATCGTGCCCGGCCACGAGATCGTCGGCATCGTCAGCGCGGTGGGCGAGAGCGTCACCCGCCACAAGGTGGGCGACAGGGTGGCGATCGGCTGCATGGTCGATTCCTGCATGGAATGCCGGCACTGCGAGGCCGACCTTGAACAATACTGCCTCGATGGCGGGATGACGGGCACCTATAACGGGCACGACCGGCGCGATGGCAGTCTGACCTTCGGCGGCTATTCGGAACGCATCGTCGCCCGCGAGGAATTCGTGCTCAAGGTCCCCGACAATCTGCCGATGGCCGAGGCCGCGCCGCTGCTGTGCGCCGGGATCACGTCCTATTCGCCGCTGCGCACGTGGAAAGTCGGCCCCGGCAGCAAGGTCGCGGTCGCCGGGCTCGGCGGGCTCGGCCACATGGGGGTGAAGCTGGCAGCCGCGATGGGCGCGGAAGTGACCGTCCTGAGCCGCTCGGAAAGCAAGCGCGCGGACGCGGAAAAGCTCGGCGCGCACGCCTTCCTCAACACCGACGACAAGGCGGCGATGAAGGCGCACGCGGGCTATTTCGACATGGTCCTGAACACCATTCCGGTGCGCCACGATGTCGTGCCCTATCTCCACCTGCTGCGGATCGACGGGGTGCAGGTGCTGGTCGGGCTGATCGGGCCGATGCCGGAAATCCACACCGGCGTCCTGCTCGGTCGCAAGGTGCTCACCGGCAGCGGCATCGGCGGGCTGGCGGAGACGCAGGAGATGCTCGATTTCTGCGCCGAGAAAGGCATCCTCCCCGATATCGAGGTGATCGCGATGCAGGACATACAGACCGCCTATGACCGGATGGAGGCGAGCGACATCAAGTATCGCTTCGTGATCGACATGGAGAGCCTGCGCAACGAGGCATGACGGTATCACTCCACATCTTTGAAGATACGTTCTTCGTTATTTTTGAATAATAAATGAAACTAATACTTGAAATTTTGAATTTGTTTCATTGGTGCAACACAACTCAGACTATGTAACAATCAATTCTATTTCACGAATTGTGCGAATCCGCGGCGGTGATATTTGATCACCTCGCCGCGGATGAAGCACATTCGTCGAATAAGAAGGCTTCGGCGCGGACACGCAGGCGGAACGATCCCAACCTCTCGTATGGAGCGTTCCTCATGACCATCCGTTTTGCCGCCGCAACCTCGGCGCTCGCCCTTGCCGCTGCCTTTGCCGCCCCCGCCCTCGCACAGGGCCCGGCGACCGCGATCGAAACTGCCGCGCCCGTGATGCTGACCGAAAAGGCGGCTGCCGCTGGCGACAATCTCGCCGGTGTCACCAACGCCGCCTCGGGCGATGCGTCCCCCGTGATCCTCACCGCTGCCGGCGCGAAGCCCGGGCTTGCCGCGGGCAATGGCGAGGTCGTCGTCTCGAGCGCCGTGATCGCCGCCGCAGCCGCTGCCGCCGCGCAGGGCGACGCCCCGGTCCAGCGCGACGAGCGCTTCACTGTCGTGCTCAACCAGGATGCGTTCTTCGGTTTCTACCCGACGTTCAATGGCCTCATCCCGGTCGGCGAGAATGTCGATCTCAGCTTCTATGGCATTCTGTGGACCACCCCGAGCTTCGCCTCGACCGCGCTCGCCGGGGTCGGCCCTTCGGGCAACGACCTGTGGACCGAATTCGGGATCGGCGCCAACTTCATCCTCGCCGACGGCAAGCTCAATGTGAAGCCGCAGATCGGCCTCACCAACGGCGCACTGCTTTCGGGCGGGGTGCTCGATGCCAATGACGTGCCGACCGGCACCGGCTCCAACTTCGCCGACGGCATCGTGCCGAGCCTGACCATCAACTATTCGGATTCGAGCTTCGAGGCCGAATTCTACGGCGGTTACTACGCTGCGCTCGCCAACCGCAACAAGGATGCCGCGCTCGACTTCCTGCACACCTGGGTCAACGCCGGGTACAAATTCTCGAGCAACTTCTCGGCCGGCCTGCACTACGAGCTGCTGAGCAACACCCGCACCACCTATCCGGGCGCATCGACCGCACGGGTCTATCAGTGGGTCGGCCCCTATGTGCAGTTCACCACCAAGAACGGCTTCTTCGCCCGCTTCACCGCCGGTGCCGACATCGAGAGCGGCAACGACGGCGACTTCTACAAGCTCGCCGCGGGCTGGTCGTTCTGATCGTCGCACGGCCCTGACCATCCGCAGGAACGGCCGGCGCTCCGGCTCCGGCCGTTCCTCGCCAGCACGGAGAACCATCCCCCGCAAACGCCGGAATCCCCCAGCCGCATATCTGCGCAAGTGATGCATTCATGACACGCAACAAGATAATGTCGGGGAGCCCCTTCACATAAGCTTTGTGCTTTCGCGCTACCTTCGTATATCTGAAGGTAAGCGACGGGAGCCAGATTCGTGTGCGACACCGCCTCGGCGGGTTGGTCGGCAAGGATAACAGGCCCTGCGCGGCACGCAGGTGGAACGATCCAATCCTCTTCATGGAGCGTTCCTTATGACTATCCGTTTCGCCTCGGCACTCTCTGCCGTCGCTCTCCTGGCCACTCTTTCCACCCCTGCCTTCGCCGGGGAAGCGGAAGGTTCCGGCCCGGCCATCCAGCAGGATACCGAAGAGACCGCCGCCACGCTTCGCGCGATCGAGCCGGTCGACCTTGCCACCGCCTCGAAGGCCGAGGACGATGAACCGGCCATCACCATCTCGGGCGCTGCCACGCTGACGTCGGACTACCGGTTCCGCGGCGTGTCGCAGTCGGACGAAGGCATGGCCGTGCAGGGCGGCATCACCATCAGCCACGAAAGCGGCTTCTATGTCGGCGCCTGGGGCTCGAACCTGGCTGGCTGGGGCACCTTCGGCGGCGCCAACATGGAGCTCGATCTGATCGCGGGCTACAAGTTCGGGGTGGGTGAAGGCACGCTCGACGCCGGTCTCGTGTGGTACATGTATCCGAGCGGCGCGGACACCACCGACTTCGCCGAACTCTACGCCAAGCTGTCGGGCAGCGTCGGCGCGCTCGGGCTGACTGCCGGGGTCGCCTATGCGCCCAAGCAGGAAGCGCTCGGCAACGCCTTCCCCGTCGGCGCGCCGGCCGATCCGGGCGACAAGGAAGACAACCTCTACCTCTCGGGCGATGCCACCTATGGCCTTGGCGATATGCCCGTCACGCTGAAGGCCCACATCGGCTATTCGGACGGCAACCCGGGCCTTGGCCCCAACGGCACCAGCATCGCCCCGACCGGCACCTATTTCGACTGGTCGCTGGGCGTGGACATCGTGCCGATCTCGGGCCTGACGCTGTCGGCCGCCTATGTCGATACCGACATCTCGGAAGCCGAGGCGAACCTGATCCGTCCGAACTTCGCCACGCTGGGCGGCAATTCGATCTCGGATGCTACCGTGGTGTTCTCGATCACCGCGTCGTTCTGATCGCCTGAGACAGACAAACAAGGGGCGCTCCGCTGCAAAGGCGGGGCGCCCCTTCTCTTTTGTGCCCCTTCCCTTTTGCTTGGCCGCCCGATAGGTTTCTTGCGAAAACCCGATAACGGGACGAGACAGAGAGGGATGATGATGCGGATTGCGGTTCTTGCGGCAGCTTCGGCCGCGCTGGTGCTGGCCCCGGCGGGCGCGGCACAGGCGGGCAAGCGCTATCAGGCGAGCATCACCCGCACCACTTACGGCATCCCCCATATCGAGGCGCGCACCTGGCAAGGCGTCGGCTACGGCGTCGCCTATGCCTATGCCGAGGACAATCTGTGCCTGCTGGCGGAGGAATTCGCCACCGTGGCAGGCGAGCGCTCGCAGCATTTCGGCCCCGAGGCCAAGGCGGTGCTCGGCTTTCAGGAGGTCGACAATCTTTCCTCCGACGTGTTCTTCCGCGGGATGATCGACGTGGCGACGCTGCGCCGCGGGTTCGAGGCGCAGGGCCACGAGACCCGCGCACTCGCGGAAGGCTATGTCGCAGGCTACAACCGCTACCTGAAGGATATCGGCCCCGGCGGGGTGCCCGCCGAATGCCGCGGCAAGCCGTGGGTGCGCGCGATCACGCTCGATGATCTGCTGCGTCTCACCGAAAAGCAGATGCTGCTCGCCTCCTCGCTGGCGCTGGCACCCGGCATCGCCAATGCCGCGCCTCCGGGGGCACCGCAAGCCAAGGTCGCGCTCGCCCTGCCGCGCCCCGAGGAACTGGGGCTCGGCAGCAACGGCTGGGCGTTCGGCGGCGATGCCACGGCCGACGGGCGCGGGCTGGTGATCGGCAATCCGCACTTCCCGTGGAACGGGCCGAGCCGCTTCTGGCAGATGCACGTCACCGGCCCCGACGGCTATGACACCATGGGCGTGGGCATCGCGGGCAGCCCGATCCCGACCCTCGGGTTCAACAAGGACGTCGCCTGGACCCACACTGTCACCGCCGCGCGCCACTTCACCCTGCACGCCCTGACGCTCGATCCGGCCGACCCCACCCGCTACATGCTCGACGGGAAAAGCGTGGCGATGGAACCGCGCACTGTCAGCGTGCCGATGCCCGATGGCGCGCCCGACGTGACGCGCACGCTCTACACCACCCGCTTCGGCCCGGTGGTGATCGTGCCGCAATCGGGGGTGACGTGGAGCCCGACCATGGCTTTCGCGATGCAGGATGCCAACCGCGGCAACGCCCGCGCGATCGGCACCTGGCTGAAGATCGGGCAGGCGAAGAGCGTCGGCGAGATCAAGGCGGCGGTGAGCACGACGCTGGGCATCCCGTGGGTCAACACCATCGCCGCCGATCGCCACGGCGATGCGCTCCACGCCGATGTGACTGCGGTGCCGAATGTCTCGGCCGCCAAGATCAAGGCCTGCTCGACCCCGATCTCGATGCTGTTCGCCCCGCTCGCCACGCTGCTCGACGGGTCGCGCTCGGAATGCGACTGGGATGTCGCCCCCGGCACGCCCGAACCCGGCCTGATGCCCGCCAGCGATCAGGCGGCGACCACGGTGCGCGACTACCTCACCAATTCGAACGACAGCTACTGGCTGAGCAATCCGCGCATCCCGCACCCCGCGCTCTCGCCGGTGCTGGGCAAGCATGCGAGCGCGCTGACGCTGCGCAGCCGTTCGAACTTCACCGAGACCGAGGCGCTGCTGGCCGCAGGCAAGGTCGATCATGCCCGCGCCAAGGCGATGGCCTTTGCCAACAAGAGCCTCGCTGCCGACATGACGGTTCAGCCGCTGCTGGCACTGTGCGACAGCGCTGTGGTGATGGAGGCGAACCTTGCGCGCGGCTGTACGGCGCTGGCGGGCTGGGATCGCCGCTACGAGGCGTCGAGCCGCGGCGCGGCGCTGTTCCGCGCCTTCTGGGCCAAGGCCGGTGCGCGCAATGATCTGTGGGCGGTGGCCTTCGATCCGGCCGATCCGGTCAATACCCCGCGCGATCTCGCCACCGACGGCGCCAAGGGCGAAAAACTGCTCGCGCTGCTGGCCGAGGCCGTGGCCGATCTCGACACCGCCGGCATCGCGCTCGATTCTCCGTGGGGCGCGGTGCAGCGCTGGCTCGCCAATGGCGAGGCGATCCCGATCCATGGCGGCCCGGGCACCGCCGGCGTGCTTAACTATCAGGACGCGCGCCCCGCACCGGCAGGCGGATTGGTGCCGGTGCATGGCACCAGCTACATCCAGATCGTCGGCTTCGACGACAAGGGCCCGGTCGCCGATGCGATCCTCAGCTATTCGCAATCGACCGATCCGGCCTCCCCGCACTTCGCCGACCAGACCCGCGCCTATGCCGAAAAGCGCTGGCATCGCCTGCCGTTCCACCAGCAGGATGTTCGTGCGCAGGCGATCGGTAAGACCCGGCGCATCGCCGAATAGGCTGGCCGCAGGGGGCGGCGTGACGCTTGCCCCTACGGCCGGGATAGTTTGCAAATTGGCACTTTGCAAATTTGCAAGTTAACATTGGACGGGTGCCGCCATTTGCGCGACACAGCACGCCTCGCGAGCGGCCTTGCACGCGCCGCCTTCATCGAGGGAGATTGCCCGTGGCCACCAATGTGCTGGAACTTCGCCCGCTGGATCGCAGCCCGCTGCCCGCTGCCAACCGCGCCGAGCGGCTGGCCGTGCGCACCCGGGCCGATGCGCTGGGCGTCGCCCGGATGCTCGAACGCGAGGCGCGCGAACTCGGTCTGCGGATGCTGGTGTGGCACGATCTCGCCACGCTTGAAGCGATGACCGACGAGGACGGCCAGCCGCTCAATGCCGGCGTGTTCGGCTGGAGCGAGGCGGAACTCGCCCCGTGGCACAATCTCGACAAGGCGTTGCGCTCGCCGCTGCTGCGGGCAGCGCGGGTCGCCAGCGCACCGCTGTGGATCAGCCCGCAAGGCATCCGCGGGCGCGGCGGCAACCGCATGCTCGACCAGATCGACCTGATCGAACTCGAACATGGCCCCGGCCCGCGCTCGGCGATCGTGATCCCGGTGCATATGCCGCTCGGCCAGATCGGCGCGGCGATCCTGACCCCGCTCGATCCTGAGGGTGAAGACCTGTCGCTCGCCCTCGCCCGCTGCGCCGACAGTCTCGCACCGGCCATCTGGCGCTTCGTCACTGGCTACGCCACCGCCTGCCGCGACGAGCGCTATCTGCCCACCGACAGCCTGCTCACGGCCCGCGAAATCGAGTGCCTGAGCTGGGTCGCCCACGGCAAGACCGACTTCGAGATCAGCATCATCCTCGGGTGCAGCCATGCCGGGGTGCGCTATCACGTCACCCGCGCCTGCGCGAAGCTGGGTGCGGTCAACCGTGCGCAATCGGTGTTCCGCGCCGCGCAGCTCGGCTATCTCGGCGTGCCGCTGCAACCGGCGCGCCCGCAGACCGCCCGCGCCAACTGAGCGCGGCACGACACGATCGCCGCACAAGCGGCTGATATCAGGCTGACCAGGAGAGGGCTGGAGCGGGTGAAGGGAATCGAACCCTCGTCGTAAGCTTGGGAAGCTTCTGCTCTACCATTGAGCTACACCCGCATTTCAATAGCTTAGGCTACCGAAACTCCCGCAGATTGCAGCGTGGTTTGCGCTGGTCCGCTGAGGCGACGCGTCAATTCCACGACTATGGCCTTGTCGTCAACGTCTCTTTTGCGGATTTGGTCGACCTGCCCGGCGGATCAGCCCATGATACGACAGGGACAGACGGCGGTGGCACAGCGATCAGCCATGCTGGTGCTGCGGGATCGCGGTGTCGCCCGCAGGTGGCTTGGGCCGAGGCCGCGGCTTCAGCCCCATCACCGGTCGCAGCCAGTCGATCCGCCGCGCGATCTCGTAGGTCAGCGCGCAGCCGAGGACAGTCGTCAGCAGAATCACGCCGAAGGCCAGTTCGTTGCCCACCCCGGCCTGCTTGAGCCAGAACCCCGCCGCGATGATGATCGTCTGGTGGGCGATGTAATAGGGGAAAATCGCCTCGGTCAGATAGCGGCGCACCGGGCCGTCATGGTGGAGCCGGGTCTGGGCAAAGCCGAGCAGGCCGAGGATCGCGCTCCACGCCAGCACCGCACGGTAAAGCACCCGGGCAGCTTCCCAGCCCTCGCCGCCCCCGCTCAGGCCTTGGGCCGCGAACATGGCGGCGCAGGCCAGCGCAGCAAGGCCGAGCAGCGCGCGCCAATGGGCGAGGATCGTCGCCCAGCCCGGCCCGGACCGCGCCAGCGCCACCCCGAAGCAAAAGGCAAATCCGTAGATCGCATGGGCATAGGGATCGTCGGCCAGTGCATGGGTCTCGCCGAACGCGGGGAACAGCACGGCCCGCGCGAAGGCCAGCCAGAGGATCGGCACCACCACCAGCCGCCAGCCCGAAAACACCGCGTCGAAGGCCGCTTGCAGGCGCTGCCTGGCCGGAGCGGGCAGCATGGCAAGGCCCGCCAGCGCCATCGAATAGGTCCACAGATAGGCCACGAACCACAGGTGGTTCCAGGTCGGCAGCACGATCCCGCGGCTCGCGCCGAATTCGAAATAGTCGGCCAGCCAGAAATGCGCGAACCCGGCGCTGTAGGAACCGCCTTCCCGCAATTCGAACCACGGCTGCGGCGCGACGAACAGCACCATGCCCGCCAGCAGCGGCACCAGCAGCCGGACGGAGCGGCTGGCGGCAAAGGCCCCCGGCGCGGCCAGCTTGGCCAGCAGCGCGCGCGACACCACGCCGGAAATCACGAACAGCAGCATCAGCCGCCACGGATTGACCGCCATCATCGGCCACACCGCCCATTCCACCGGCTGCGCCGCCTTCACGTGCCAGCCCCACGGCACGAAGAACATCCCGATATGATAGAGGATCAGCAGCGCAAAAGCGCCGATCCTGAGCCAGTCGAGGCCGTATTGACGGCCGGTCATCGCCGTGGTGGCTTGCATGTCGCGTCTCCATCGCATCTAAGCTGTGCCGGACATGGGCAGCCCGGCGCGATCGTGTCGCGCTGCGGGTGACGGGCGGCGGAACCGGCGGGACGGACAGCGGGGGGACGAGTGACGAGCGGCGGCGATCGGGGGCTGAGCGGTGAGCGACGGATGACCGGCATGCGGCACGATCCGCGTGCGATTGCCGCGCTCGCCTTTGCCGGATTCGGGCTGCTCTACATGGTGGTCAACGCCGCCAGCCTGATCGACCAGCGCCGCGCGCTCGGCCGGCCGATTGCCGCCTGGCAGGCATGGGTGCTGGAAGGCACCAGCTTTGCCGCGTGGCTGGCGCTGCTGCCGCTCGTGCTGGCGCTGGCGATCCGCTTGGCTGCGCGCCCGCTGTGGCAGGCGGCGGCAGGCCATGTGGCGGGGTGCATTGCGGTCTCGCTTGCGCACACCGCGCTGATGGCAGGGCTGCGCAGCGCTGCATTCGCTGTTGCAGGGGCCGATTATGCGCCGGCCGAGCCGTGGTCTGACCGGCTGCTGTTCGAAGCCCGCAAGGATATCATCACCTATGTCTCGATCCTCGCGGTGTTCCTGCTCGCGCGGCGACTGGTTTCAGGGGCGGAAACCCCTTCGGTCGAGGCATCCGCGACGGCGCTGATCGAACTGCGCGACGGCAGCCGGGTGGTGATGCTGCGCCCCGAGGAGATCGACTGGGTGAGCGCGGCAGGCAATTATGTCGAACTCCACGGCAGCTTCGGCACCGAGCTGACGCGGCGAACGATGGCGGATCTGGAGGCCGAGCTTGCCCCGCAGGGCTTTGCCAGGGTGCACCGGTCCCGTCTCGTCAGGCGCGCGGCCATCGCGACCACCGTGACGCGCCAGAGCGGCGATTTCGACATCACCTTGCGATCGGGAACCGTCATCTCCGGTAGCCGGCGCTTCCGCCAGAATCTCGGCTGAATTCCCCCTCCGGCATGACGGCAGGCGCGGCGCTCAAGCGGGCTTTCGCGGTGTCGGGCCGGGGCCGAACGGGTGGAAACCGCGCTAGAGAACCGGCCAGTGCCACACCAGCGCGGCAAGGCCGAGCCAGGCGGTGAACATCACCAGATAGGGCCAGCGGCGCGGCCACAGCCGGGCCACCAGCAGGGTCGAGGCGGCCGTGCCGCCCAGCGCCAGCAAGGGCGCCGCCGCCGCCAGCCCACCGCCGCCGCTCAGCGCGGCCCCGATCGCCATGCTGGCCCATTGCGCCGGGAGCAGCACCAGCAGCCATCGCGGCACGGCATCAGGGCTCGCCAGCGCGGTCAGCAGCATCGCCGCCTCGCCTGCCACCACGGCGACGGCAATCCACCAGCCCCTGTCCGCCGCGCTGCGAGCGAACAGCGCGCCCCGGGCGGCAAAGCTGAGGCTCGCGATGACGCACGCCAGTGCGGTGGCCAGCGGATGCGCGGGTGACAGCATTCCGAACCCCCATGCCAGCAGGACGAGGGCAAGGCCGGTCAGCAGCGCCAGCGCCGCTCCGATCCACAGCCGCCCGGCCATCGCAGCGCCGATCATCCCGGCCCCCATCAGGCAGACCGCCAGCAGCGGCGCGGCGAAGGTCATGCGCCCGGCTGCCCCGGCTTCACGATCCGCAACTCGGCCCACACCGGCAGGTGATCCGATGCCGTGGCCGCGAGCGGGCTGTGGTGGACGCCGCAGGCCTCCAGCGTCAGGCGCGGGCAATGCATGATCCGGTCGAGCCGGCCCACCGGGCGGCGGCTGTGAAAGCTCGGCCCGCAGTCGAGCACGGCGAAATGCCGTCCGAATTCGCGGAACGTGCCCGCGCTCCCCCGCCATTCGTTGAGATCGCCCATCAGCACCGTTGGCCGCTCGGCGCGGGCGGCGGCGGCCAGCTCGGCAATCGCGCGGGCCTGCCGCACCCGCCACAGGCCCGACAGGTCGAGATGCATCCCGAACACCGTCACCGGCCCGGCCTTCGTCGCCAGCGTCGCTGTCACCACCCCGCGCGGTTCGAGGCAGGGGATGTGGATGATGTCGTGCGCCAGCACCGCGATGCCCCGCCGCACCAGGATCGCGTTGCCGTGCCAGCCCATCGAGTCCGCCTGCACATCGAGCGGCACCGCCTCGTAATCGCTGTGATGTTCGAGCAGCATCTGCGGCAGCACCGAGGTGCGGGTGCCGAACCGGCGATCGGCCTCCTGCAGCGCGATGATGTCGGCGTCCACCTCCTGCAATACCTTGAGGATGCGCAGCGGATTGCGCGTCCGATCGGTGCCGATCGCCTTGCGGATATTGTAGCTCGCGAGCTTGATGCGGGCCGGGCCGGTGGAGCGCGAGGTGCGGTTCATGCGCGGCAAGGTGGGCCAGCTTTCCCGCCCGTGCAAGGCCTTGCACCGGCGCAGGCACGCTTGCGCGGCAGGCGGCAGGGCTTCATGGTGACGGGAGAGGTCAGCCAAAGGGGATTGCAGGGATGCGGGGCATGGGCAGGATTGTGGCGGGCGCAGGGCTGCTGGCCGCTGTGGCGCTGGCAGGCACCCCGGCCGCGGCTGACAGCCCCGCCCCGCTCGGCCTGAGCGAGACGGAACACCCCGCCCCGGCTCTGCCTGCGATCCTCCCCCCGCGCGAGCGTGCGCAGATCGAGAACCGCATCCTGGCCGAGCGGCTCGATCGCGTCATCCCGGCAATCATGCGCGCCGAGGGCATCGATCTGTGGCTGCTGGTGGCGCGCGAATACTTCGAGGAACCGGTGGTCGCCTCGATGCTCGATGCCGAGAACATGCACGCCCGCCGCCGCACGATCCTGATCTTCCACGATCCGGGCGAGGGCAAGCCGGTCGAGCGCCTGACGGTCAGCCGCTACGGCCTCGGCGGATTGTTCGCGCCCGCCTGGAACCCGGAAAGCCAGCCCAATCAGTGGCAGGCCGTGGCCGAAATCATCGCCGCGCGCGATCCGCAGACAATCGCGATCAATTCCTCCGATCTCTACCAATTCGCCGATGGCATGACGCTGAGCCAGTACGACAGGTTCATGTCCGCCCTGCCGCCTGCCCTGCACGGGCGCGTGGTCAGCGGCGAGGGGCTGGCGATCCGCTGGCTCGAAACCCGCACGCCTGCCGAGATCGAACTTTACCCCACCATCGTGCGCATCGCCCATGCGGTGATTGCCGAGGCGTTCTCGCGGCGGGTGATCACCCCCGGCGTCACCACCGCCGAACAGGTGCAGTGGTGGTATCGCGACCGGCTGTTGGCTCTGGGGCTCGATCCGTGGTTCCACCCCTCGGTCGCGATCCAGCGGCAGGGCGCGCAGGGGATGCTTGAAGGCGATATGGTGATCCAGCCGGGCGATCTGCTGTGGACCGATTTCGGCATCACCTATCTGCGGCTCAACACCGATACCCAGCACCTTGCCTATGTGCTCAAGCCCGGCGAGACCGAGGCGCCTGCGGGCTTGCGGCAGGGGCTGGCGAACAGCAACGCGGTGCAGGACATCCTCACCCGCCACTTCAGGACGGGGCGCAGCGGCAACGAGGTGCTGGCGCTCGCCCGGGCCGAGGCGATCGCGGCGGGGCTCGATCCTTCGATCTATTCGCACCCGATCGGCAGCCACGGCCACGGCGCGGGGCCGGCGATCGGTTTCTGGGACAAGCAGAACGCCGACCCGCGGGGCAGCGGATTGATCCGCGCCGATACCGCATGGTCGATCGAGCTGACGTCCTATGCCGCCGTGCCCGAATGGGGCGGCCAGCGGGTCGATTTCCGCACCGAGGAAGACGCCTTCTTCGATGGTGAAACCGTGCGCTTTATCGACGGGCGGCAGACCGCGATCACGCTGATCCCTTCGGGCGGGTAAGCACTTTTGAGGG
>VFQO010001917.1_pt1 | contig 14276 bp, 12 predicted proteins | sample 3512331 | NCBI WGS metagenome assembly VFQO01 (sample SAMN10412371, study PRJNA504923) | tailings metagenome | isolation source: Replicate 3 from Balatoc abandoned mine | place: Philippines: Itogon, Benguet | collected 2017-08-28
TTGAGGATGGTGGTTTCGTCGGGAATACGCTCCAGGTTCAGCCCGGCAAACTGGCGCAAGATTGTGGTCTCGTACAGCGCCTCCTCCATCGCCGGATCGCTGTAGCCGAACCAGTTCTGCATCAGATGTACGCGCAGCATCGCCATCAGCGGATACGCCGGACGGCCACCTTCACCCTTGGGGTAGTGCGGCTCGATCAGGGCAATCAAACCCTTCCACGGCACCACCTGATCCATCTCGATCAGGAACAACTCCTTGCGGGTCTGCTTGCGCTTGCCGGCGTACTCGGCGTCGGCGAAGGTCATTTGCTTCATCGGGAAACTCGGGCAACGGGATCGGCGTATTTCACCAGATTCAGGAAGTCTTTTTCAGACCATCCCTAGGGGCCTGCTGTAGCGAGGGCCTTACCCATTGCCGGTGGCGTTGCCAAGAATACTTGCTCGGCGTATCGAGTGCTGCGTCCTAACGCGAAGCCCTCAGCGATGGCTGCTGGACGACCGGATCTCCTACTCCTGCCACCGTGCCTCTCTAGGCAGGTCAATTGGCTGCTGCAGCATCAGCAGGTGCTCCGGCACACGCTCTCGTTCCGGGTTGACCGCGGCCCGGAACGATTGGATTACGTATTTGGCGAGGGATGCCCTGACGTTGAAAACGATTGCGGCAGTTCCCCCCATGTACTCCTCGCGCACCATCTGCGCCTGCTCAGCTGAGAGGTCCTTGTGAGGGACCAAGCGCACTGGCACCATTCGGTGCCAGTTTTGATCCTGTTCTGGTCCCGGCAGTACCAACTCGTCGGCAAGGCTGACGACAGAGATCCGTCCTAAGTTGAAGTCCCGAAAATCACCCGCTTTCTCGCAGTAGGCCCGTAGGTGCCACCGCGGTCCTGCTTGAATCAGCGAGTGAGGGCGGATAAGCCGTTCGTGGGCCTCTGGAGTACTCATCGAGCGATATACCACTTTCACACAGAACCCCAAACGCATCGCACGGTGAAGCCGCGAGAACGGTTTAGGTTGAATGGCCGTGGCATCAAGCTGCGAGCTCTCGAAAGGTACACCGGCAGAAATCGTGTCCAATGAACCGGTTGCCCCGATAAGTCTTTGGTACTCGCTAAAAACGCCTCGCGTCAGCGTCGGTTGTAGTCTCGCTGTACTGACATAGCTTTTGCTGCTCGGGTCTGCCTCGCAGGCGTCCGGATGTTCTGCCCTGAAGCCGGCAATGTCCCTGCTGGCCAGCGTTTCATGTATGTGGAACAGATCGAGCAAGCGAGATCGTGAAACCCTCCCCTCCCAGAGGAGGAGTGTCTCAATCGCTTCAAAACGTTCTTGAGGGGCTGAATTGCGGCGCGGCATGGAGAAGTCACTTTTGGATAATTTTCGTAGCATAGATACATTAATAGATCTATGCTATGGATATCTAGCTGGCCCAGACGGACCTTTGGAATGGATCCCAATATCCCACCGCTGTTCGAGCGCTTGCCCAAAGACCTGTTTCGCCCGTTGGCCGCGGCCAACAACCTGCGCTACTGGGAAGTACTTTGTCGGCTCATGGATGCGATGTGGGGAGAAGGTGGTCTCTCTGCTGGTGAAGAGGTGCCCAAGTCAGTCGTCATCCGAACGATTGAGTCATTCCTTGCTGCGGATGACCCATGGGAGGAGATGGACAGCACCCTCAATGCCACTGGTCGGGCGCATCTGATTTTCGCTTCGCTCCAGGCAAGCGGTTGGCTGAGTCAGCGGCGACGAGGGGTCGTGGATCATGTCACAGTCAGGCCCGTCGTGGCACGGTTCTTCAGCCACCTGACTGAGTTCGCCAACCAAACACCAGAGCTGCTGGGAATTCGGGTCCACTCGATCTTCGTTTCTCTGCGCGAAGTGAGCACCGGAAAGGCGCCCGGCCTTTATCATGAGGCTGCCCGCCAGGCCAAGCAGTGCATGGCGCACATCTCTAATACCAGCTGCCGCATTCAGGATCTGATGGGTGAGCTTGCGACGAAGACGACGATGGGCGAGTTCGTCCGTGGCTATTTCGAGGACTACATCGAGAAGGTCTTCATTGCCGACTACAGCGACTTTCGCACCAACAACCATCCGCTGCAGTTCCGCTCCCAGATCATTGCACTCGTTCGCCAGTTCCAGCACGACGAGGATCAGCGACAGGCGCTGATCGGCTGGTATGCAGCGAATAAAACCGACGACGACTTTCTACGCGCCGAAGTGCTTTATGAGCGAGACACCCAACAGCTTCTTCGCCTTCGCGATGTCGAGGCGCATCTGCAGCGGCTGGATGAGGAGGTGCGCGATGCCCACCAGATGGCCATTGCGCTCTTCGAATACAAACTGCGTTCGCCTGGCAACTTCGACAAGCTCATAGAGCGAGCCATTGACGCAGTAGAAGTCCTGGAGGAAGGGCACGATGCACTCCCGGGTATGTCAGGCCACTATCACGCATCCGAAGTGGGGCTGGCCAAGCCTCGCACTGCGCCACGCGTTCACGAGCCAACAGTTGTTGAAGAGTACATCCCAACCATCGAAGAGCTTGCGATGGAAGCGCTTCGACAGCGAATGAACGCCAACCGGCACGTTACCCCGCTGAAGCTTGCCGATTACGTGACGCGGCACATAGGGCAGGAGCTGAAAGTAAGCTCAAGCCAGCTAGCCATCGAGTCCATCACCGATCTCTGCTGCTACCAGCGACTTCTGTTGATCGCCTCACGCGATGCCTGTCCGCCTGGTAAGCGCAAGGATGACGTGCACTTGCAGATGATCCCCGCCATGCACGTCGAGTTTGTCCCTGATGCCATGACTCGTAATGAGTACATGGAACACCAAGAGTTCATGATTCATGTGAGGGTGTCTTGATGGGCAGTTGGGAGCGATTGGCAGAACAGTCAGATGTTGGGTACGTCAGTGCCGACTTCGAGAGAGCGGCTTATCGGCTGATGGTGGAGCAGATCCTGTATGCGAATGACAAATTCAGCCGAGTCGCATACCACCTGATCGTCAAACACCTCGCCGCGTTCCGGGAGGTTATGTCCATGCTGGGCGTTCACCTGATCCACAACGCTCACCATTCCTACGTCGCGGCCATCCCCAACCACAACGTCGCCGAGAAAATGCGCCTGAGCGAGACTCGTCTGGCACTCGTGCTGCGCCGCATTTACGACGATCGAATGCAGTCGGCAGAGATCGCTGACGGAGAGGCTTTCGTTTCACTTGAAGAGTTGGAGCGCGCCTACAAGGAATGGCTGAAGCGGGAGCTTCCCGAGCGAGGCGAGTTGCGGGAGCTGACGCAGGCCATGAAGCGATACGGTTTGGTTCGAATCTTGGAGGCTGACGATGTGCAGCCCTACAAGATCGTGATACGCCCAGGCATCGTGGATGTGTTGAGTGAAGGAGCGCTGCATCAATTGGCTGCGCACGTACCGATCAAGGATGGGGGGGGCGACAATGATCTTGCTTGAGAGGATCAACCTGATTCAGTTCTTCCTTTACGAAGCCAAAGATGTCGACATCGGAAGGAATACGGCTTTCCTGGGACCCAACGGCACTGGGAAGACCGCGCTGCTTGATGCCATCCAAGTCGTCATGCTGGCGGCAGACGGGAACCGCATCAGCTTCAACGCAGCCAGTGACAGCAAGAAAAAACGTTCTCGCAGCCTTCGAGACTACTGCCTGGGCTCGATTGTGCCAGGTGGAAGCTCCTATCAGCGCACGTCTGCAAACACCTACGTTGGTTTGGTGTTCCGCGACTCCATCACTGGCGTTCCGTTCACCGCCGGCGTGTCGCTCCAAGCCCACGTCGAGGATGCCAAGGCCGAAGTGAATGGGTATTTCATCCTGCCAGGCGTAGCGCTCACAGCCAGGCAGTACCTCCAGACTGAGGGCCAACGGGAGACCGTCATGCCCTGGAGGATTTTTCAGCACATGGCTTCTGAATTGTGCCGTTCAGAGGCCCATACCACGGCTCAAATCACGCCACACAACCGGGACGATTTCATCCGCCGCCTGTTGATCGATCACCTGGCGGGCCCTGGTGACAAGCCAAACTCGCAGTCATTCCGCGCGGCATTTTCTCGATCCCTCAAACTCAACGAAGACATCGTCGATCTGAACGAAACGCTGCGACAGCATCTCATCGAACCGATGCCGACGAGGATCACCGAGTTCCGTGAGCGCCTGAATGAGGTCCGCGACATGCGTGACCTGATCAGACGGCTCAGAACGCGAATCGACGAGGCCACCACCGTTGCGAGCACCTATGCCGTAGTGCTGCAAGAGAGAACCTCCGAGGCCAACCTGGCAGCCCTGAAGCACGTCTATGCGACAGAACGCACTGCTGAAGCAGTGGATGCGGGTGAAATCGAACAGGAAAAGCTCGAAAAGTCACGGGAGCGGGCGCGGCAGGAACTGGAACGGGCGCGCACCCAAGCGAGTCTGGCCAGTACCGCACGAGACCTAGCGCTGACGGCACTCACCTCCAATCCCGAATACCAACAGCAAGCTGGCCACGCGGGAGAGCTCTCGCTGCTGGAGAAACATTTTGGAGAGAAACAAGAGCAGATTCGAGCCCAGTTTGAGGCCATGCAAAATGCTCTCGCGATGGCCTTCGACCTTCCCGAGGTAGAGTCCAGTCGAGGCTCCTTTGAAGACGCGAGCGAGCAGCTACGAGGCCTCGAACAGTTGATCGAGTCGGATTCCATTCCCGCTCTCGACTCGCTCCAGCACGCGCTTCAAGCGGTGAGCCAGGCCTTTGACGTGGTACGCCGTGCCACAGCGGATGCAGAGACCAAAGCTGAACAAGCGAGAGATAAATACCGTGACGCCGAGATCGCTCGTACCCGGGCCGGCCATGGGCTCACCAGCCTGAGCGAAAAGACAACCACACTACTTCGGATCTTGGCCAATGCAGATATTGATGCCACCCCCGTCTGCGACCTTGTGACCGTTTCCGATCCGGAGTGGCAGGGAGCTATCGAGTCATGGCTGGGGCGCCATGTAGAGGCTTTGCTGATCCCTGAGGGCAAGGAATTAGAGGCCATCAAGGTCTATCGCAGCCGAGCCGCCGATGGCATCTATCGCGTCAAACTGGCCCTCCCTTCGCGCATACGCGATTGGCGTGCAAGCGACAGTGAGCCTTACGCCGCTCAACTGATTCAGGGTCAGAACCAGCTTGCCGTACGCTACCTGCAGGGGGAGCTCGGGCGGACAACCCTAGCCGAATCCAGCGAGCAGCTACGAGTCGGCACGAAGGCCATTTCCAAGGATGGCATGGTCAGTTCGGGAGGTGGCGTGGAACGGCGCCAACTGCCTAAGGCGTCTGAGCTCAAGCTGGGCCGCAAAGATGTCAGCGCAATGCGTCAGCATGCCGAACAAGCGTTCCAAGCAGCAGAGACTCAGTACAACCAGGCTGGTAAGGCAGTCGCTCGATTGGAGAAAGGCCTGCAGCGACTCACACCATTCGCAGATGCAGAATCGTTGCAAGCCAGCCTTGAGAGCGCCGTCCTGGCGAAGGCTCACGCGAGCGCTCACGCCTCTCATCTGAGAGAGCAACTGACACGCACGCAGTCAGTCGCGCTGACCGAGTTAAATGAAAAAAAACGGCGCGCCGACGAAGCTGCAGCCGCTGCCAACGGGCAGGTCGTCTCTTGGGCGGAAGAAGGAGCGGGCCTCGACAAGCAGTTGGCGCTCTTGGGCGAGCAACTCAGCGCGTTGAGGGCGCAGCTGGCGCTGGATACCGCTCGGGAACGAGAAAGCCGACAAAACCCGCTCTATAACCCCAGCGAAGTGGAGCGCCATCGTAAGCGACTGGATGGACGCCATGGCGACGATTGGAGTGCAAAGCTGAACGGCTTGGAGCAAGCAATTGCCAGCGCGAGTGGGAGGGCAGGCAACAGCGATCGAGATGCCTGGAATCTGCTGGTCAGCTACCTGAAGGACTACAACCTACAGAACACGGACATCAAAAGCAGTGATTGGATGGGCGCCTACCGTTTCATCCTGGAGGATCAGCAGCGACTCGTGGACCTTGAACTGGTCGAGCACGAGGAGCGAGCGGAAGAGGCCTACCAGGCCGCTGCGAGGGTCTTTCGTTCCGATGTCGCCCAGGCACTGCTGGCAGGCTTTGACCGTATTGAAGAGCAGATTGCGGGCCTCACCTCGATCCTCAAGAGCGCGCCAGCTTTCTCCAACAACGAGCGGTATGAATTCAAATACAAGGTGGTCGAGGAGCACAAAAGCCTCCATGAATTCCTGCTGCGAGTTCGCACGCATGGCTCTGAAGACGACCTATTCGGCGGGCCTGGCGAGGTGCCGGAGGAGTTTCGTGCACTCGTCGAGGGTGACAGCAGTTCCCCGCTGCTGAACGAAGCCAGCCCCCTGAATGACCACCGTCGCTTCTTCAGCTACGACGTTGAGGTTTTCCACGGTTCAGAAAGCCTGGGCTTACTGAGCAAACGTTTTGAACAGGCTTCAGGGGGGGAGCACCGGACTCCGGTGTACCTCATATTCGGTGCCGCGCTGGCGGCTTGCTATGGAAAGTCGAAGGACAGTCTTAGCGGTGGCGGCATCATGCTGCTGGACGAGGCCTTTGAGAAAATGGACCCTCAGAACATCCGATCCACCGTGCAGTTCCTCAATGCCCTCGGCCTGCAGTTGATCTTGGCAGGCCCTGAGTCCGACCAAGGCAAGCTCGGCGCTTTTTTGAGCATCTACTACGACATGTCACGCTTCGGGGGTAGGAACGTCTTCATGAAGAAAAACGTGGTTCACGATGCTGCTCGTGAGCTGCTGCAAAGCGACAACTACTTGCTCAACCCGGAGCTGCTACAGCAGGAAATCGACCGTCTAAAAGAGGAACAGAATGAGCCTGGTTGAGACGACTCTTGGCCGTCTGCTGGAGCGAGCGGAACGAGCCCGCCTGAGTGGCAGCACGCGTGCAATCCGCGAATCGTTCAAGTCGCTGGCTTCGCCATACTGGCAGTTAAACCTAGACGAGCGTGACCGCCTACACGAACGGATGCGGGCGGCGGCATCAGCAGGCGCGATCAAACTTGAATGGGCCAAGATGGGAGGTGGCGACCGTCCACTGGAGGCGGTAGTCCTCCTAGATCTCGATAAGCTCGCCAATCACCTGCGCCGTCCGACTGCCAGTACAACGCTTGCCCAGGCTACAGCCTTGCTTGCTCCCTGGGGTCAGCATGAGCGAGTGCAAGAACTGCTCGCCTACTGGGCCCAGCTCAAACAGGCTAGGCTGTTGGGCCCGACATCAGCCTCTGATTTCGTGGATGCCTTGCGGGTTCTCGATGTGATGCGGGAGGCCAAAGAAGATCGAATCGTGAGGCAACTCAGCACTGAGCTCTTTGGTAGTTCCAAACGCCTGGAGGCACTGAGCAAGCACCTTGATCTGCTCACCTCGGAAGCTCTGAATGCGCCCGCCCGGCACTGGAGTGAAGTCTTCAGCGCGTTAGGCCTCATAAAAGAGCCTCAGCCATTTCTGGTGGCTGGTCTGGGCAAACTCCAACTCACCGACCAGGATGATTGCCCGATCCTTCGACCCTATCTGGGAGTCGCCAACACCGTGGTCGAGGGCTACGTTGGGACACCGGCCTGGCTGCTGACGATCGAGAATCTCACCACGTTTCACCAGGCGGCCCGGGAGCTGAACAAGAACCCATCGGGAGTCGTGCTCTACACCGCGGGTATGCCATCTCCCAGCTGGTGCAAGGCCTACATTCGTATCCTGACTGCGCTTCCCGGGGGCACTCCTGTCTACCACTGGGGTGACCATGATGAGGGTGGCTTTCGTATCGCGGTTCAACTAGCTCAGTGTGCATCCCGAGCCGGTCATTCGCTGCGGCCTTGGTCGATGGATGCGGCGCTATGGCAGAACGTCGGTCATAGCGCTAAAGCTGACCAGCATCGTTCCATGGTGAGAAACGCTGCGCGTGCTGGTTGGCTGGAGCTTTCTGATCAGATCGCACCGGTGCTCTTCGAGCAAGAAGGGCAGCTACTGCGACTTCCTACATAGTGGAAGCCAACTGGAGAGTCTCGCCCATACATCCAGCGCCTCATCGCGATGGCCGTTTGCGGTATCGTGCAGCCAGGCTCTCATTGTGGTCCGAGCACTATGGAGTTGAAGGAACGGGCTCCGTCTGTGTGCGTTGATGGTTGCGTTCCCTAATGTGTGCGCTTTCGGCTCAAGGAGTTTCAATTGTCTAATGCCAAGCAGGCTTTCCACTACTCAATCAAGGATGCAGAAGAGCTGCTAGAGCATTTCGATGCTCTCAACAGCAACCCCCCTCCATCGAACTCTGAGGTGCTGAAGCGAGCCGGGCTGGTCATGGCTCTGACGGCGTGGGAGACCTATGTTGAGGATCGCATTCGGGAGGCCCTTAGCATTCAGCTGCGTTTGATTGCCGGTAGCCACTGCGGTGAGTTCATCCGGCAAAAGCTAGAGGGAGAGCTGAAGCGGTTTCATAACCCTGATGCGAATAAGACCCGGCAGATCTTCATTGACTACCTGGGCGTTGACGTCACGGAGAGTTGGATTGGGCTGAACGCGGACGCTGCTGCGAATCGCAAAGCGCTTGATATCTGGATCAGTAAAAGGGGACAGGCGGTTCACCGTTCCAAGGCCTCTGTCTTGGGCGTTCCGCCGGCACATTTGGTTCGCCGTGAGGATTTGGAGAAAGTGATTCGCTTTGTGAAACTGTTAGTCGAGAAAACGGATCAGTGTCTGGAGGACAAGCTCTAGAGCCGCGAGCTTTTTACTAGCTTGGGGTTCGACTCTGTTTCTCTAAGGGGTGACAAATGCCTGCCCCTTAACTTGAACGTTCTCCTCTCGGAGTAGGGTGTATCGAATGGACGCCATTACCTCGTACCTACAGCCAGGTCGATTGGCCGACGTATTGGCGCTCATCCAGGTTCTAGCATACGACCGTGACTCGTATCGATCTGAGGATGGGCTCAACAGCGAGCTTCAAAGAAGGCCCAGTGCCGGTGGCAGCTGGATGGCAGTCGCCAAGCAGCACCCTGAATTTTTCCGGGTGCGTGATGAGCAGGATCGAGAGCCGCGGGTTGCACTCCTGGCACGCTACGTCCTTGACCATCAACAACTGCCGGGCGGTGAAGAAAAGCGTCCCCCGCTTGATGTGTCCGTCGCGAACAAGCTGATGGAGCTCGCGATCCAGTTGCATGACAAACAGCTTGAGCGCAAGAATCGTTGGAAAATGACGGTCCTACCGATGGCAGTAGTAGTAATTGCCGCCGGTGCTTCCGTTACTGCAGCAATCATCACCGCATCCGACAAGTCGGCTGTACCGAATGTGCTCCAACTGGTTGCTCCTGCTGACCGCTCGACAACTGTGCCGTCGGACACCCGCGGCACCAACCAATGAAGGGGCGGCCAGCCGCCCCTCCTCATCTTGGATGTCAGCTCGCGCGAACTTCCGGCGAGGACACACCTATAGTCATCGCAGGCTGAAGACGCAGCCTGGCATGCATGGCGCAGCAGTTGTCGATGAGTTCGCCCGGCGCATAGACAGGTGTCAATTCGCCGGAGGCCGCTCCGCAGCGAACCCAAATCTTCTCATCAACACAGCCACTACACGTCAGTAGCCCCGCAAGGCGGGCACATTCAGCGCAGACGATGAGATGCTCATCCGGGGTGTGGTCGTGCGTATGCGAAACCTCGATATGGGTGGCTCGAAGGTCCCAGCAGTGAGCGCAGCGGATGGTGCCGGCTGATTCGTGCTCAGTCGAAATAATACGGATAGTCATAGTTGACCCTTCCTCAAAAAAGATGGTGTTGGAAGTCTTTTTTGGTGCAGGAGGGGTTACCGGAATCGGTGTCGGAACTCGCTCAGCTCGGGGCCGTATGCGAAAAGAGGATTGCTAAAGCAGGCGGATTCAGCTGACTTTTTGAGTTTCAACAGCTGTGCAGACAGAGCGCGAGACGCTACATCAAAGCGACGGAGGGCTAGGGCTGCCTTCAGCTCAAGTCTGAGAAGCGATGTAAGATTTGTCCGAGCGGCGAGAATGATTCCAGCGCGCTGGGACAGTCTGCGGAGGGTTCTGGCAGCCTTGGCTACGGACAGCTCGCGACCAACGATTACGGACATGGCGTAATCGAGGTAACTCTGGTTCAGCTCATCAAGAACGCTTTGGGGTATTACGACTGTGCTCTGCTTATGGTCTCCTCCTACGAAATCCAGAGCGGCTAGTGCATCAACTGCTTTAGTAATTGTGTCCTGGCGAACGTGAGCTTCGAGAAGCGCAATCTCACGGGCTACCTCCTTCTCACCCCAGGACTCAGCCGGAGCAACACTAGTTGTGTCCTCCTCGATGGCCATCAGAGCGGGTTCTGGGCGGTTCATGGTTGTGTCTACCTGCGGTAGGGCTGGTTCAGTGTGTACTGCGCTTCCACTATATGCGGCGCAGCGAGGCCATTTCAACGGCCCAGTCTGTACATAGACCTGACCACGTAAGAACCATCGTAGGCAGGAGGGTTGGCTTCAATCCTGCTGCAAGAGGTCGAAGATCGAGGGGCTAGACACCTTACCCAATCCAACCTTTGGGCTACCCACATCGCTGGTCAGGTCAGTATCTGCGGTGATCTGGACACAGTCTTGGCTCACTTGTAACGCCCGGCGTTTTACCAAGCGCTCATAGAATGATCCTGTTAGATCCGTGACGAATAGCTCGTACGACAGCGCATTTGCCGTATCGAAGATTGCTTTGAGCGTCCGCTTACCTAGCCGGTCATACCGCATGTCTTCAGGCATGAAAATATTGGGGATCTGGATCTCCTTGAGCTCATGCAGAAAAATCACCCGGATGACCAAGATCGTTTGTGGGGTGTGATGTGATTCAGGGGCCGGCCTCTCCACTGCGAAGAGATCCAGCTTCATCCGGTCCCTATCCTCAGCGTACGCATGGTCATAGCGGAAGGTGTGCTTCAAGCTGAGCCTGTCGTCCAGTTGATCCTGAATCGTTTGTTGAATGCGGCTTTCTACATCATGTCGTTGCACGGAAACGTCCTCGCTGTTGTCGTGATCGCATTTTAATTCGTTACATCCGAATCTGCGCACTAATGGCCCCAAGGAAGTGCCGCCAAATGGGGAGCTGAAAGCACAGCCTAGCGCCAGATTGAAATTCGCTAAAGCTGAGGTGCTCTTGTGCCTAGTATTCAGTCCATTCGCCCGCAGCTCCCATTGATTCGCTGCCCGATTTTGCCCGCGGTCGCGCTGACGCGATTTTTAAGGTCGTATCTATTTCGGCTATTTCAAAATCCTACAGTCAGGCTCGTGCACCATATAATCGTGTTACAGCTTCGATGTCTTTTTCGCTCAGCAAACCCTCATTATTCCACTTCTCATTGCAATAATTCATGATGGACTGAGGGTCGTATAGCGTTATGTTTAAGTCTGGAAGATCGCCGCTTTTATAATTGTCACGACACCAGTCTGTAGTTTCATCAGGGCCGTATTCACGATTTTGTTCATGGGCGAGACCAAGCGCGTGACCAAACTCGTGAACTGCCACCGCGCGTACGCAAAACTCGTTGCGACCATTACATTTTTTATAGGAGGAGTAGTCCATACGCAGCAGCATGCCGTTGGGGACTCCATCCAGATGCTGCCCTAGAAGGACGGTCTTGGAAACCTCAGTACTGATACCGATTCGGATGCCTGAGGCACCGGCCCGGCACTCCTCCCAGCCAATGAACGACACCATGCCATAGTGCTGCCAAGACTTGGACACAGCATCCCGTACTGCAGCTCGCAGGGCGGGAGGAGAATCAGCAAGACGTTCCCAGCAAACCTTGATGGGCTTCTCACTCGTGAGCGTCCAACCGGGCTTGTTCCAAACTGCCTTTTCTTGCACAGCTCCATAGGGATAAGCTATGAAAGTCTTACCTTTGAAGGTTATGGAGAAGCGACCTAGCGCCGCGTCGCTCGAAGCTGGAGGGTCCGCTTTTGCGTGCTGCGGTGCCAATACTAGCCACATCATGCATCCAAAGAAGGCCGACAGGCTGGCATGAAGGAACATATTACGATCTGCTGCACTCATGGTCATGGCTCCTGGGCATTAGTCAAGTGCCTGCTCAGCTTCGCGAGCTTTGCGTTGCGCTTCAAGCAAGGCAATCTGTGCATTCAGTCGCGCAGTCTCTGCTTTAACGTCGGTCAAGGAAGCGTTCTGGCTGGTCTCAGCATTAAGTTCGTTGATCTGTTTGGTTTTTTGCAGAACAGCTATCTTGGCATCAAGCTCGTCGAGAATTGATTTTCGCTCCGCCTCTGCCTTTAACTTCGCATCAAGGTCTTTTTTAATTTCGTAGGCTTGTTTCGCATCCCGATAGACTACTGCTTGATCAAGACCTGCTGAAATTGACTGTGCCAGCTCCTGTCCCCTAGCTACCTTCTCGTCATAGTTAATCGAGGCAATGCTGCCATTTTCGCGGAATGAAACCTTAAGCTCGTTGTTCTGAAAGACACCATTGCGGAACGGTAGCAGGCGTAACCTACCCATTTGAGGTACCGTCACAATACTGCTGACGACGACGCCAGATGCTCCATTGACGTCGCAATTGCGCACATCGGCCACTTCGCAGATTAGGAGGCGCGCTGCTACAGGATCGCGGTAAAGAAGTCCCTCGCCTTCATCGGCCTCGACAAGTTTTTGGCTGCACAACGATTTTTTCTTAGTACACTTCACCGGATCATTCATTTTGACGACGGGGGCGAGCCGCCCCTTTAAATGCAGAGTGGATAACAGCTGCTCTTCGCTATAACCGTTGACGCCTTTAGTGAAGAGAGCCAGTAGGGTAGCTTTACTTTGCGGATTTGGAGCTGCGTTCAGCTCTGTATCCATGGGAGATCGTGGCCAAATGATTTCCTCGGATACCGATACTCTCTTGATCCACTTAGCTAGCGATTGGTCAGATTTTTTCACCAGTTTGGACTGAGCGACTGTATCTTTCTGGGCCTGATTAAGTTGATTTTTAGTCTCGTCAGATAGCGCACCCAGACTGGCCAATCGCTCCAGGCGTGCCACTTCGTCGGTCAGCATTACCAGTTTCTCAGTCTGAGTTTCGAGTATCTTGGTTTCTGACTCAATTTCCCGTAATGCGGAGATTGAACCCGCGTTACAAACGAACGTAGGGGGTGGGGCAATGGGATGGCCATCTTCATAAGGTTCCTGACTCAGGCTACCTAAGGGGACCTCCGCGACTAGACTCAGGAGACTAATGCCGCTCTTTACCACGTTGCCGACGATAGCCTTAGTCTGATCCTCGGCTGATGCGTTGACGCTCTTTATTACGCCGCTGTCGTAAGTATCCAGCGAGAACTTCAAGACCTTGCTCCAGCTGGTTAACTTTTCGTTGTCTATGGAAAATCGTTCGCCCGCAATGTAAGTGGGTTCAGCCTCGACTTTAGTCAAAAAACGAATATCCGCTTTATTGTCTTCATCGGTACATTGCAGCAGAGTGCGGCGCACTGACAGTTTGAACTGTAGCATCGGTATAGTATATCCGCTTCCAATCTCGACACGAGAGCCTCCAGGCGTCTTTGTGTAGGGGCCGTAGCCTTCCTGCCTGCTCTGTAACTCCGTTGTGCATCCAGCGTGAAGAGTCGTCACGACTACCATGAGTCCAACCAGCGTTCTGTTCATGATTGTGCCTCTTAGATGCCTAAAAATTAATGAAGATGTCAGTCCCTTCCTAGACGAAATACAGCCGTACTTTGTCTAAAGGCTTTAAAACTTTTGCTCCAGCTGGATGAACGAAGTAACGCGCTGACTGCAAATGAGCACCAAGTAGGTAGGGGGAGTGCTGGGCGGAATCTGCGTATGCAATTCAATGAACATTCCCTGTTATGAGTGGGTGCAGCAGAGTTGAGATGGCAGCTGAAGGCCTAGAAGTAACTAGTAGCTCAATGACATCATTTGTCAACTAAACTCGCATTAATGAAGGCGTCGAAATTTTCAGCACAGATAAGGCGAAATCTGTTCGGAGCGCTGATGCAGCACCCTAACGGATCCTAGCTCCTGTGCACATAATCCGAAGGTTCGCCACCCTAGAGCAGTACCAGCTTTCGAGTTTTGCAGGTGTTTCCTTGTGACTAAGCGAAGCGTACCGGCTCTTAATCGCTATCGGGCGTAGGTGTTCTGCTCTTTGGCCGGCGCGGCCATGTCCTGCGACAGCGCATGGGAGGGCGTTGATTGCCTTAAGTGATTTGCATCTATTTCGATAATTTCGCAGCTAATTCAAAATCCTACAGC
>VFQO010001918.1_pt1 | contig 14275 bp, 14 predicted proteins | sample 3512331 | NCBI WGS metagenome assembly VFQO01 (sample SAMN10412371, study PRJNA504923) | tailings metagenome | isolation source: Replicate 3 from Balatoc abandoned mine | place: Philippines: Itogon, Benguet | collected 2017-08-28
TGTTCGTCTATTTCACCGCCGACTGGTGCCTGTCGTGCAAGGCGAACGAGGCGGGAGCGATCAACCGCGCGGCGGTGCAGGCGGCGTTCGACAAGGCAGGCGTCGTCACGCTGGTCGGCGACTGGACCAACGGCGACCCGGTCATCACGCGCACCTTGGCCGAGCATGGCCGCAACAGCGTGCCGCTGTACCTGTGGTACGCGCCGGGGGCGGCGCAGCCCGCGATCCTGCCGCAGATATTGACGCCGGGGATGCTGACCGAATTGGCCGAAAAGAAATGATATCAGGTTCGTCATTGCGAGCGGAGCGAAGCAATCCAGAGTGGCGTCAACCGCTCTGGATTGCTTCGCTCCGCTCGCAATGACGGGGTAGAAATTGTGGCCAAGGTTCGCGCCGACCAGTTGCTCGTCGATCGTGGCCTCGCCGAAAGCCGGACGCGCGCCCAGGCGCTGATCCTGGCGGGGCTGGCGTTCGTCGGCGACCGCAAGATCGACAAGGCGGGGCAGCAGGTCGCCGATGACGCCGATGTGAGCGTCAAGGGGCGCGATCATCCGTGGGTGTCGCGCGGCGGCATCAAGCTCGATCATGCGCTGACGCACCTCGGCTGGGACGTGACAGGCGCGGTGGCGATCGATGTCGGGTCGTCGACCGGGGGCTTCACCGACGTGTTGCTCAGCCGTGGTGCGGCGCGGGTCTATGCGGTCGATTCGGGAACCAACCAGCTGGCGTGGAAGCTGCGTCAGGACGAACGGGTGATCGTCCACGAACAGACAAGCGCCCGCGTCCTGACCGCTGCGCACATCCCCGAGCCCGTCGACCTGATCGTCTGCGACGCGAGCTTTATCGCGCTGGCCAAGGTGCTGCCGGTGCCGATGTCGTTCGCCAAGCCGGGGACGCGCATCGTCGCGCTGATCAAACCGCAGTTCGAGGCCGAACGGCACGAGGTCGGCAAAAAGGGGGTCGTGCGCGATGCCGCGGTCCACACGCGGGTGTGTCACGCGGTGCGCGAGTGGCTGGAACAGAATGGCTGGACGGTCGTTGAAACGGTCGACAGCCCGATCACCGGGCCGGAGGGCAATGTCGAATTTCTGATCGCCGCGGTCAACGCGCCCGCTTGACGCGCGCGGCGCCCGCCGCAACACCCTCGAACAGCCGATTCCCGCGCAAAGGACCATGTGCATGACCGAGATCGCTACCCCGGGCCAACTTCGAATGTCCTTTCTGCGCTGGGCGATGGTGACCGTCCCCGCGATCGTCCTGGTCGGCAGCCTGATGGGGGTGCTGTCGAACAGCGGTTATGGCAATCGCTGGTTCGCGGCGCTCGACCTGCCCGACATCACCCCGCCGGGCTGGGTGTTCGGGGTGGTCTGGCCGATCCTCTACATCATGCTCGGGCTGGCGCTGGCGATGATCCTGCACGCGCGCGGCGCGAAGGGGCGCGGGCTGGCGCTGACCCTGTTCTTTGTCCAGCTGATCGCCAATTTCGCCTGGTCGCCGCTGTTTTTCGGGCAATATCAAGTGACGAGCGCGCTCTATCTGATCATCTTCATCCTGCTGACAACGATCGCGACGACCTTTGCCTTTGCCCCGATCCGCAAGGCGGCGGCGTGGCTGCTCGTGCCCTATATGGTGTGGCTGAGCTTTGCCGCGATCCTGAATTTCCAGATCGATCAGCGCAATCCCGACGCCGAAACCCTTGTCCCCGCCGCCGCCAGCACCCAGATAGGGTGACGGCAAGGGACTGAGACGTCCGATAAAGGAATTTTGAGATGCAGAGCGAAAACCGCTTTTTCGACGATCTGGCCAAGATGGTGAACGGCGTGGCTGGCACCGTCGCGGGCGCCGGCCGCGAAGCCGAAGCCGCGATGCGCGAGCGCGCCAAGGAATGGGTCGGCCGGATGGATTTCGTCAGCCGCGAAGAATTCGAAGCGGTGAAGCAGATGGCGGCCACCGCGCGCGCCGAAACCGAAGCGCTGAAGGCGCGGCTCGACAAGCTGGAAGGCGCGGCGAAGCCTGCGGCGACGGCGCCGAAGGCGGCGGCCAAGCCTGCTGCGGCGACGAAAGCCGCAGCGAAGCCTACCACGAAGCCGAAAGCTGCGCCCGAGGCCTGATCGTCGCCCCCGCGAAGGCGGGGGCCGCTGTCGTTTTACTCGGCGACGGACGAAAAGGCCGCTTGCGGCCCCCGCCTTCGCGGGGGCGACGATTTGACGCGCATGACTCGCCTCGCAGGACAACACCCGCTAAAGCGCCCCGATGAGCGACGATATTTACGATGACGAAGACGGCCAGGACGCCGCGCCGATGGATATGTTGGCGTCCTATTTCGCTGCGCACGACTGGCCGCACGAGATGGTTGGCGAGGACGAGATCGTCGCGACCGCGCAGGGCAGCTGGACTGCGTACGAGCTGCGCGCGGTGTGGCGCGCCGACGATGGCGTCATCCAATTGCTGGCCTTTCCCGACATTCGCGTCGTCGAGGAAAAGCGCGCCGTCGCGCACGAGGCGCTGGCGCTGATCAACGAACAATTGTGGCTGGGCCATTTCGAGCTGTGGTCGAACAGCGGCACGATCCTGTTCCGCCACGGCATGCTGCTGGGGAGCGATGCGTCGCTGGCGCTCGACATGACCGAAACGCTGATCGAAAGCGCGATCGACGAATGCGAACGCTTTTATCCGGTGTTCCAGTTCGTGCTGTGGGGCGGCAAGTCGCCCGCCGAGGCGCTGGCGGCTTCGCTCATTGAAACGCGCGGCGAGGCCTGAGCTACCCCCTCAACCGTTCGCCCTGAGCTTGTCGAAGGGCTGTCCTTTTCTTCGGACGTCGAGAGAAAGGACGGTCCTTCGACAAGCTCAGGACGAACGGGTTTGGGAAGTCGAGTTCAGCGTTTCTCGAACCGCGTCAGCCCCGCACCCAGCTCGTTCGCCCCGATCGCCAGCGCTTCGCCGCTCCAGTCGGCGACAAACACCGATTTGCGGTCCAGGCCCGCGGGCAGGCTGGCGCGGTTGCCGGTGATCGACAGGCCGCGCGACGGGTTCTTGCGTTCCTCGGCGGCGACCGCGATCAGCGCCGAATAATTTTCCTTGTCGCGCCCCTGGATGAACAGGTTCTTCGCGATGCGGCCAACCGATCCCGAGGGCAGATCGATCATATAGTTGGTTGCCGTCCCCTGCGTGTCATCGAAGCTGTTGTCGTTGACATCGACGGTGACGGCGCGGGTTTTCAGATAATGACCGCCGCTGCCCTTTTCGAAGCGGGTCCGGGTGACGACGACCTTGCCGTAAATGCCGGTGTAGACGCTGTGCGCGCAGCTGAGCCCCCGGTCGCAGCGGCCGAGGCGCGAGAAGGTCGAGCGGTCGATGGTCAGCGTCGCCTCGGGGTCGTCGGCGGTCAAAATCCCCTGCTCGCTATTGCGGAACATCGCGTTGACGATGTCGAGGTCGCTGGTTTCCAAGCGGATCCCCGCGCCATTGCCGTCGGGGACGCGCATATTCTGGAACACCAGCCCATCGACCCGCGCACCCGCACCGCGCAGCACCAGCGCCGCCTTGCCCTCGCACGTCACGCCGTCGAAGATCGCCCGGCCGGGTTCGGCGGCGACGAAGGCGATGCGCCCGGCGGTCTGCACCGCGCAGTCGCGGTGATAGCCCGGCGCGATGCGGATCGTCCCCTCGCCGTCACCGATCGCATCGACCGCGTCCTGGAGCCGATTGAACCCGCGGCCATCGACGCTGTACGGCGCGCCGCCGGTCTGCGCGGGCAGCGGCGCCGGGGCGAGGAGGAGCGGCAGGGCGAGCAGCGGCAGCAGGGGCCGACGGAAAAGGGACTTGAGCATGGGCCGACCATAGCGGTTTTTGCGGCACCAGTCGTTGGTGAAGCTGGTTAATCGCGCGCCTGTCTCGCTTTCGGACGCTACCAACAGCGAAAATTAAGCGTCGCCCCCGCGAAGGCGGGGGCCGTTGGCAGCCGTGTCCTGCGTCGCCGAGTAAACCGACAGCGGCCCCCGCCTTCGCGGGGCGACGATGTCGTCAATCAAGATTTGGCCGCAGCCAGCGCGTCGCGGTTTCCAGATCGACGCCGCGGCGGCGCGCATAATCCTCCAGCTGGTCGCTGCCGATGCGAGCGACGCCGAAATATTGGCTTTCGGGATGGCCGAAATAAAAGCCGCTGACCGCCGCCGTGGGCAACATCGCAAAGCTCTCGGTCAGCACCAGCCCGGCGTTTTCTTCTGCGCCAAGCAATTCGAAGAGGATCGGTTTCAGGCTGTGGTCGGGACAGGCGGGATAGCCGGGCGCCGGGCGGATGCCGCGATATTCCTCCTTGATCAGCGCCTCGTTGGTCAGCTGTTCGCCCGGCGCATAGCCCCACAAGGTCGTGCGGACATGCTGGTGCAGCCGCTCGGCAAAGGCTTCGGCGAAGCGGTCGGCGAGCGCCTTGAGCAGAATGTCCGAATAATCGTCCTTGTCGGCGCGGAAGCGGTCCGAATGCGGCTCGATGCCGTGGATGCCGACGGCGAAGCCGCCGATCCAGTCGCCCGCCGGATCGATGAAATCGGCGAGGCACATATTGGCGCGATCGCGGCTCTTCTTGATCTGCTGGCGCAGGAAGGGCAGCGTGACATGACGTTCTTCTTCGACGAGATGGATCGTCACATCGTCGCCGTCGCGCGCGCAGGGCCAGAAGGCGCAGACGCCGCGCGCGGTCAGCCATTTTTCGGCGATCAGCTTGTCAAGCATCGCGTCGGCGTCGGCCTTGAGCGCGCGCGCGGTTTCGCCGACCACTTCGTCGTCGAGGATCGACGGGTAGGTGCCGTGCAATTCCCAGGCGCGGAAGAAGGGCGTCCAGTCGATGCATTCGCGCAGGTCCGCAAGCGACCAATCGTCGAAGCGGTGCAGCCCGGGCTGCAGCGGCGGCGCGGGCTTGTCGCTCAAATAGGCGTCGTAATAATTGGCGCGCGCTTCTTCGAGCGTGTGGAGGACGCTCTGTCCCTTGCCCGCGCGCACGTCGCGGATATGGGCGTAATCGTCCTTATATCCGCCGACATAGGCGTCGCGCCCGGTGTCGCTGACCAGTGCCGTCGCGACGCCGACGGCGCGGCTGGCGTCGAGAACGTGGAGCACGGGCCCCTGATAGGCGGGGTCGATGCGCAGCGCGGTATGGACCTTCGACGTCGTCGCGCCGCCGATCAGCAGCGGCATCGTCATGCCCGCGCGCTGCATCTCCTCGGCGACGGTCACCATTTCGTCGAGCGAGGGGGTGATCAGGCCGCTGAGGCCGATCATGTCGGCGTCATTCTCGTTCGCCGCGTCGAGGATCTTCGACCAGGGCACCATGACGCCAAGGTCGATGATTTCGAAGCCGTTGCACTGGAGTACGACGCCGACGATATTCTTGCCGATGTCGTGGACGTCGCCCTTGACGGTGGCCATTACGACCTTGCCCTTGCCCTTGGCGCCCGGCTCCTTCGCCGCCTCGATGAAGGGCAAGAGGTGGGCGACCGCCTTTTTCATCACCCGCGCCGATTTGACCACCTGTGGCAGGAACATCTTGCCCGACCCGAACAGGTCGCCGACGACGTTCATGCCGTCCATCAGCGGGCCTTCGATGACTTCGATCGGGCGCGGCATCAGCTGCCGCATTTCCTCGGTATCGTCGACGACATAGGCGTCGATGCCCTTGACCAGCGCATGTTCGAGGCGTTTCGCGACGTCCCACCCGCGCCATTCCTCGGCGGCCTTTTCCTGTGCCGCGCTCGTGCCCTTATAGCGTTCGGCGAGCGCGATCAGCCGTTCGGTCGGGCTCTCCGCCTCACCCTCGACCTTGCGATTGAGCACGACGTCCTCGCAGGCTTCGCGCAGTTCGGGGTCGATCGTGTCGTAAACGTCGAGCTGGCCGGCGTTGACGATCGCCATGTCGAGCCCGGCGGGGATCGCATGATAGAGGAAGACGCTGTGCATCGCGCGGCGCACAACCTCGTTGCCGCGAAAGCCGAACGACAGGTTGGACAGCCCGCCCGAAAAATGGACGTGCGGACAGCGGACGCGGATTTCCTTCACCGCCTCGATGAAATCGACCGCATAATTGTCATGTTCTTCGAGCCCGGTGGCGACCGCGAACACGTTGGGGTCGAAAATGATGTCCTCGGGCGGAAAGCCGATGCTCATCAGCAATTTATACGCGCGCTCGCAGATCTCGATCTTGCGCTCTTTGGTGTCGGCCTGCCCGACCTCGTCGAACGCCATCACGACGACCGCGGCGCCATAGGCCATGCATTTGCGCGCATGGTCGAGGAAGGGCTCCTCGCCCTCTTTCATGCTGATCGAATTGACGATCGGCTTGCCGGGAACGCATTTGAGCCCCGCCTCGATCACGCTCCATTTCGAACTGTCGATCATCACCGGCACCCGCGCGATGTCGGGTTCGGCGGCGATCAGCTTGAGGAAGGTCGTCATCGCATATTCGGCGTCGAGCAGGCCCTCGTCCATATTGACGTCGATGACCTGCGCGCCATTTTCGACCTGCTGGCGCGCGACCTCGACCGCCGCGGCGTAATCGCCCGCGAGGATCAGCTTTTTGAACGCCGCGGAGCCGGTGACGTTGGTGCGTTCGCCGATATTGACGAAATTGGTGGCGGAGGCGGTGGTTTCGGTCATTTCATGCTTTCAAGCCCCTCCCCTTTAGGGGAGGGGTTGGGGTGGGGGTCGCAGCACAGAGCGACGCCGCTTGGCCCACCCCGCTGCGACTAGCCAGCAAGCTGGCAAGTCTCGCTGCCCCTCCCCTGAAGGGGAGGGGGCAAATCACGCCGCCATCGTGAACGGTTCCAGCCCGGCGAGGCGTGTCCGTACCGGCACTTGCGGAATCTGCCGCGCCGCAAGTCCCTCGATCGCGCGCGCCATCGCCGCAATATGCGCCGGGGTCGATCCGCAGCAGCCGCCGAGGATGTTCACCTGGCCATGCTCGGCCCATTCGCGCACCAGTTCCGCCGTCGTCTCGGGCAGCTCGTCATATTCGCCAAGTTCGTTGGGCAGGCCGGCGTTCGGGTAAACCATCACCAGCGCGTCGGCGATGTCCGACAGCACCTTCACATGCGGACGCAGCTGCGCCGCGCCGAACGAGCAGTTGAGGCCGATGGTCAGCGGCTTGGCGTGACGCACCGCGTACCAGAAGGCCTCGACCGTATGCCCCGACAGATTGCGGCCTGAGAGGTCGGTCAGCGTCATCGAGATCATCAGCGGCAGCTCGCGTCCGACCTTCGCTTCGGCCTCCAGCGTCGCGGCGATCCCCGCCTTGGCGTTGAGCGTGTCGAAGATCGTTTCGATCAGGATGAAGTCGGCGCCGCCCTCGGCCAGCGCGACGACCTGTTCCAGATACACGTCCTTCAATTCGTCGAAATCGATCTCGCGAAAGCCCGGATTGTTGACGTCGGGCGACAGCGACAGCGTCTTGTTGGTCGGCCCGACCGCGCCTGCGATAAAGCGGCGACGGCCGTCGATCGCTTCATATTTGTCGGCCGCCTCGCGGCCCAGGCGCGCGCTTTCGTGGTTGATGTCGGCAACCAGATGTTCGGCGCCATAATCGGCCTGGCTGATCCGGTTGGCGCTGAACGTATTGGTCGATACGATGTCGGAGCCCGCCGCCAGATAGGCCTCGCCGATCGCGGTCACGACGTCGGTGCGGGTCAGCGCCAATATGTCGTTATTGCCCTTTTGATCATGCGTCAGCCCGAGCGACCCGGCATAATCGGCCTCGACCAGCTTGCGGTCCTGAATCTGGGTTCCCCAGCCGCCGTCGGTGAGCAGAATGCGCTCCTGCGCCGCCGCCACCAATGCTTCGCGTGCGCTCTGAGCCGAGTTAAGCGTCATGCTGCCTGATCCTTCGCGGATGAAACCGGCCGCAGCCCCAGCAGATGACAGATGGCATAGCTGAGTTCGGCGCGGTTCAAGGTGTAGAAATGGAAATCGCGGACCCCGCCCGCGTAAAGGCGACGGCACATTTCGGCGGCAACGGTCGCCGCCACCAACTGGCGCGCGCCGGGATGATCGTCGAGCCCGTCGAACAGCGACACCATCCACGCGGGGATGGCGGTGCCGCACATATCGGCCATGCGGCGCGTCTGCGACACGTTCGATACCGGCAGGATGCCGGGGATGATCGGCGCATCGATGCCAGCCGCCGCCGCCGCATCGCGAAAACGCAGGAAGCTGTCGGGTGAGAAGAAGAATTGCGTGATCGCCCGCGTCGCCCCGGCATCGAGCTTGCGCTTCAGATTGTCGAGATCGGCCTGCGGGCCATCGGCGTCGGGGTGGGTTTCGGGATAGGCGGCAACCGAAATGTCGAACGGCGCCACCGCCTTCAGTCCGGCAACCAGTTCGATCGCATTGGCATAGCCTTGCGCGTGCGCCCGATAGGGCGCACCGCCCGGCACGTCGCCGCGCAGCGCCACGATGTGCCGCACCCCGGCTTCCCAATAGGCTTCCGCCACCTCGTTAATTTCCGCGCGCGACGCTTCGACGCAGGTCAGGTGCGCCGCGGGCGGCACGGCGCTTTCCGCGGCGATGCGCGCGACGGTGGCGTGGGTCCGCTCACGCGTCGATCCGCCCGCGCCATAGGTGACCGACACAAAGCTGGGGCCGAGCGGTTCGAGCGTGCGGAACGTGTCCCACAGCTGCGCCTCCATCTTCTCGGTCTTGGGCGGGAAAAATTCGAAACTGACGCCGATGTCACCATCCAGATTGGCGAACAGCGGCGACGCCGCGGCGCGGCGCGCCTCCGCCAGCGCATTCAAATTCGACGTCATGCCGCAAGCCTTTTTTGCTGACCGTCGCCGTCCTGGGCGATCGGCGGTTGATCTTCGTCGCTGCGACGGCGGCCGAGCCAGAGCTTGACCGCCAGTTCGCCGCCTTCGAGCGTCTGGGTGTTTTCGAGCAGCAGGCCCGCCGACGCGAACCAGCCGCGGATCTGGGCATCCGAAAAGCCGAGGCGTGCGTGCGCGGCGAGATCGCGCAGCGCCTCGTCCTCGTGCGGTGCGAAATCGACGATCAGCAAATGACCGCCGCCGCGCAGCACCCGGCTGGCTTCGCCGATCACCCGGTCAGGCTCATGCGCGAAATGCAGCGCCTGATGGATGACGATGCTGTCGACGCTGGCGTCGCCCACCGGCAAATTCAGGAAATCGCCTTGGACCAGATCGACCGGGATCGCCTGCCCCGCCAATTTGGCGCGCGCGATGCGCAGCATTTCGGGGCTGCGGTCGAGCGCCGTGATCCGCCGCGCGGTGGGCGCGAAGATTTCCGCCATCCGGCCGGTGCCGGTGCCGATGTCGAGCAAATGCCCCAGCCGGCGATTGTGCATCATCGCCAGCATTGCCGCCTCGACCTCGCTTTCGGCGACGTGGCGCGAGCGGATCGCGTCCCATTCGGCGGCATGTTCGGCGAAATAGCGCTCGGCGACCGCGGCGCGTTCGTCGCGCACCGCGGCCAGCCGCCGTGCATCATGCGCGATAACCAGCGCCTCGCGCGCCGAAAACGGCCATTTCTCCGCCTGCCCGATGATCTCGGCGATCGGTCCGCCCTTGGCGATCCGCAGGAACACCCAGCTACCTTCGCGCCGCCGCTCGACGATGCCGGCTTCGACCAAGATGCGGACGTGCCGCGACACCCGCGGCTGGCTCTGGTCGAGCACCACCGCCAGTTCGCCGATCGCCAGCTCCATTTCGCGCAGCAGCGCCACGACTCGCAAGCGCGTCGGATCGGCCAAGGCCCGAAAGATGTCGATCAGCTCGCTCATGCCAGCACATATAAAGGTTTCTTTATATCCGGTCAACCGAGCCGCGAACCCCTATTTCCGCCGCGCGACATCGGGGCGGACCACGTTTGCGACAAAACATAGCGGCTGCTGCAAAAAGGGCGTTGCACGCCATTTGGCGAGCGAGTAATTCTGCGCGTGATTGGCATATCCCGGGATCGATCTGTTCCTGTGCCGGTCGATCAGTTCAAACCGAGAGGGGTTTCCCAAATGAAAAAATCGATCACCATGTCGCTCGTCCTCGCCGCTTCGCTGGGCCTCGCCGCTTGCGGTGAAAAGGCTGCCGACGACACCGCAGCCGCCACCGAAGACGCAGCAGCAACTGTCGAAGGCGCCGCTGACGGCGCGATGGAAGCTGCCGAAGGTGCTGCCGACGCTGCCGCCACCGCTGGCGCTGCTGCCGAAGGTGCTGCCGACGCCGCTGCTGCTGGCGACGCCGCTGTGGCTGCCGACAAGGCGACCGAAGCTGCCGACGCCGCCAAGGAAGCGACCGACGCTGCCAAGGGCGCGATGGAAGAAGCCAAGAAGTAAGCTTCTGGTTGGCCGATATGGCCAAGCGAACAACGGGGGTCGTCGGTTTGCCGGCGGCCCCCTTGTCCGTCTTGGGGCTTTGCTCTTTTTCAGGACAGGCGCGCCGACGCCGAGACAAAAGCTATTGATTGCCAACCCCCTGAACCCTCGCTAACCCTCTTCACCCATGATCGGTAATCCGGTCATTGCACTTGAAAGGAATACCCCATGCGCAAGATCCTCATCGCTTCGATGGCCGCTGCGGCCTTCAGCCTGACCGCCTGCTCGGAAAAAGCCCAGGAAGAAACCTCGGAAGCCGGCGCTGCCGTCGCTGACGATGCCGCCGCCGCTGGCGACGCTGTTGCCGAAGGTGCGGCCGATGCCGCCGACGCCACCGCTGCTGCTGCCGACGATGCCGGCAACGCCGTCGAAGGCACGGTGAACGCTGCTGGCGCCGCCGCCGACGCTGCGGGCGACAAGATCGCCGAAGAAACCGCCAAGGCCGAAGCCAACGACAAGTAAGTCGTTGGCGCGCGTCTGAGCGTGCGACTATAGAAGGGCTCCATCCCGTGCGGATGGAGCCCTTTTTCGTGGGAGAGATGGTGATGCACCGCTGCGGCCTTGTCGCAATTCTGACCGCCGCGACGCTGATCGCGGCATGCAGCCGCACCGATAACGAGCCCGGCCCCGGCGGCGTGACGGTGAGCGAGGCGAAGGCGCTCGACGATGCCGCCGAGATGCTCGAAAGCCGCGATCCCGCACCGGAGGCCGCGAAGACGGCGGCGGATAACAGCGAGCCGGCGGACAAATAGCGCCTTCCCCTTCGCGGGCCGCGCGGTTAATCTGCACCGGCCTCGCGACTGGCGCTGAAGATGGAGACCCATCGGGAAGCGGGGCTGGCCAAGTTGCCATGTCGAGCCGCGCGCCTGGGTGATCCATCGCCAGCGCAAGGACATCCGCATGACCGACACCGCCACCAATCCCGCCCCGACCACGATCGTCTTCCTGCTCTTTCCGGGCATCACCCAGCTCGATTTCACCGCGCCCGCGCAGGCGCTGTGCCGGATGCCGGGCGCGCGGCTGGTCGGCGCCGCCGCGAGCCGCGATCCGATCGCCACCGACAGCGGCTTTTCGATTCTGCCGACCGACGATTTTGCCAGCTGCCCGCCCGCCGATATCCTCTGCGTTCCGGGCGGGCATGGCGTCCGCGACGCGCTGAACGATCCGGCAACGATCGATTTTATCGCCCGCCAGGCCGCGGGCGCGCAGTGGGTGACCAGCGTCTGTACCGGCGCCTTCCTGCTCGGCCGCGCCGGGTTGCTGACCGGAAAGCGCGCGACGACGCATTGGGCCTATGCGCATCTGCTACCGCTGGTCGGGGCCGAACCGGTGACCGCGCGCATCGTCGAGGACGGCAATCTGGTGACCAGCGGCGGGGTCACCTCGGGCCTCGACTTCGCGCTGACGCTGATCGGGCGGTTGCATGGCGACGCGGTCGCGCAGGCGATCCAGCTGGCGATCGAATATGACCCCGCCCCGCCCCATGTCGGCGGCCACCCCGACCGGACCCCGGCGGCGATTACCGCGGGGCTGAAGGCGCGGGTTTACGATGCGGCAGCGGCGCAGCTGGAGCGGGCGCTGAGCGGCTAACGACAGTCGGCGAGCGTGATTTCGTAGAGTTTGGGCCAATATTTGCCGGTGACGAACAGGCGTTTCTGCTTGGCGTCCCAGGCGATGCCGTTGAGGACGCTGTCGGCGCCCGCTGCGCCCGCCTGGTCCTTGAGCCCCGACAGATCGACATAGGATGTGATGGCGCCACTGGCGGGATCGATCCGCACGATCATGTCGGTCATCCAGACATTGGCCCAGATTTCGCCGTCGATGGTCTCGAGCTCGTTGAGCATTGCCAGCGGGCGGGTGCCGAAGCGGACGGTAACGCGTTTCTGTTCGGTCATTGTCGCGGGATCGAAAAAGCGTAGCTGGGGCGTGCCGTCGCTCAGCACCAGGCTGTCGCCGACCATCGTCACGCCCCAGCCCTCACCCGCATATTTGAAGGTGCCGACGGGCTTCAGATCCTTGATCCGCCAGCGATTGCCGACCCCGCCCTGCCAGGTGACGCCGATGATCTGATCGCGCCAGCGGGTGATGCCTTCGCCGAACTGGTCGGACGGCAGCTTGGTCTGCGCGAGCGCCTTGCCGGTCTTGAGGTCGAGCCGGGCGAGGCGCGAGCGGCCATATTGGCCGGTGGCTTCGTACAAATGGCCGTCGTCCCAGAACAGACCCTGGGTGAAGCTGGTCGTGTCGTGGGGGTAGCTCTGGACGATGCGATAGCCGCAGCGTTCGACGGGTGGCGGAGCGGTGGGCGTGGCCACGGCGGGGGCAGCAAGCAGCGCAAGGACAAGGTCGAACATCATCGCCCCCTTGCTATGCGGCATCGCCTGAACCGGCAATGTCCCATCTTCCCTATTTCGTCGCGCCGGACTCGATCCGGCATCCATGACCGCCCCGCCCCAATGGATCCCGGATCAAGTCCGGGATGACAATGAGGGTGAGATGCAAAAGGGCCGGAGGATTGCTCCCCCGGCCCTCTCTTTACTTGGCTGAACGCCGAGCGGTCGGGACTTAGAAGTCCATGCCGCCCATTCCGCCCATGCCGCCGCCGCCCATGGGCAGAGCAGGCTTGTCTTCGGGCGTTTCGGCGATGCCAGCTTCGGTGGTGATCAGCAGACCAGCGACCGAGGCGGCATCCTGCAACGCGACGCGAACGACCTTGGTCGGGTCGATAACGCCAGCCTTGACCAGATCTTCATAGACGTCGGTCGACGCGTTGAAGCCGAAGCTGCTGTCCTTCTGGTCGAACAGCTTGCCGGCGACAACGCCGCCGTCGAAGCCGGCGTTTTCGGCGATCTGGCGAACCGGAGCCTGCAGCGCGCGGCGGATGATGTCGATGCCGCGGGTCTGATCTTCGTTGACGCCGGTCAGGCCTTCCAATGCCTTGGTGGCATAGAGCAGCGCGGTACCGCCGCCGGGGACGATGCCTTCTTCGACCGCAGCGCGGGTCGCGTGGAGGGCGTCATCGACGCGGTCCTTGCGTTCCTTCACTTCGACTTCCGAAGCGCCGCCGACCTTGATCACCGCAACGCCGCCAGCGAGCTTCGCCAGACGTTCCTGCAGCTTTTCCTTGTCGTAATCCGACGTCGTCGTTTCGATCTGGGCGCGGATCTGTTCGACGCGGGCCTTGATCGCGTCGGCATCGCCGGCGCCGTCGACAATCGTGGTGTTGTCCTTGTCGATCGTGACGCGCTTGGCCTGGCCGAGCATGTTCAGCGTGACGGTTTCCAGCTTGATGCCCAGGTCTTCGCTGATCATTTCACCGTTGGTGAGGATCGCGATGTCCTGCAGCATCGCCTTGCGGCGATCGCCGAAGCCCGGTGCCTTGACGGCCGCGACCTTCAGGCCGCCGCGCAGGCGGTTGACCACCAGCGTCGCGAGCGCTTCGCCTTCGATGTCTTCGGCGATGATCAGCAGCGGACGGCCCGACTGCACCACGGCTTCGAGAATCGGCAGCATCGACTGAAGGTTCGACAGCTTCTTTTCAAAGATCAGGATGTACGGATCGGCCAGCTCGACGAGCATCTTTTCCGGGTTGGTGATGAAGTAGGGCGACAGGTAGCCGCGGTCGAACTGCATGCCCTCGACGACGTCGAGCTCGAAATCGAGGCCCTTGGCTTCCTCGACGGTGATCACGCCTTCCTTGCCGACCTTGTCCATCGCTTCGGCGATCTTTTCGCCGACTTCGGAGTCGCCATTGGCCGAAATGATGCCGACCTGCGCGATTTCGGCGGTACCCGAAACCGGCTTCGACTGCGCCTTGATCGTGTCGACAACCTTCGAGACCGCGAGATCGATGCCGCGCTTCAGGTCCATCGGGTTCATGCCGGCGGCAACCGACTTCATGCCTTCGCG
>VFQO010001920.1_pt1 | contig 14244 bp, 14 predicted proteins | sample 3512331 | NCBI WGS metagenome assembly VFQO01 (sample SAMN10412371, study PRJNA504923) | tailings metagenome | isolation source: Replicate 3 from Balatoc abandoned mine | place: Philippines: Itogon, Benguet | collected 2017-08-28
CGCGCGTTGAACGGCACGATGCAGAATTCGAGCTCCATGCCGAGATGGAGGTCCTCGAGCCGGCAACCGACGATGCGGCTTTCGACGATCACCTCGCCGGGTAGTTCGACATAGCCGAGCAGATAGGGCTGGAAATCGGGCGGCCCCTCGCCAGGGCCGGAGCCGGGGCCTTCATAGGGTTCCTTCGGCAGGAAGCCCTGGCTCGTCCACGACCACAGCTTGCCTCGGCGCGAGAGCTTGTATGGCTCCACGCCCTCGGCCGCGTCGCCCGTAGGCATCGGGAAGACGATCTCGCCCGAGGGCATCCGGCCGCCCATCAGATGCGGCTGCGCCCCGTCGCTCCACAGGTTCGGGTCGATCTTTTCGCCCATAATGTCAGTCCCTCCAGCCAGCCGCGTCACGCGGCCAGCGCATATTCCGCCAGCACGGTGTCGACATCGCCGAACAGGCGGGCGAGCAACAGAACGCGCTTCAGCGCATGGCCGATCGCAAGCTCGTCAGTGATCCCCATCCCGCCATGCATCTGCACCGCCTCGCGGGCGATGGCATCGACGTTCTGGGTGATGTAGGCCTTGGCTCCGGCAGCGGCGCGGTGCCACTTTTGTGCATCAGCCCGATCGCTCAATGCTGCGCGGTAAACCATTGATCGCGATTGTTCTTCTTTCGCATAGCAATCGACGAGGCGATGCTGGAGCGCCTGGAAGCTGCCGATGGCAACGCCGAACTGTTCGCGCTCCTTCACATAGGCGAGCGTATCGTCGAGAAGCCTCTGGCCAAGCCCGACCATCTCGGCCGCGGCGTAGAGCCGGATGTCGGCGACAACCGCTTCGAGCGCGGCGGCATCAAGGGCAAGTTTCATGCCCGCGGGGGTGCGCGTCAGCCTGATCTCGCCTGCGATGCTGCCGTCTGCCAGACGATAGGCGCGCACCTCGAGCCCCGGCGCATCCCGGGGGACGAGGAAGCAGGCGGTCTCCCCGCCCAGATCGGCCGTGACGATGAACAGGTCGGCCAGCAGCGCGCCCATGACCATCGTCTTTTCGCCGGACAGGACGAAGCCCTCACCCGCGGCTTCGGCTTTGGTCCCCCTGGCCTTGAGGCTGTAGCGTTGCCCGCGCTCGGTCCAGGCAAGGGTCGCGATGGTCTCGCCCGCCAGCACGCCGTCCAGCGCCTCGCCGGCACCGCCGCGCTCCAGCAAGAGAGCGGGCAAGATCCCGTGTTCGAGCAGCGGATCGGGCGCATTGGCCTTGCCGATCGCCTCGGCGACCAGTGCGAGGTCGACCGCCGAGCCGCCCATGCCCCCTGCATCCTCGCCGACCGCGAGCGCGATCAGGCCCATCTCGGCGAGGCTCTGCCAGCGGCCCCGGTCATAGCCGGTCGGCGAGAGGCGAAGCCTGCGCCGCGCCTCGACATCGATCGGCGCGGCGAACCGCTCCACCGATGTCACGAACATCTGCTGTTCTTCGGACAGGTCGAAATTCATTACTCAAGCCTTCCGGGTGAAGGTGATCGGCAGATGGGTCACGCCGCGCAGCAGGATGTTGGGGAGGATGCGGATTTCGTTCTCGTCCGCGACCGCGAAGTTATCGAGCCGCTCGAGCAGTTCGTCGAAGGCGACCAGCATCTCCTTGCGCGAGAGCATGTTGCCCACGCACATATGCGGCCCCTTGCCGAAGCTGAGATGGGTGCGGGCGTTGGCACGCTCGATGTCGAAGGTGTCGGGATCGGGGAATTTCTTGGGATCGCGGTTGGCTGCGGCATAGCGCAGCTGGACCACGGAGCCGGCCGGGATCGCCATGCCGCCAAGCTCGGTGTCCTGCTTGACGATGCGCCACATCCCCGCGGTCGGAGTCTCGTAGCGCAGCGCCTCCTCGACGAGGTTGCCGAGCAGCTTGGGATCGCGCCCGCCCGCCGCCGCCTTGGCTTTCGCCATCTGGTCGGGGTTGCGGATCAGCTGGAGCAGTCCGCCGGCAAGCGTCGAGGTGGTGGTCTCGTTGCCTGCGACCATGAACTGCTGCATCAGCGACATGATCTCGGGGTCCTCGAGCGGCGTCTCGCCTTCGACCCGCGCTTCGACGAGATCGGTGAGCAGGTCATTGCCGCCGTTCGCCTTGCGGTCGTCGATCAGGCCCTTGATGTAGTGCTGGAACTCGACAAGGCTGCGGGCACATTCGAGCTTGCGCTCGTGGTCGACCATCTGGCTGAAGCGGTCGACGGCAGCGTCCGACCAGCGTTTCACGCGCTTGGGATCATCCTCCAGTCCGATCTGCCCGGCGATCATGGCGACGGGCAAAGGCACGCCGAATTCCTCGACGAACTCGCAAGAGCCCCGGTCGGCGAAAGCCTCGATCAGATCGATCGACTTCTGACGCATGTCGGCCTCGATCGCGTTCACGCGGGGGGCCGAGAAGGCGAGGTTCACCAGCTTGCGGTTGCGGGTGTGCACCGGGTGGTCGGCGGTCAGCAGCGTCGGCAGATCGGGCCAGCCTTCGGCGAGGATCGCCTGGATGTCCTCGTCCGCCTCGCGGCCCATGAGCGCGGTGAAATCGTTGGAGAAGATTTCCGGCTTGGCGGCGGCCTCGCTGCACAGGTCGTAGGAATAGATGACCCAGGTGTTCATGCCTTCGAGATGCTCGATCGCGATCCCCGCTTCGTGGATGGCGCGATAATAGTCGAACGGATCGATCAGCGTTTCGGGCGCAAAGACATTGCCTTCGGGCTTGTTCATGTGACGCGGCTCCAGACCCCGGGGAATTCTGGTGCAAGCCTAACCAAACCGCCGCCCGCGATGCGATGCGCTAATGTGTTAGGATTGCGCCGCGAGCATCATCCGCCGGCGAATTCCCGCTGGAATTCAAGCATGTCGAAATAGTCGCGCCAGCCGGTGATGCGTCCGTCGGCGCCGATTTCGAAGGTGCCCATGACACGGATCGCGGCGCGGCGCCCGTCCTTGAAGTTGAAGATATCGGTCCGCTCGGTCAGGACGGTGTTACCGTTCTCGGCAATGGCATGGGTCTGCCAGTCGCAGGATGCGATCTCGGCGAGGAAGCCCTCGACCATCGCGCGCATCTGCCCCGTGCCCTTGACCGGCTCCATCGGGATATTGTGATAGACGATGTCATCGGCGCACAGGGCGAGCATCGCCTCGATGTCGCAAGCGTTCCAGTGGCCGATGAAGGCCTCGACGGTTTGCCGGGGTGTCATGCTGTTCCTCCTGAGACATGATCGAGCGCCTGCCGCAGCATCTGGCGCACGTGCGGGTTGGCATAGGTCGGGGGACCATCGCCGAATTGCAGATAGACGAGCGGGGCGGGGCAATTGCGGCTTTCCCAGGCGACGCAATCGCTGCCCGGCGGGTGGTCCCAGCCGTCATTGCTGAACATCGCGCCTGCCACGGCCTGCGCGGCGGAATAGAAATTGGCAGCCGTGAAGGCGAAGCCTCCGGCCCGCACCAGCGGCGTGAGCGCGGCCTCGTCAACGGGGCAGAGGTAGAGCTCGTCGGTGACGGGAAAGCTCGCCGGAAGGCCGCGCGTCACCGGATGATCGGCGACGATGCGCGCCGTGTAGGTGACGTCATGGCGATAGCCCGAGTCCGGCCCGTGCGCGCCCGGCTGGTAGTGGAACTGCCCGCCGAGCCAGGCGTGCCACTCCGGCCACTCGGCCCAGCCGGCAAGCGCATGGTGCATCGCCACCGCCCCCTTGCCCGCGGCAAAGCGCGCCGTCACGGCCTCGCGGAAGGCGGCAGAAGGCGGGCGCATCGTCACCCTTCCCTCGCCGAAGCTGTAGCCTGCCATATCGTAGAACAGCACCGCGTCAGCCGTGCCGAGGTGATCGAGGGCGAGCGCCTCGGCCTCGGGGTGGATCAGGTGGGTGACGTCCCACGCGCCGAGGCTTTGCAGAAGTTCGTCGAAGGGGGCTTCCTCATAGGGATGCCCCCCTGACAGGACGAGCAGCGAGCGGGTCACGCGATCAGGCGATCTTGAGGATCATCTTGCCGTCATTGGTGCCCGCGAACAGCCGCATGAAGCTGTCGAAGGCGTTCTCCAGACCCTCGTCGATATGCTCGTCGATGGTGAGCCTGCCTTGCGATGCCCAGACGCCCATCTGCGCCGCCCCTTCGGCGAAGCGCGGGACATAGTCGGCCACCAGCAGCCCGCGGATATGGGCGCGTTTGACGATCAGCTGCCACAGGTTGCGGATCCCGCGCGGCTCGGTGTTATATTCGCTGATCAGGCCGCACAGCCCCACCCGCGAATGCAGGTTGAGGTTCATCAGCCCGGCATCGAGGATGATGCCGCCGACGTTCTCGAAGATCACGTCGACCCCGTCGGGACAGGCCTCGGCAATCGCGGCGGTGAGCGCGGCTTCATCCTTGCCGCGGTAGTCGATGGCGGCGTCGAAGCCGTATTTCTCCGTGAGGCGCGCGCACTTGGCCGGGCCGCCCGCGATCCCGACCGCGCGGCAGCCGTGGATCTTGGCGAGCTGGCCGACAAGACTGCCGACCGCGCCCGCAGCGCCGGTCACCAGCACAGTCTCGCCTGCCTTGGGCTCGCAGACCTCGAGGAAGCCGAAATAGGCCGTCATCCCGACCGCGCCGAAGATCGAGAGGTAATTGGTGACGCTCGGCACCAGCGAGGGGTCGATCGGCTGAGTAAAGCCGCCTGCCACGCCGATCGAGTAATCCTCCAGCGCATTGAGGCCCATCACCCACTGGCCGGGGGCAAACCCCTCGGCGCGGCTTTCCTCGACCACGCCGATGGTGCTGGCGCGCACCGGATCGCCCAGCGGGATCGGGGGCATGTAATTGCCCTCGGCATCCATCCATCCGCGCATCGCCGGATCAAGCGAGGCGTAGTGGTTGCGGATCAGGAACTGGCCCTCTTCCAGCGCGGGCGTGGGCTCGGTGACGAGTTCGAAATCCTCGCGCACCGGGGTGCCGTCAGGGCGGCGCTGGAGGAGAAAGCGGCGGTTGGTGGGCATATCTGTCTTTCGGTTCGAGAGGGAGTATCAGGCCGGTTCCAGCTTCACCGGAATGGCGCTTTGCAGGGACTGGCCGGTGATCGGGTCGTAATCGACCACCTCGCTCACCAGCCGGTTGGTGGAGGAGCCGCGCTCGCGCACATCCTCCCTGGTCGCATCGGCATCGCCATAGGCATGCGCCATCGAGACGATCCCGCGCCGCACCTTGTCGCTCGCCTTGACCACGCCGTGAATGGTGGCGTGGGGGGAGGTGATCGCGACCAGCCCGCCTTCCTCCAGCCCCAGAGCGGCAATGTCGTCGGGGTGGATATAGGCAGGGTTGGTGGTGGTCTTGGCCTGCAACTTCTTGAGCGGGTGGCCGATGGAGTTGAAGCGGGTCTTGGAACGCCGCGAGATCAGGCGGAAATCGAAGCCGTCGCGTGCCTTGCGGTTCTCGGCATATTTCAGGATTTCGGAAGGCATCGCGCCAACCGCCAGATCGAAGCGATGGAATTCGTCCTCGTCCACCGGCTGAACCAGCGGGTGCTTCTCGGGATAGATCACCGCCGCCCCGCCATTGGCGGCGCAATCGGCGCGCACCTGACTGGGCGGGACAAGGCAGCCTGTGACCGCCAGATCGAGGAATTCCTGCTTGGTCGGCTTTCTGTCCATCGGCAGCGGGCCGCCGTTCAGCATCATCTGGATGCCGAGGTGGTGGGCCAGCGTCCAGAACATCTCGTATTCGTCGATCACGTCGCCCGGCGGCGCCACGACCGCCTCGGTGTAGCGGGCATAGGGCTCCTCGTGCCACCATTCCGAAAGGCTGGTGATGTCCTCGCGCTCAAGGCATTGCGAAGGCGCGAGCACCACATCGGCGCGCTTCGCCGAGGCGCTCATCCACGGGTCGATCTGCACGAAGAGTTCGAGATCATCGAGGGCGCGCACCATCTTGGCCTGATCGGGGAAGCCGACCACCGGATTGCCGCCGACCGAAATCAGCGCACGCACCTGGCCCTCGCCCGGCGTCAGGATCTCGTCGGCGAGCACGTTGCAGGGCATTTCCCAGCCGAGATGGCCGAGCCCGCGGAACCGCGACTTTGGCATTCCTTCCGCGCCGAACATCGGCACCGGCGGGCCGACCTGTGCGCGCCGCGCGGTCTGGTAGGGGCTGAACACGCCGGGGATCGCGGCCTTCTCGCCCTCCTGCTTGAAGCGGGCGCAGATCGTGTTGAGGCACACCACGAGATATTCGGTGAGCGTCCCGTTGCCTGCCATTTCCGGGCCGGTGCCGGTCACCGCGCAGCCCTTGGTGCCGCTCGCGAACATCCTTGCAGCGGCGACCAGCCGATCGGTTTCCAGCCCGGCGCGCTCGGCCGCGACCTCGGGCGGGAAGGCCTTCACCGCCTCGGCGAGTTCGTCGAACCCGTCGACATGGGCGGCGACGAAATTGCGGTCATAGAGCCCTTCGGAAATGATCACATTGAGCATCCCCGCCAGCATCGCCGGGTCCTCGCCCGGCTTCACGGGGAGGTAGATGTCTGCAAGCCGCGCCACATCGCTCTCGCGCGGGTCTGCGACGATCAGCTTCAGCCCCTTGGCCTTCTGGTCGCGGATGCGGCGCGAGGGGCTGAAGGGCGGCACCCCGCCGACGGGGGCGTAGTGCGAGACGATCGGGTTGTTGCCGATGAACATCGCAACATCGCTCTCGGAGAAGGTGTTCGGACCCGCCATCCACTTGCCGTAACGCGCCGTGGTGAAGACCTTGGCGGGCTGGTCGAGCGTCACCGAGGTGTAGAAGTTGCGGCTCCCCACGGCATTGGCGAAGCTGAGCGAGGCGGCCATTGCGGCCGAGTTCTGGAAGCCGCCCGAGCCCATGAAAACCGCGACCGAATGGGGGCCGTGGGTGTCGATGATCCGGCGCAGCTCGCTTGCGACATGGGCGAGCGCCTCGGGCATCGGGGTCGGGACGAATTCGCCCGCCGCGTTGCGCACCAGCGAGTGGTGCAGGCGGTTTTCGGAATTGTGGCTGTCGGGCAGTTCGCGGCCCTTCATGCAGGTGTAGCCGCCATAGGCCGGATCGTCCGGATCGCCGCGCACCTCGATGACCTTCCCGTCGGCGACATCGACTTCCATCGCGCAGTTGGCATGGCAGAAACGGCAGAAGGTCTTGTGAGTCTGAACGCCCATCGTCTCTCTCCCCAATTGGCGGGAAGACTACCACAGGGGCGGGCGCGCTCGACTGACACTTTTGTCCGTGGAGGCGCCCGCGCCGCCCCCGCAATAGGGCAGGCGAAGATATTCCAAAGTCTGGGGAGATTGCCCGATGCCGACCACCACCCGCCAATGGCTCCTGAACGGACACCCGCGCGGCCGCGGGATCGAGATCGAGAACGACTTCAAGCTGGCCACCGCCGAACTGCCCGATCCGGGCCCGGGCGAGATGCTGCTGAAGACGCATTATCTGGGTTTTGACCCGGCGCAGAAGGGCTGGATGGAAAACATCGCCGACTATGTCGCGCCGATGGCGATCGGCGACGTGATGCGCGGCAGCGGGATCGCCGAGGTTGTGGCGAGCAATGGCGGGCGCTTTGCGGTGGGCGACATGGTGTTCGGCACCACGGGCTGGACCGAATACCTCGTCAGCGACGGCAAGGAGCTGACCCGGGTCGAGACCGATCTTTCGCCCACTGCCGTGCTGTCGGTGCTCGGGACGACCGGGCTGACGGCCTATTGCGGGCTTTTCAAGGTCGGCAAGCCGGTGGCGGGCGATACCGTGCTGGTGAGCGGCGCTGCCGGGGCGACGGGCAGCATCGTCGGCCAGCTCGCCAGGATCGCCGGGTGCCGCGTGGTCGGCATCGCCGGCGGCCAGGACAAGTGCGACTGGCTGGTGCGCGAGGCGGGCTATGACGCCGCGATCGACTACAAGGCCGGCAATGTGAAGGCGCAGATCCGCGAGCTGTGCCCGCGCGGCGTGGACGTGATCTACGACAATGTCGGCGGCAAGATCTTGAACGACATGCTCGCCTGCATCGCCACTGGCGCGCGGGTGGTGATCTGTGGCGGGATCAGCCGCTACGAGACCGGCTCGCTACCTGCCGGGCCGGAGAACTACTTCAACCTCGTCTTCCGCCGCGGAACGATGGCGGGGTTCATCGTGCTCGACTGGGCGAGCGAGTTTCCGGGCATTCGCAAGCGGCTGGAGGGTTTCGTCAAGGACGGGAGCCTCAAGTATCAGGAGGACGTCCAGCACGGCTTCGAGAACGCGCCGACCACGCTGCAACGCCTGTTCAGCGGCCAGAACCGCGGCAAGCAGTTGCTGAAACTCTAACCCTCAGCCCGGGGCCAGATCCTCGGGGAAATTGACGTTCATCAGCGCGCGCGGGAGTTCCACCCGCCGCGCACCGATGTGATCGGCAAAGCGGTAGAGCGACCTGCCGCCGCCGGACAGGAACGCCTCGAGCAGGGGCGCGATTGCGGCCGGCCAGAGCCCGATCACCGGCTGGTTTTCGAGGATCGCAGCACCCTCCCCGCCGAGGGTCAGGGCGATGTCGCCCGGCAGATCGGGAACATCGACCCCGGCCGAGAGGACATGGGAGCAGCCCAGCATCCGCGCGTGGCGCAGGGCTGCCGCCAAACCGCCAAGCGGGCCGAGGCCCGGCTCCGGCCAGTCGGCGATGCAGGCGAACCCCGGCTCCTCGCGCCCGCACACCACCACCGCCCCGCACTGCGCTTCGAGGGCGGCGGCGACCCGGTCGATCAGCCGCACGCCCTGATGCAGCGCCTGCGCCTTGTCGCTGCCGAAGCGCCGCGCCTGCCCTCCGGCGAGGATGGCGCCGAGAGGCCTAGTCAAAGGCCTCGGTCGCCTGCCCTTCGGCGTTGTAGACCGGGCCTTCGGCATCGACGCGATACTTCGCGCTGACCGCAGCGGTGATCCCGAACTGGCCGATGTGATCGCGCATCCCGGTGTAGGCAGGGTCGCGGAAATGCGCGGCGAGCGCCTCCTCGCTTTCCCACTCCTCGAACACGTTCACGCGCGCGGGGTTCATCGAACAGGCGCTCCAGTCGTAGTGGATGCAGCCTTCTTCCGCGAGCGCCGCCTCGATGTGCGGGCGGGCGGTCCGCAGGGCCTCCTCGCGCCGGGCGGGATCGAGGTCGATCTGTGCGGATATCAGGATTTTCGCCATGTTTTCAGCCCTCCACGCCGAATTCGGCGATGATCCGGAACGTGCGCGAGGTGAAGCGCCATTGTCCGTCGATCTTCGCCAAGGTGTCTTCATACAAGCCCCCGACATGGCGCGCCTTGCCGTCCCTGGGCTTGAGGATTTCCTGCGTCTGCACGCGGGATTTCGCTGTGTTTCCCGTGACTTCGATCATGCAAGGCACGCAGTGGAAGCTCACCGCCTCGAGCCCGCCCATCGCGCCGTTCCAGAAGGCCACGATCGCGTCCTTGCCCTTGGTCTGGTGGCCCATCAGGTCCCAGTCGGCATCCTCGGCCCAGACCGTGGCCCAGGTCGCCGCGTCGAAGCGCACCACGCCGTCGGCATAGGTGCCGTTCAATTCCTGGATCGCCACGCGATCCTCGAGGGGTCCGGTAAACATGGTTTTCGCTCTCTCCCTTGTTGGGACCCGCTATCGGGCGCGAGGGGGCGCAGCGACAATGCCCACTTTTGGGAAGGGGGAGAGCGCCCGCGTCCGTGTTACCCCGCGCCGGAGAGAGGAGACACGAGATGGGACAATTGCAGGGCAAGACCGCCGTCATTCTGGGTGCGGCGTCGGAGGGGAACATGGGCCAGACCATCGCCCGCCTGTTTGCGCATGAGGGGGCAAGGGTCATGGTGGCGGGGCGCAAGGAAGGCCCGCTCGCTGCACTAGCTGCTGAAATCAAAGGGGAATATACCCTCTGTGACATCACCTCGAAGGCCGAGGTCAATGCCATGGCCGACAAGGCGGTGGCCGCTTTCGGGCGGGTCGATATCGCCATCAACACCACCGGCTGGGGCCTGCTCGCCAGCATGGAGGAGATCACCGAGGAACAGCTCGACCAGATTGTTGCCTTGCAATTCAAGGGCGTGCACCACTTCCTGCAAGCCTTCGTGCGGGTGATGAGTGCCCAGCAGCCCACCGGCGGATCGCTGATCTCGCTGTCCTCGGCGACCACCAAGGCGATCATCACCAACCATGCGGCCTACATCGGCACCAAGCGCGGCAGCGAGGCGTTGATCGAGTGTGTTGCCAATGATTACGGGCACTTAGGCATCAAGGCCAACACGGTCTCGCCCGCCTTCACCGATAGCCCGATGACTCACGAGAGCTTCCAGGTGCCCGGCCTGACCGACGCATTCCTGCCGCGTTATCCGTTGGGCAGGCTCAATACGGTGGACGATGTCGCCCATGCCTGTCTGTGGCTCTCCACCGATCAGGCCTATGTCACGGGGGCGAATATCCAGCCCAACGGGGGCCTCATCATGCGCGGCAATCCGCAGGCCCATGATGTCGCCGCAGCGGTCGGGGCGGCGATGGCGAAATTGCAGGGGTGATGCGCCTCGGGGCCGTGTTTCACGTGAAACACGGCCCGAACGCCCCCCTCGAAGCCGGGCTGGAGGGGGGCTGGAGGGGGTCAAGAGCGGGTCTGGCCCGGGTCGAAAGCGTGCAAGCGGGGGTGAGGCCACAGGCCTCAATATTGCGCGGTCCCGCCGTCGACGCTGATCTGCTGGCCGGTGATCCCGCCGCCCGCCTCGCTCGCGAGCAGCACCGCGACCGCGGCCACTTCCTCGACCGTGTTCGGGCGCTTGATCGCGGCCTCCTGCGCGAACAGATCGATCATCTCCTCGAACTCCAGCCCCATCGCCTTGGCGGTGGCGGGGCCGTTGTTCCGGATGATGTCGGTGATGACGATGCCGGGGCAGATCGCATTCACCGTCACCCCCGCCGCGCCGACCTCGCGCGCGAGGCTCTTGGTCAACCCGTTGACCGCGTGCTTGGCGGCGGAATAGGCGGTCAGCACCGGCTTGCCATGCTTGCCCTCCATCGAGGAGATGTTGATCACCCGGCCGAAGCCCTTCTCCAGCATCCCCGGCAGCGCCCGCCGTGTCGCCCAGAAGGTCGAATAGACGTTCCACTTCATCGCCTCGTCGAAGGCGTGGTCGGAGAGGTTCACCAGCGGCTGCAGATCGCCCGCGCCGCCGGCATTGTTCACAAGGATGTCGAGCGTGCCGAAATGGCCCGCGACCTTGTCGATGAAGCCCTCCAGATCGCTCTGGCTCATCACATCGCCGGCGACGAAGATCGCGTTCTCTCCCGCTCCCAGTTCTTCCAGCACCTTCGCGCCCTTTTCGGCATTGCGCGCGAACAGCGCCACCTTGGCACCCTCGGCGAGGAACGCCTCGGCAATGCCGCGCCCCATGCCCGCCGTGCCCCCGGTGATCGCGGCGATTTTTCCCTGAAGCTTCATGTTTCTTCCTCTCCGTCTCGTCATTGCGAGGAGCCGCAGGCGACGCGGCAATCCATCGGCTGCCGTCGCACCTTGGCCCGCGCTCGGCCCATGGATTGCTTCGCCTTCGGCTCGCAATGACGAATAGGGGGGCTAAGGGAGGAGCGCACCTTGCCAAAATGACGGGTTGCCGCCGCGCTGCCTGAAGGCGTCTAACCTGCGACATGGCAGAAGTTGACATCATCATCCTCGGAACGGGCGCGGCCGGCATGGCGGCCGCGCTTGCGGCACACGAGGCGGGCGCATCGGTCGCCCTCGTCGAGCGATGGGACCGCGTCGGCGGCACCTCGGCGATCTCGGGCGGAGTGATCTGGGTCGCCGACAATCCGCGGATGCGCGCCGCCGGAATGGCCGACAGCCGCGCCGACGCACTCGCCTATTTCCGCAGCCTCGATCAAGGCGATCTGGTGGACGAGACGCTCGAGGCCTTTGTCGACAGAGGGCCGGAGGCGCTGGCTTTCCTCGAGGATGCAGGTGCGCTCTCGGTCTCGGTGCTGCCGGGCTATCCCGACTATTACACCGACCGCCCGGGCGCCAAGCCGCAAGGGTCGCGCGCGCTCGACCATGACCTGTTCGACCTCGATGAACTGGGCCACTGGGCGGCAAGGATCTACGCCATCGAGGAGCCCAAGCCGCTGATGCTGCGCGAGACGCCGATTGGCGGGGCGACCGAGATGGTCGCGCCCGAGGTCATGGGCCAGCGCATGGCGGCGCGGCAATGCGGTTTCGGGCAGGCGATGGTGGCGCGCCTGCTCAAGGCCTGCCTCGACCGCGGCATCGAGCCGCTGCTGGGGGTCGAGACCCGGCGGCTGGTCAAGGACGGCGAGCGCATCACCGGGATCGAAGGCGTGAGGGACGGCGAGCCCTTTGCTATGGCCGCGCGCCGCGGGGTCATCATCACCACCGGCGGGTTCGAATGGGACGAGGAACTGCGCCAGACCTTCCTGCGCGGGCCGGTGACCGCGCCCGCCAGTCCGCCGACCGGCACCGGCGGCGGGCTCAAGCTGGCCATGGCGGCAGGGGCGAAGCTCGGCAACATGACGAGCGCATGGTGGGCGCCGACCCTTGTCACCCCCGATGCGCCCTGGGCCAGCGGCGAGCAGCGCGCCCAGATCATCCTGATCGAGCGCACTGTGCCGCACTCGATCATGGTCAACCGCTCGGGGCGGCGGTTCTGCAACGAGGCGGCGAATTACTCCTCGCTTGGCGGGGTGTTCCACCAGTTCGATCCGGCGCGCTACGATTACCTCAACCTCCCCGCATGGCTGGTCTTCGACGCGCAATATGCCGAACGCTATCCCTTGGGGACGCGCCAGCCCGGTCAGCCGATCCCCGACTGGGTGGCGCGGGCGGACACGCTCGAGGGGCTGGCGGCTGCGATCGGAGTGGATGCGGGCGCGCTCACTGAAACCGTGGCGCGCTTCAACGCCCATGCCGATGCCGGCCACGATCCCGATTTCGGGCGCGGCACCAGCGCCTATGACCATTTCTACGGCGACCGGAGCCGCGAAGGCACCGCCGTAACCCTCGGCGCGATCCGGCAGGGGCCGTTCTATGCGGCGGAGATTTCCTCGGGCCTGCTCGGCACGAACGGAGGCCCGCGCACCGACGGGCAGGCGCGCATCCTCGGCCATGAGGGCGCGCCGATCCCGGGCCTGTTCGGCGCGGGCAATGCCATCGCCTGCCCGACGGGGGGCATCTATGCGGGCGCGGGCGGGACGCTCGGCCCGGCGCTGACCTTCGGCTATATCGCGGGGCGGGCGGCGGCGCTGGCGAACGGGTAGGGCTTCGCCCCCCTGTTCCCCCTCCCCGCGGCGAGGGGAAAATCGGGATCAGCGCTTTTTCGCCTCGAACTCGATGTTGAGCTGCTTCAGTGAGCGCAGCAGGAAGTGCGGGTGGTAGCTGAAATCGTTCTGCCCTTCGGCAAACCACATGTCCTCGAAGCGGTCGACCACGGCCTGAAAGCCCCAGGCCAGCTCGCGCCGTGCGAGCGGGGCGCCGAGGCAGTGATGGGTGCCTGACCCGAAGGCCATGTGCGCGCCCGCCTTGGGCCGCTCGAGATCGAGCTTTTCGGGGCATTCGAAGAAGCGTTCATCCCGGTTGGCCGCGCCGTAGCGGATATTGACCACCGAGCCTGCCGGGATCGTCACCCCGTCCAGTTCGACATCCTTGTGGGTGAAGCGCATCAGGCTCTGCACCGGGCTTTCGAGCCGCAGCACCTCCTCGACGAAGGTGCGCATGTAACGCTCGGGATCGGCCTTGAGCTTCGCCCACACATCCTTGTTCTCGATCAGCAGCTTCATCCCCGCCGCGAGCGCGTTGGTGGTGGTTTCCGAGCCGCCGACGAAGGTGTCGGCCATCATCTCGGCATGGAGTTCGTTGTCGTTCAAGGGCCGTCCCCAGCCCTCGATCAAGGTGTTGACCAGCACCGAGATCAGCGAACCATCGGGATGTTCGCGCAGGCGTTCGAAGATCGGCTGGAAATAGTGCTGCGCCTCGATCTCGCGGTCGACCATCTCGAGGTGCTTGTCCTCGGGCAGCATCAGCGAGATGCGGTGGAAGAAGGCATCGGTCCAGCCCTTGATGCGCCACATGTCCTCGCGGCGTGCGCCCATCTGCTGATGAACAGCGGGAGGGGGATGCAGAACTGGCGCACCCAGTCGCATTTTCCTTCCGGCAGGAATTCGTCGATCAGCTGGTAGGCGAGGGTTTCCACCCGCGGGTCGATCTCCTTGATGCGCGAGGGCTTGAACGCCTCGTTGAACATCGCCCGCATCTGCTTGTGATTGGGATCGTCG
>VFQO010001922.1_pt1 | contig 14214 bp, 12 predicted proteins | sample 3512331 | NCBI WGS metagenome assembly VFQO01 (sample SAMN10412371, study PRJNA504923) | tailings metagenome | isolation source: Replicate 3 from Balatoc abandoned mine | place: Philippines: Itogon, Benguet | collected 2017-08-28
GGCAAGATTTTCGTGCTCGACGTCGGTCAGGCCGTGCGCATCCGCACCGGCGAGACCGGCGAAGCCGCGCTTTAACGATAAAGGGGGAAGCAATGAACTTCGCAAACAAGATTGCGGCGGGAGCCGGGGCCGCGGGCCTCGCCCTCTTCGCCGCGCTGCCCGTCTGGGCACAGGAAGCCGCCGCGGCAGCGGCCGCACCCGCCGCCGAAGCGGCACCTGCTGTCGCCAATCCGGGCAACAACGCCTGGATGATGACCGCCACCGTGCTCGTGCTGTTGATGATCCTGCCGGGCCTGGCGCTCTTCTACGGCGGTCTGACACGTACCAAGAACATGCTCTCGACGATGACGCAGGTCGGCGCCGCCGCCTGTCTCGCGATGCTGATCTGGGTCAGCTACGGCTACGGCCTCGCCTTCGGGCCCGAGGGCAATGCCTTCATCAGCTGGGGCAAATTCTTCCTCGCCGGGGTCAACGCCGACTCGACCGGCGCGACCTTCACCGACGAAGTGATCAGCGAATATGTGTTCATCTCGTTCCAGATGACCTTCGCCGCGATCACCCTCGCGCTGGTCCTCGGTTCGGTCGTCGAACGCCTGAAATTCTCGGCGATGCTCGTATTCGGCACGATCTGGCTGACCATCGTCTATTTCCCGATCGCACATATGGTGTGGGCGGGCGGCGGCCTGTTCTTCGAAGGCGGCATGTTCGGCACCGATACGCCGGCTGCGCTCGACTTCGCTGGCGGCACCGTGGTTCACATCAATGCCGGCGTCTCGGCACTTGTCGCCGCGCTGATCCTCGGCAAGCGCATCGGCTACCAGAAGGAAATCATGGCACCGCACTCGCTGACCATGACGATGATCGGCACCGGTCTGCTGTGGGTGGGCTGGTTCGGCTTCAACGCCGGCTCGGCGCTCGAAGCCAATGGCTCGGCCGGCCTCGCGATGATCAACACGATGGTCGCCACCGCTGCCGCCGCGCTCGCCTGGATGCTCGCCGAAAAGCTCGGTGGTCACAAGCCTTCGGCGCTCGGCTTCTGCTCGGGTGTCATCGCCGGCCTCGTCGCGATCACCCCGGCGGCGGGCAACTCGGGCCCGTTCGGCGCGATCCTGCTCGGCGTCGTCGCCTCGTTCGTCTGCTTCTTCGCGGTCACCAAGATCAAGGCCAAGCTCGGTTATGACGACTCGCTCGATGCCTTCGGCATCCACGGCGTCGGCGGCATGGTCGGCGCGATCGGCACCGCCTTCACCATGCTGGTCGCGCTCGGCGGCCCGGCGGGCGAAGACTATGCCCTCGGCCCGCAGATCATGACGCAGGTCATGGCGGTCGTCACCACCATCATCTGGTCGACCATCGGCACCGCGATCGCCGTCTACATCGCCAAGGCGCTCACCGGCCTCAGGGTCAGCGAGGAAGTCGAACGCGAAGGCCTCGACCTCGGCGAACATGGCGAGCGTGCCTATAATTATTGACGAGACTGGACACCCGCCGCCGCTCTCTCCTCTTCAAAAAGGCGGCGGGGTCCAACCCAGGTTCCTCCTGCGAACCACTTGTGGCCGGGATGCAACAGCTCCCGGCCATTTTTTTGCGCCCCGCGCGCGCCCCATTGCGCATTTGTGACAAGAGGCGCACTCCTCTCGCCGCGACGGGACAAGATAGTCCCGCGCTGCTCAGAGAGGAAAATATCATGCATGCTCGCACTATGCTGCTGGCCGGGCTTTCGTCGCTCGCGCTGGCCAATTTTGTCACGCCCGCCGCAGCCCAGGAAAGCACGGCCGCCGCGGAAGACGACAGCAATATCATCATCGTCACCGCGACCAAGCGCGACGCCAATCTTCAGGACATCCCCTTCTCGATCAACGCGCAGACCGCGGCCGACATCCAGAAATCGGGCGCGGTGACGCTCGAGGACCTGTCGCGCAACGTCGCCGGCCTGTCGGTGCAGAACCTCGGCCCCGGCCAGAGCCAGGTGTCGGTCCGCGGCGTGTCGGCGGGACAGGTCGTGCGCGACCAGCCCGGCGTCAAGGAACAGGTTGGCGTCTATCTCGACGAAAGCGTGATCTCGCTCTCGCTCTTCACCCCCGACGTCGACCTCTTCGACCTCAACCGCGTCGAAACGCTGCGCGGACCGCAGGGCACGCTGTTCGGATCGGGCTCGGTCGGCGGCACGATCCGATACATCACCAACCAGCCCAAGCTCGGCGTGACCGAAGGCAGCGTCGAGGCGAACCTCAACCTCGTCGACGGCGACGATATCGGCGGCCATCTGAAGGGCGCGATCAACCTGCCGCTCGGCGACAAGGCGGCGGTGCGCGCGGTCGGCTATTACACCCGCTACGGCGGCTTCATCAACGCGGTCGGCCCCGCTGGCGGCAACGACGTCAACAGCGGCGAACGCTATGGCGGGCGCCTCGCGCTGACCTTCGAGCCCGTCGACGACGTCTCGATCACCCCGCGCATCGTCTATCAGAAGGTCACCGCCGACGGCTTCAACCGCCAGGATATCTACAACCTCTATGGCAACCGCTTCACCACGACGCGGCCGCAGGTCGATTATGACGAGCGCGAGCAATATCTGTTGCTGCGCGAAGGCTTCGAGGACGAAACGCTGATCGCCGACCTGGTGATGAACGCCAAGCTCGATGGCGTGTCGGTCACCTCGGTGACGAGCTACACCAACCGCGACATCCTCGTCAGCCGCGACGCGAGCGCGCTCACCGGGTCGGTGTCGGTCGACCTCGGCTTCCCGACTGCGGGCGTATTGCTGCCGTCGAATCTCGTCGACACCACCGACCTGAAGACCTTTACCCAGGAAATCCGCCTCGCGTCGGATTATGACAGCCCCTTCCAATGGGTGTTCGGCGGCTTTTATTCGAGCACCGACCGCTTCTATCGTCAGCGGCTGCCCACCCCCGGTTACGACGCCGTCACCGACGCGACATTGGGGGCCGGCACCTCGGCGGCGGTCGCCAACGGCTTCCCCGCCAACTCGCCGTACAACGCCGACCTGCCCTATAATATCAAGCAGCTCGCGATCTTCGGCGAAGGCACCTATTCGATCACCGACGCCTTCGACGTAACGCTCGGCGGGCGCTATTATGATTTCGTCGAAACGCGGCGCTTCGTCACCGGCGGGTTGTTCGCCAATGGCGACAACCGCCGCGACAAGACGCGTTCGAACGGCATCAGCCCGCGCCTGCTCCTGAGCTACGACGTCGCCGAAAATGTCTCGGTCAATGCGCAGGCGTCGAAGGGCTTCCGCCTCGGCGGGGTCAACGACCCGCTCAACCTGCCGCTTTGCACCCCCGCCGACGCAGCGCTGTTTGGCGGTTTCCAGGACTATGACGACGAAACTTTGTGGAACTATGAGGTCGGCGTGAAGTCGCAGGGGCGCGGCTTCACCTTCAACGCTGCGGGTTTCTACAACGACATCCGCAACCTGCAGGTGACGCTCGACGCGGGCAGCTGTTCGTCGCGCATCGTCTTCAACGTCGACAAGGCGCATTCGATGGGGGTCGAGTTCGAGCTGGGGCTGAACCCCGTCGACGGGCTCGACCTCAATGTCTCGGGTAGCCTGATCGAGGCCGAATTCGACACCACGCTGCCCGGCGTGCTCGCGACCGCGACGGGGATTCGCGAAGGCAATCGCCTGCCTTCGGTGCCGAAATTCCAGCTCTCGGCCTCGGGCAGCTATGAATTCCCGGTCTCGGACGCGGCGTCGGCCTATCTCGCCGCTTCGTTCCAGCATGTCGGCACGCGCTACACCCAGCCGGCAGACCAGGAGAATAACCCGCGCACCTTTGTCCACGGGCTGCCCTTCGGCGGCGCCCCGGCGAACGCCGCGACGACGGTGAACCTCGAGCTGCCCGATTATCAGCTCGTCAATCTCAGCGCCGGGGTCGATTTCGACAGCGGCCTGTCGCTGAGCGTCTATGTCAACAATCTGCTCGACGAGAATGCGCTGTTGTCGTTCGACCGCGAACGCGGCGGGCGGGCGCGTCTCGGCTATACCGTCGGCCAGCCGCGCACCTTCGGCATCACCGCGCGGCAGAGCTTCTGAACCATATCGAAGGCGGGTTTTCCAAGCCCGAAACCCGCCTTCGCAGATGCACAATAAATAGGCAGTGATGATGCAAATTTAGGCCTTTTCAGGATGACATTAATATGGCATTCAACACTCAAGAGTTTCAGGAGGGGAGAGCCTGAAAGGCTGGGCCGGGACGCAAGTCCCGGCCCTCTTTTTTTGTGCGCAGCACGCGCCCATGCGAAAGGGCGCAGAAAAACGTGCCTCTCTTTGCGGCAGTCGCGCCTGCTCCCCGATCCGGCCCGCGAATCATTGCTGCGCGAATCATCCTGTTTTGCTGCACAAATTTTTTCGGGAACCATCGCCGGCAGGGCGCGTTTCATAAGTCCAATCGATCGAAAGAAAGACTGGAATCGCTTCGCGCCTTCGGACGCAAGCATCGGAAGCCCCGCCGCAGAAATGCGGCGGGGCTTATCCGTTTCAGGCAGGCCGTTTCAGCCCGCCGCGCCTGTCTCCGACTGCGAGAACATGAAGGCGTTTCCGTCGGGATCGTAGAAGGTCAGCAATTTCACCAGCCCCGGGATATGCTGGATGTCACCGTCCTGTCGCACGCCTTCGGCATCGAGATGCGCCTTCGCCGCGTCGATATCCTCGACCTCGAACACATTGGTCGCGCCGCCGCCCTGCACGACCGCCTCGACCTGGCTCAGCCCGATATTCACCCCCGCCATCGGGGTCCGGAGTTCGCACCAGCCGATCTCGTCGGCGCGGTAGAGCAGCTCGCACAGCATCACCCGCTCGTACCAGGCGATCGATGCGGTCATGTCCCTGACCCCCATCGAACAGGTGAGTTCGGATCCGATCTTCAACACCATAAATTGCTCCCTCTGCCGGCCGCGCGAACGATGTCGCGCGCGATTCCCGTTGCACCAATGGTACGGTTTATATAGTTACTAGCAAATGGCGTCAAGAAACCCCGATCCGCTGCTCGCGCAGCTCGGCAGCCACCGTTGGCTGATACCGCTGCTCGCCGATCTCGCGGCGCACAAGGGAGCGCGCTTCGTCGAGCTGGTGAACCGGTTGCACCTTTCGCGCGACAGCCTGACGCGCACGCTGGGCGCCGCGGCGGCGATCGGCTGGGTGCAGCGAAACCCGGGCCACGGCCATCCGCTGCGCCCCGAATATATCTTGACCGAGGCGGGCCACGCCGCCGCGCTGCGCGCCGCGACGATCGCCGACGCGCAGGCGGCGATCGGCTTGCCGACGGGCGCGGCGACGCGCTGGGGGCTACCGCTGGTCGCGGGCATCGGCGCGGGGCACGACCGCTTCAACGCGCTGTCACGATTGCTCGCACCCGCGACCCCGCGCGCGCTGTCGCAAGGACTGACCGCGCTGGGCGAGCACGGGCTGGTCGTACGCGACGTGATCGACGGGCGGCCGCCGAGCAGCCTCTATGCGCTGACCGGGAACGGCCGGATACTGGCCGAGGCGTGCGCTTAGCGTTCCCCGGCGAAAGCCGGGGTCCAGATACCGAGCGCCACCAGTCATGGGCCCCGGCTTTCGCCGGGGATCAATTCACGCCAGAGCCGCCTTCACGAAATCGGCCGCGCGTTCGCCGATCATGATGCTCGGCGCATTGGTGTTGCCGCTGACCAGCCGCGGCATGATGCTCGCGTCGGCGACCCACAGCCCGTCGATGCCGTTGGCCTTCAGCGTCGGGTCGACCACCGCATCGGCGTCGCTGCCCATGCGGCACGTCCCCACCGGATGATAGACGGTATCGGCGCGGCGGCGGATCAGCGCGTCGAGCGCCGCATCATCCTCCATATCGACGGGGTGGCGGTCGACCCCGGCATAGTCGCTGAGCGGTGGCGCAGCGGCGATGCGGTGCATCATCCGCACGCCGCCGCGCAAGGTCGCGATGTCGCGGTCGTCGGTCAGGAAACCCGGGTCGATCGCGGGCGCAGCACCGGCGTCGCCCGACGCAAGCCGCACCGTGCCGCGACTCTCGGGGCGCAGCACGCAGGCGTGGATCGAAAAGCCGTGCCCCTTCACCTTGGTCCGGCCATGATCCTCGAGCATCGCGGGAACGAAATGATATTGTATGTCGGGCGCGGGCAGGTCGGGATGCGATTTCCAGAAGCCCCCCGCCTCGGCGAAGCAGGTCGTCATGATGCCCGTGCGCTTCAGCCGATGCTCGAAGATCGCCTTGACCATCCGCCAGCTGCCGCCGGGGCTGTCGCCGAAGGGATCGGTCGATCTGGTCTCCCAGCTCGACACATAGTCGATATGATCCTGCAGATCGGCGCCCACCGCGGCGCGATCGGCAACCACATCTATGCCATGCTCGGCAAGATGCGCGCCGGGGCCAATCCCCGAAAGCATCAATATCTGCGGGCTGCCAAACGCGCCCGCCGACAGCACCACGCCGCCGCGCGCGCGCAAAGTCTCACGCCGCCCGCCGCGCCGGATGACGACCCCCGCCGCGCGGCCGTCCTCGACGAGGATCTTCTCGACCAGCGCCTTGGTGCGGATGTCGAGATTGGCGCGCCCGCGCAGAGGCTCGACATAGGCGCGCGCCGCCGACCAGCGCTCACCCGCCTTTTGCGTCGTCTGGTAGAGGCCGAAACCTTCCTGATGGGCGCCGTTGAAATCGGGGGTGCGCAGCAGCTGCAGCGCGGCGGCGCTTTCGACGAAGCGCCGGCTCGTCACATTGGGCCAGCGCTGGTCCATGACGCTCAGCGGCCCGTCGGCGCCGTGGAAATCGTCGGCGCCGCGCTCATTGCCCTCGCTGCGTTTGAACCAGGGCAGCACATCGGCATAGCTCCAGCCGCGCGCGCCGAGCGCCTCCCACTGGTCGTAATCGAACCGGTGGCCGCGGATATAGACCATCGCGTTGATCGCGCTCGACCCGCCGAGCCCGCGCCCGCGCGGCTGGTACCCGATGCGGCCGTTCAGCCCCTTTTGCGGGAGCGTGTCATATTGATAGTTCGACGCCTTCGGGATGAAGGGCATGAAGCCCGGGGTCTTGATGCGGATGATGTCGTTCGTCCCGCCCGCCTCGACGAGGCACACGCTGCGCGTGCCGTCCTCGGCAAGCCGCCCCGCCGCCGCGCTGCCCGCGCTGCCGCCGCCGATGACGATGATGTCGAACTGATCCATATGCCGCTCCCCTTGCGCCGCCTGACGGCGGTCGTGCGGGTGCTTACATGAATGTCATTAGCGGGTGTGGCAAGCCAGTTCGTCGCCCCCGCGAAGGGCGTTTCAGAGTCACGTGCCTCTGAACGCGGCCGCTGTCGGCCCTCGCCAGCATCGTTGCGTAAACCGGAGGCGGCCTCCGCCTTCGCGGGGGCGACGAGATATCTACTCCGCCGCTTCCTCGGCCGGCCGCCCCGCCGCCCAGCGTTCCTTGATCGTCGCGCTCGTCGCGCGGCTGCCGTCGTGGCTCCAGCCGGGCTCGCGCCACATATAGCTGAGCTTGTGCCGCCACGGCGCGTGCCAGACGTCCTTCGCGATCCCGACCCATTCATGGACCGCGGCCCAGAGGATGTTGAAGCTGCCAAGCTGCTTGACGATGCCGTAGCGCACCGGCTCGTCCTCGCGCTCGGCAACGAAGCTGCCGAACATCTTGTCCCAGATGATGAACACGCCGGCATAGTTGGCGTCGAGATAGCGCGGGTTGACGCCATGGTGGACGCGGTGGTGCGACGGGGTGTTCATCACCGCCTCGAACCAGCGCGGCATCCGCCTGATCGCCTCGGTATGGATCCAGAACTGATAGATCAGGTTCAGCCCCGCGCAGAAAAAGACCATCGCGGGCGGGAAGCCGATCAGGAACAAAGGCAGGCGGAAGAGGAAGGTCAGGCTGAAAAAGCCGGTCCAGGTCTGCCGCAGCGCGGTCGACAGATTATAATGCTGGCTGCTGTGGTGGATGACATGGCTCGCCCAGAACCAGCGCACGCGGTGCGCGCTGCGGTGGAAGGCGTAATAGGCCAGATCGTCGAGGAAGAAGCAGAGGATCCACGCCCACCACCAGGTCTGAAACTCGAGCCCGATGTCGAACAACCGGTACTGATAGACATAGACCGACATGCCGACGACCGCCGCGCCGACGAGCGCGCCCGCGACCTGGCTGACCGTGCCGAGCATCAGCGAGGTGAGCGTATCGCGCGCCTCGTAGCGGCTTTTGTCCTTGCGCAGCGAATAGAGCATCTCGGCGATCAGCAGCAGGATGAACGCCGGCACCGCATAGACGACGGGATCGGGAAGCTCAGGCACGGGCGATATCCCGCATTCGTGACGCCCACATCCCCGCATCCTTCCCCAATTGCAGCGTTACCGCGCCGAATGTCCGCTCCGGCGTCGTCAATGTCAGGAAATCCTTGTCGAGCCGACCGATCACGCTGGCGTCAACCGGCCGCGCAGCAAAGAAATTGCCATGCGCGCGCACCAGCATCATCCGACCCTCGGCATTTTGCACGATCGCGGCAAAGCCCGCGCGGTCGCGCGCGACTTCGACACCCTTGAACCCTGCCTCTGCCTCTTCGGCGAGGCGGATCGCATGCGCGTCGTCCGCGATGCGCGGATCGGCGCCGAGCCCGAGCTTGCCGACGAGCCACGCGACGAACAGCACCGCGACCAGCGAGGCACCCAGCTGGATGAGGTCGGCCAGCGTCATTTTTCGCCCGCGAGCGCGTCCATCATCGACCGCAGCCCGCTCAGGTCGTAACCCGCGTTGGCGGCCGCCTCGACGATGCCCTCGACATCGTCGCCCGCGCGTGCGCGCGTCAGCGCCCACAGATGCGTCGAGCGCGTGCCCGAGCGACAATAGGCGAGGATCGGGCCGGTCGCATCGCCGAGCAGCGTTTCGAGCGCGTCGAGCTGCGGATGGCTGAAGCCCGCATGGCCGACCGGGATCGCGGCATAGGCCAGCCCCTCGGCCGCCGCGGCATGCGCGATATCGTCGCCCTGCGGCGCCGACGGTTCCTCGCCGTCGGGGCGGTTGTTGACGATCATCGCAAAGCCCGCGGCCTTGGCCTCGGCGACGTCCTCGATCGAGATTTGCGGGGCGACGCTATAGTCGGCGGACAGGGTTCGAAAATCGCTCATGGCGCCGATCTATAGACCTCGCAAATTGGCTGACAAGCGCGAATACCCGGGGGCGTTGCGGCCCCCGGGCCTCCCGCTTTCCCGTCCCGAACCCCTCGCCCGGGACGGCGGAAAAACGATCAGGCGGCGGCGGGCGCGGCGGCCGGAACCTCGGTCGGGCGCTCGCCGGGCAGGACGCGGTCACCCGCGACCACCTCGGCGAAGCGTTCGGCATATTTGGGATGCTCGGTGCCCATCCATTTGTCCCACCAGGTGAAATAGAGCCCGTAATTCCGGTTGAAGCCGCCATTGTGGTGGAGGTCGTGGTGCGTCGTCGTGTTGATCCAGCGCGTCAGCGGGGTCGACAGCCACCAGCGTGGGTGGAGCTCGAAGCCCGCATGCCCCATCGCGTTGCGCAAAATCTGGAACAGGATCCAGGTCAGCATCACCCAGCCCGGGGTGGGCACGAAGAAGAGCCAGATCGGCACGAAGGCGATCATCACGAACGCCTCGGGCATCGCAAAGCTGTACGCCGCCCACGGCGTGGGAGTGATCGAGCGATGATGCGCGCGGTGGAAGGTCTTGAACAGTTTCGGATGATGCATCGCGCGGTGCACCCAATAGAAATAGGCGTCATGCGCGACGATGATCGCGATGAGCAGCGCGAGGTCGCCCGCCCAGCCATAGCTGCCCTCGAAACGGTGCAGCATCCCGGCGTCGACGCCCCAGATGATGAAGGCCGAGACGAGCGTATAGACGACGACGGTCTGCACCGACTGCGCAACCTCGCGGCGGCGGTCGGCCAGTGTCGCCTCGCGCGCCTGAATCTTGCGGGTGCGCAGGCTCGTGCGGCGCAGCGCCCACACGACGGCGGTCACCAACGCCGCAGCGACGAGGTAACGCCCGAAGTCGAAGGCAAAGACGATGGGGCCCTTGTGGACCAGATTGGCGAGGGGAGGAAAGGCGTCGAGCATCGTGGCGTCCTGCTAGCGGATCGGAGGCCCGTCCTTCAGCACGGCGACGCCCGCCGCGCTCCCCGCTGTCCAAATCTGACTAGCCGATTCCGGAATCGGCGAGGCGCCCATCCAGTCGCTGCGCCCGATATTCGCTCGGCGTCATCCCCTCGGCCTCGCGAAAGGCACGGTTGAAGGGGCCGAGCGAGCCGAAGCCGGCGTCGAGTGCGATCGTCAGGATCGGCACCTCGCGCTGCTCGGGGTCGGCAAGCGCGGCGCGCACCTCGTCGAGGCGGAAGCCGTTGAGGAAAGCGGTAAAGTTGCGAAAGCCCATCTCGCCGTTGATTGCGCGGCGCACGCGATATTCAGGCTCGCCGAGTCGCGCTGCGAGCATCGCGATCGAGAAACCCTCGGCGCGATAGGCGCGCTCCTCGGCCATCGTTGCGCCGAGCCGCTGCGCGAGCGGTGAAGGTTCGGCGCGCGGCGCGGCGGCATCGGGGCCGGGGCGGGGACCGGGCGCCGCGAACAGCTCGGCGGCGCGGAAGCGATAGAGGCCGACCGAGACGATGAAGGTCGCGGCGAGGATCGCGGCGAGCGTCACCACGCGCCAGACGTCGTGCCCCGCCTCGCAATCGCAATTGTGGAACATCTCGATGAAGGTCACCAGCACGATGAACCCGCCGATCGCGCAAATCAGCGCGAGGCGAAAGCCGCGCCGGGCCTCGACCAGGTCGGTGGTCCGTCCGCGCCAGGCGATCCACATGCCCGCGATCGCGAAGCCGAACATGCCAATGCGCACGACCGCCCATATCTCCCAGCTAAACCCCCCGGTCGCGACGTTGATCGCGAATTGGGCGAGCGGCAGCGCAGAAAAGGCGAGCACGGGGCACCAGCTCCGCCAGCCGATCTCGGCGCGGTCGTCGAACCACAGCCGCGCGAACAACCAGAACAGCGCCGGCACCATCACCGACATCATGTCGAACAGGATATAGGGGAGCAGCGCGGTCCCGTGCGGACGGAACAGGCCCGAGAGCAGATAGGCGATGATCGTGACGTTCATCGCGATCGCGACGCGCGCCGCCGCGACGCCGCGATGATCGCGTGCAAGCAGCGCGATCCACAGCAGGAACAAAGAAATGCTCCCGCCGCGAATCATCGGATCGATTATCTCGAGCATCGCCATCGCCGCCTGCTAACGCAGGAGTCAGCGCGCCGCCAGTTGCTGTGCCCGGCGGGTATCGAGCTGCGCCAGCGCATCGCCGCGCAACGCCTCGCGGCACTCGCGCGCGGCGCGGCGCCCGCCGACGCTGAGATGCTCGACGTCGTTGCGGCAAAAGGCACCGACCGCGCGGTCGATCCGCCGCTGCGCCGCTTCGGTGCCGCGCGGGGTGGTGAGGTCGATATCGTCGAGGCCGATACGCAGCGTCGCGGCTGGTTCGGCCGCGAGCGCGGCGGGGAACGGCGCCGCCGCGGCGACGAACAGGCTGGCAAGGATCGCATATTTCACGGGCTTCACTCCTTTGACCACCGGCGCCGTGGATGAGGGGAGAGCGCCGATGGGCGAGCAATGAAGCAGCCCGCGCCGCAGGTCGCGGCGGGTTTGGAAAATGGCTAGTCCGTTTCGGAATCGGCGATTGCGGAAGTCCGTGAGGGCGGTGCATTTTTGTTTCACGCAAAGGCGCGAAGGCGAAAAAAAGGAAAAAAGGGACTCACACAAAGACCCAAAGAGGGCAGCTTTCTCACGCACCGCTGCTCCAGGGTCGCGCGAAGCGCCTTATGCAAGGTCGCCTGCGGCGACGCGCGACGCCCGCCATGCGGTGCGCCCTCTTTGTGTCTTTGTGTGAGATTATTTCAGAACCCACCCCCGCAGATCAAATCTACCCGTCGGGATATTGGTCGATGCAGGTCTGCATTTCGGCCCACAACCCGCCCGCGGCGGCCATCGGGATCACGCCGACTTCCTTGCCGAGCAGCTTGACCCGCAGCTCCTTGCCGGCCTTGAGCTCGTCCCAATAAAGGCTCTGGATGCTGCCGAGGCGATAGCGGGTGGCGCCGTCCTCGGTCAGGCCGAGATCATAATGCGCGGTCAGCGCACCATCGGTGAAGAGCCCGGTTCCCGCGAAATTGGCGTAGGTCGTCGCGGGCGCCATTTGCCATCCCTCGCTGCCCGCCTCGTCGAACACCAGCCCCTTGCGATGCTTCGCGGCCAGCGCCTCGTCCTGGTCTTCGGGCACCGGCGGCAGCCCCTTGCCCGACAGCCAGATCGACCCGTCGTTGAAATTGGTGAAACGCAGTTCGAGCGTCAGCGCCTTGCCGAGCGGGCGCATCGCGGTGCAATTATTGCCGCGCGACTGGAAGGTCCAGCCGTCGCCGAAGCTCAGGTCCTTGCGCGGGATCGGCGGCGGTTCCCTGCCCTGCCGCGCGAGCGCGGCGTCGCCGGCGAATTGCGCGGCATCGGCGGTCGCGAGAAATTCGGCGGTGTCGCGATAATTCTCATAATGGACCTGGCGCAGCTTGTCGCAGGCGGTCAGCCGCGTCAGCATATGGTCGTGGCGTGCGCTGCCCTCGGCGGGCAGCGCGACCACCGCCTCGCCTTCCTCGGTGTGGACCCTGTCGAACGCCGCCTTTTGCCCCGCTTCGTCGAGCGAGGCGTCGCCGCCCGCGAGCGTGAACCAGGTCAGCGCCGCCGCGGTACGCTGGCGCGATTTTTCGGCGTCGCCCTCTTCGAGCACCCCCATCAGGCTGTTGAGCACCCCGCAGCGCGCCGCCTCGCCATAGGTCAGCGGCGGCGGATCGTCGGCGGCGAGCGCGGGAGCGGCGAGCAGCAGGGCGGGCAGGATCGGCAAGGCATAGCGCAGCATGGCAGGCTCCATCGGCCGCGACCCTTGCGCGCCTGATGCGGGGCGCGAGCGGTGCTGTCAATCTAGCGGTACGGGAGACGGCGATCGCCGTGCAATTATGTCTCACGCAAAGGCGCGAAGGCGCAAAGAAAAGGAAAAAAGAGTCTCACACAAAGACACAAAGAGGGCAGCCCAGGCTATGACCCCATGTCCGAAAATCCGCGCGCAGCGCTTTTTTTGGAAGGTCGCCTGCGGCGACAAAATAGGGCTTGCGCCGTGGCGCGCCCTCTTTGTGTCTTTGTGTGAGATAATTCTTCTTCGCGCCTTCGCGCCTTTGCGTGAAATTTTTCTAGAACTGCCGGATCACCGCGAGGAACGGATCGCCCCAGGCCTCGAGCTTCTTCGCGCCGACGCCGGGGATACGCGACAGCTCGGCGTGCGTCGTCGGGCGGTCGTTCGCCATCGCGCGCAGCACCGCGTCGTGGAAGATGACATAGGGCGGCACCCCGGCATCGACGGCGATCTCGCGCCGCATCGCGCGCAGCGCATCGAACAGCGGGTCGCCGACGGGGTTCGCCACCGCGCCGGCGCCGCGCGATCCGCGCTGGCTGCGCTTCGCGGGCGGCTCGGCGATCATCACCGCCACCTCGCCCTTCATCATCGCGCGCGCGGCGGGGCCGAACATCAGCCCGCCATGCTCGGTGGTCTCGAGCGCCTCGCGCGCGACGAGGGTGCGGACGAGCGGCTTGATCAGCCGCGCCTCGTCGCCGCCGACGATGCCGAAGACCGATAATTTGTCGTGGCCGCGGCTTGCGATCCGTTCGTCGCTGCGTCCGGTCAGCACCGCCTCGACATGCCCCGCGCCGAAGCTCTGCCCGGTGCGATAGACCGCCGAGAGCAATTTCTGCGCGAGTACCGAGGCGTCGATCTGCGCGGGCGGTTCGAGGCAATTGTCGCAATTGCCGCAACGTTCGGGCGGGGTCTCGCCGAAATGGCGGAGCAGCAGCGCGCGGCGGCACTCGACCGTCTCGACCAGCGCCGCCATCGCGTTGAGCCGCACGCGCTCGCTCGCGATCCGCGCCTCGGGCAGTTCGGACAGGCGCATCCGCGCGCGCGCAAAATCCTCGGCGCCCCACAGCATCAGCGTCTCGGCAGGGTCGCCGTCGCGGCCGCCGCGCCCGGTTTCCTGATAATAGGCCTCGATCGATTTGGGCAGCCCGGCATGCGCGACGAAGCGCACGTCGGGCTTGTCGATCCCCATGCCGAAGGCGACCGTCGCGGTGACGATGCCGTCCTCCGACGCGACGAA
>VFQO010001923.1_pt1 | contig 14204 bp, 8 predicted proteins | sample 3512331 | NCBI WGS metagenome assembly VFQO01 (sample SAMN10412371, study PRJNA504923) | tailings metagenome | isolation source: Replicate 3 from Balatoc abandoned mine | place: Philippines: Itogon, Benguet | collected 2017-08-28
CAGTCTCTGGAATATGTGCTCACTTATCAAGGGCGATTCAATAAGCCGGAGGAATACGCTGAGATCATCGTTAGAGCAAATCCTGAGGGTGAAATTCTCAAGCTCAAAGATGTAGCTGAAGTGGAACTGGGTTCGGAGTTTTTTGACATCTACTCCAATAAAGATGGCTACCCGGCAGCCTCCATCGTACTCAAACAAAATATCGGCAGTAATGCCAGCAAAGTGATCGAGGAGGTAAAGCTTCGCCTGAAGGAAATGGAATCGGATTTTCCTCCGGGTATGACCTATGAGATCAATTACGATGTGTCCAAGTTTGTGGATGCTTCGATTGATAAAGTGATGCATACTTTGCTGGAAGCATTTGTGCTCGTGGCCTTGGTTGTCTTTCTCTTTTTGGGCGATTGGAGATCGACCTTGATTCCGGCGATTGCAGTTCCGGTTTCGCTGATTGGGGCTTTTCTTTTTATGCAGCTCTTTGGGCTGACGGTCAATTTGATCACGCTCTTTGCCTTGGTGCTGGCTATCGGGATTGTGGTCGATGATGCGATTGTAGTGGTGGAGGCCGTTCATGCTAAAATGGCCGAGGAGCATCTTTCTCCCTATAAGGCCGTCAAAAAAGTATTGGGAGAAATCAGTGGTGCCATCATTGCGATTACACTGATCATGACTGCGGTATTTGTACCCGTGGCATTTATGACCGGGCCAGTCGGGGTATTCTATCGTCAGTTTGCCATTACCATGGCGAGTTCTATTATTCTTTCCGGTGTGGTTGCCTTGACGCTGACTCCGGTGCTTTGTGCCATGATTTTGAAAAATGATCATGGTAAGCCCAAACGCAAAACTCCCATCGACCGCTTTCTGGATTGGTTTAATGCCAAGTTTGAGAAACTCACGGGAAAATATACCGGGCTGTTGACCAAAATTGTTGATCGCAGGGTAGTCACATGGGGTATTTTGGTTGCTTTCGCTCTTGGTATAGTCGGTGTCAATACGATTTTGCCCTCAGGTTTTATCCCCAATGAAGACCAAGGGATGATCTATGCGATTATCCAAACACCTCCGGGTTCTACGCTCGAGCGAACCAATGAAATCTCTCAAAAACTTCAGCAAATTGCAGAGGAAGTGGAGGGAATTCAGTCCGTTTCTTCGCTTGCCGGTTATGAAATCCTCACAGAAGGTCGTGGATCTAACGCGGGTACCTGTTTGATCAACCTCAAAGATTGGTCTGACCGCAAAAACTCGGTCCATGAGATCATCGAAGAACTCGAGGGGAAAACCAAAGATCTCGGTGCGGTGATCGAATACTTCGAGCCACCTGCAGTTCCTGGTTACGGTTCATCGGATGGTTTTTCACTCCGTCTCCTAGACAAAAATCCAACTGTAGATTACCTCGAGTTTGATGAGGTCAATAAGGATTTCATGGAGGAGTTGAAAAAAAGACCCGAACTCAGCGGGCTATTTACCTTCTTCGCTGCCAATTATCCTCAGTACGAACTCAAGATTGACAATGAACTGGCCATGCAAAAAGGGGTGTCTATTGGAAAGGCCATGGAAAACCTCAACGTGCTGATCGGCAGTACCTACGAGCAGGGCTTTATCCGATTCAACACCTTCTACAAAGTCTATACTCAGGCAGCGCCAGAATACCGCAAAATGCCAACGGATATTCTCAATCTCTTCATCAAAAGCGAGCATGGAGAGATGGTTCCCTATTCGGCTTTTATGAAAATGGAGAAAAAGCAAGGGCCCAACGAAATCACCCGATTTAACCTTTACACCTCATCTTCTATTCGTGGGGTACCCGCATCAGGCTATACCAGTGGCGATGCGATCAAAGCGATTCAGGAAGTCGCTGCCCAGACCTTGCCTCAAGGCTATGACATCGCTTGGGAGGGACTGTCCTATGACGAATCCCGTCGGGGAAATGAAGCCATTTACATCTTTGTAGTCGTTTTGATCTTCGTGTATTTGGTCTTGGCCGCCCAGTACGAGAGTTTTATCATTCCTTTGGCGGTGGTGCTTTCACTTCCTGCGGGGATTTTTGGATCATTCTTCCTCCTCGAGGGTATGGGACTGGCCAATGATATCTATGCCCAGATTGGCCTGATTATGCTGGTCGGGTTGTTGGGGAAAAATGCCGTGTTGATCGTGGAATTTGCGGTACAAAAACACCAACAGGGTGCAACCGTGCTTGAGGCAGCTATCGAAGGAGCAAAGGTGAGATTCAGACCAATTTTGATGACTTCATTTGCATTTATCGCCGGTCTGATTCCATTGGTGATCGCCACAGGACCGGGCGCTATTGGAAACCGCACCATCGGTTCTTCGGCTTTGGGCGGGATGCTTTTCGGAACTGTATTCGGGGTGATTATCGTGCCGGGGCTTTATTTCATTTTCGGCAAACTGGCCGAAGGCAAGCACCTCATCCGTGACGAAGACGAAAATCCGCTCAGCGAGGCCCTTGTAGGTAATGATGCCAAAAACACTTCTATCCTGAAGAAACTCAAAAAAATTCTCAAAAAACAAACTTCCCAAGACCATGAAGCCAACTAAGATCACTCTACTCATGGCTTTCCTGATGACTGGGATAGTGATGAGTTGTAAAATACAGCAACCAAATATCCGAGAAGCAAAGTCCAATCTTCCCGAATCCTACTCGGGGAGTTTGGACTCCACATCCACAGCTAGCAAGTCCTGGCGCGAGTTGATCACTGATCCTTATCTCAAAGGGCTAATTGATACCGCTTTGGCTAATAATCAAGAGGTCAATATGCTCTTGCAGGAAATCGAAATTGCCAATACCGAGATCATGGAGCGAAAAGGGGAGTACCTGCCTTTCGTCCATATCCAAGCAGGGGCCGGAGTCGATAAAGTAGGACGATATACCCGATATGGTGCCTTGGAGCATGGATTGGAAATCAAGCCTGGGGAAGAATTTCCAGAACCATTCACTGACTTTCAGATTGGTGCAGTGGCTTCTTGGGAATTGGATATTTGGAAGAAACTGAGAAATGCCAAAAAATCCGCCATGCTCAATTATTTGGCAACGGTGGAGGGGAGGAATTTCATGGTGACTGAATTGGTCTCCGAAATCGCCCAAACCTATTATGAATTGCTTGCATTGGACAATCAACTCGATATCCTGAATCAAAATATCGAGATTCAAAAGAATGCGCTCCAAATCGTCAAACTCCAAAAGCAAGCCGCGAAAGTAACCGAATTGGCCGTGAAGCGCTTTGAAGCGGAAGTGGCTAAAAACCAAAGCTTGGTTTTTGATCTGAAGCAGCAAATTTTCGAGGCAGAAAACAGAATCAAGTTTCTGACGGGTAGTCGGGAAATGCCCGTTTTAAGAGATGCTCAAGCATTTATGAGTGCCAATTTGCTGGATGTCAAAAGTGGGATTCCGTCTCAGCTGCTGAGTAATAGACCGGATATCCGTCAGGCTGAATTGGCCCTGCAGGCAGCTAAAATTGACGTCCAAGTGGCCAAGGCCAATTTCTATCCTTCCTTGGGATTGAGTGCCGGATTGGGCGTTCAGGCCTTTCAGCCTGGATTGCTGTTGACCACGCCCGAGTCCTTGATGTATGGATTGGCAGGGGATCTTTTGGCCCCTTTAGTCAATCGAAATGCAATCAAGGCACGCTTTTATGCGGCCAATGCCAAGCAAATGCAAGCGGTTTTGGGCTATGAACAGACAGTGCTTAGCGCTTTTTTGGAGGTAAAAAATCAATCCTCCCGAATCCAGAATCTTCAAGGCAACTTCGAACAGAAAACCAAACAAGTGGAAGCCCTCACTGAGTCCATTAATATCGCCAACAACCTCTTCAAATCTGCTCGTGCAGACTATGTGGAGGTTCTTTTGACTCAGCGGGAAGCGCTAGAATCCCGAATGGAACTGGTAGAAACCAGACTTTCCCAGCACCTTGCGAGCATCAGTCTCTACCAGTCCCTCGGCGGAGGCTGGCGATAGTAATCAGCGAAAGCTGAGCTGAGTGATGATCAACTTTCTTTTTCCAAAAGCACTCGGTCTTTGACCGGGTGTTTTTTGGGAAAAGGGCCCTATGAAAGTCCAATGATCAGGATTTCTTGACTTGCTCGGAGAGAAAAGAGCCGAGAACCACGCGGCAAGAAATTTGGAACAAGTAGGCCCAGGCCAACAACAAATAAACAGTAGATCGATTCATCAATTTCCCGATTAAACGATCCTTGTGGCAGTGTATCCTTCCCTCAGAAATCGAAGTTACTCCTCGGGAACCTTGAACCCCCGACAAACCATCAGTTATCCAGTTCGACAATTCCTCCATTATACAATTATTCAGCTCTTCAATTAAACAATTTGATTATCCGCTTCTTTGCCAGTAGTTCAAAATGGCCTCGACACTTCGACAAGCTCAGTGACCGGGCTCGGCCACCGGATTTCAGGTTATTATTGGGAGGGGAGGAAAATGCGGCTGCGCCGCATTTTCCTCCCCTCCCCAACAACCGAAAAGAACGGACACCGAGCGATGGTTGGTGATCGAAGTCGAACCAAGTCGGGGTGAGACCTAATAAAATTTGGTTACTGGAAGAATTGCGGATATATACTTTAAACAATTCATCAATTCGACAAAATCAAAGAAAAAACCAAAAAATACCCAGTTGTGGGTATTTTTTCCTTGATATCACTTAGTACTTTTAGATCTCAATTCTTTAGACATGGTCATACAAACTTCCAACGCTACCTTTTTGATCGAGGAGACAGCTGCTTCTGACGGTTCCTTGATTGTCTATTCAGACAGTAATTTTGAGCTCTGTCGCTTATTTTCTAATTCCAGAATTTCGGATGCCACGGAGTCTGGATGGAAATTTTCTGCGATCACTTGCAGACAAGAATTGGCTCATATTTTGATCCATTTGGTCAAAGAAATCGACTACCAGAATTTTCTCCAACCCAAGGCAGATTTTGCCTAGTGCCGTTTATTTACGGCAAGTGAAAGTTTATTAACATTCTCAAAAAATCTCATTTCCATGCTTTTTATCCCGATTTGGGATGAAAAGCATTTTTTGTTTTAGGTGATACTTTTTACTGTACACTTTAGAATAATATATGGATTAAATACAATTGGTCATATATAATTCCGAAAAAGGCTCGTTTTTTTTAATAAAATTTTATCCCCAACTTTCTTTCACAGAAGTACACCTAGTCCGCTAAAGCCATGATTAGCACCGCCAATATCGACCAACTGATCCCCGAATTCCTCATGGAGTCGGGACATTTCTACCTCACCATCACCGATGTCGAAGGTCGAATCCTCAAGGCTAACCGTAACTTCGAGCGCATCAGTGAGCAGGCCGTCAACAAGGAATTTTGGAAATATCTTTCCATCAATTCTGCCGCGGAATTTCACTATTCCCTAGAGCTCATGCTGAGCGCACCTAAGATCACCAGACACTTATTATTGGAACATCCCATTGTAGCAGATCAGAGTTTCTCTCAGATTTGGTGGGAGTTTTCCGTCATAACTACCCCTGATATGGATATCTCCGGAATCATCGGGATTGGAGTCGGCATGCAGTTTCTCGAGCAAGAAATGCCTTGGAATAATCTCGTAGATGTACTTGGTTTTGGCAAAATCACCCTCGACCCTCAGTTTAAAGTCAAGGCTTGGGATGAAAAAATCGAATCTTGGCTAGGGGCCTCCGCTGAGAAGTGGACTGATGTCCCACTGTTGAATTTGGCTCCCTTCATTACCGCCAAAGAGTTGGGCCTTGTCCTGAAAAATGTTTCTTCAGAAAACAAACCCAAGTGCTTTTTGATCCAAACCAATGAAGGCAGCAGCTGCTATGCCTCTCTATTGGTCAAAGCGCCCGAAGGATTCCATCTTTTCTTGGTGCCAAAAGAAGTAGCCACTTCATCCAATTCAAGCAAATTGCCATTCAAATCCTCCTTGATGGATACCATGCCTCAGTCGGTTTTTGTCCTTGACTCAGCCGGAAAACTGATCCAACAAAACGAACTCGCCAAAAATCTGGGAAGAATATGGAAAGGAAGAGCCTACTCCGAAGGTCACTTGCTCAATTTCCCCAATCAAACTAACCGGTTCAATAAACTGCAGAAGGCCATCGATGAGGCAAAATCAGGAGGAGAGTCTGACTTGGAACTCAAGTTGCTCATGCCGGATAAGGAGTTTCTGTTTTGGAAAACTTCCGTAAGAATCCTGAATTCGGAGGAAAATGACGGTTTTCACATTCTTGTTTTTGTTTGGGAAGTCACCTCCTTTAAGCACGAACAAATCCAGCTCAATCGGGAAAACGAGCGCCTAAGAGAATTGGCACTTAGCCCCTCTCATATCTTGAGGGGTCCGCTTTCTAGTATTTTGGGGATTTTGGAATTGATCAATCCCAAGCAGCTTGATGATGAAGGCCAAAAGTTATTCGGTTACCTCAAGCCTTTAGCCACCGAATTGGATCAAACGATCCGACAACATGCCAAAAAAATGAGTGCTTTTGATTAAGTTGAATAGGGTTAAAGTTGAAAAACCTGTCTCGAATGAAAATTCTGACAGGTTTTTTCTTTTAATGCTGTGTGATTTCCTGTCCGCTGTGATTGTCCACACTTACAAGACTCTGCAACGCTACATGGTAGCCCAATAAGTGTTGGCCAGGAGGTTAATTTGATCAATTTTTCACTGATCCCTTTTTGAAATCTTCACCCCGACGGACTCTACACCTTTCAGACTTTCCTGTCTCATATATTGGTATAAAATCACTTTTCGCGATTCCATTGGTAATTCGAAAGGCAAGTTGTCCAATTTGGTAAAGGAGTTGCCAAAGCCTTCTCCCAAGGGTTTTCCAGATTTGGAATCAAATAGTGGCATATTGATTAGCTTTTTTCCCAAAACTTTATCCGCAGAGTCTTTGGCAATCACTGTAAGATAAAGATTGGAGAATGGGTAATCTTCATTGTATTTGATCCCGATTTGAGGAATTGGAATCGCGCTCAAATCAACCTTTCCCAAGTCAAATGCTACCGAATCAGTCATTTTCCACTCGGCTTTTTCGAAGGAACTGTATTGCTCATACAGGCGACCATCTCCACATCCGCTCAGTAGTGTAGAGAGGAAAACCACTCCCAACCAAAGCCATCGCTTATTCATTTGAACTGCCGCCATTTGGACCTTGATTTCTTCGCGGAGGAAATCTCCGTTTGTTTTCTTTCGGTGCTCCCTGATTGGGTTTTTCCTGATTTTCAGCTCGTGGAGCTTGGGTTCCTTGATTAGTATTTGGACGCGGTCTATTTTTCTTTTTCCTTCTTGGATCGCCGGCTGGTTTTTGTTCCCCAGATTGATTGGAAGCAGCAGGCGGTGCTGCTTGAGCTCTTGGAGGCCTAGCAGGATTGGGTTGACGCTCATTTTGAGGTCTTGGAGCCGGTTTTTCCTGACTTTGTGCAGGCCTTGGAGCGGAATTTTCCATAGGACGACCATTTCCTGTAGGTTTTTTCTTTTTCTTCTTTTTCTTTTTAGTGGCAAACTTTTGATCCAAAAGCTCCAACTCTCGAGTAGATTGGGCCGCCAAATCTTCGATTTCATTGGCATTGTCCACCTGAAGGTTAAAGACTTTCACACCCTGCTCATTGAGTTCCTGTATTTCTCTCACCCGATCACAGGTGATGCTATGCCAGTCGTTGTCATTGTTGTAAGAAAACCACATCAGTTTTCGGAAGATGTCCGTCTTCTGAAGTTTGGCTGGACCTTGTTCGGTTTGAAGTGGACGGTCTACAGTGGGGATGTCTTTGATCGCATCCATATAGGTGTCCAGCTCATAATTGAGGCAGCACTTGAGGCGGCCACATTGCCCGCTGAGTTTGCCGGGATTCAGCGACAGATTTTGATATCTGGCGGCTGAGGTGGATACATTTTTGAAATCAATCAACCAGGTAGAGCAGCAGAGTTCGCGTCCGCAAACTCCGATTCCTCCCAATCTGCCCGCTTCCTGTCGGAGTGAAATTTGCCGCATTTCTACTCGGATTTTAAATTCTCCGGCGAGCAACTTAATCAGCTCACGAAAGTCCACCCGATCTTCGGCAGAGTAGTAGAATGTAGCTTTGGAGTTGTCTGACTGGAACTCTACATCGGAGAGCTTCATCTGCAAGCCGAGTTCATCGACGATTTGCTTACTTCGGTAGAGGGTGGGAATCTCCCGATTTCGGGCTTCTTCCCATTTTTCCATGTCTTTTTCGGTCGCTATTCGATAGATCTTGGTGATGTTGTCATCATCTCTGATTTTTCGTTTTTGCATCTGAAGTCGTACCAGTTCGCCTTGAAGAGACACATAGCCGATGTGGTGACCGTTTGGTACATCCACCACGACGGGGTCTCCGGTATTCAGGGAGAGGTAGTTGACATTTCGGAAATATTCTTTTCGACCTCCTTTAAACTTGACTTCCACAATATCAAAATTGTCCACCTGGGGAATACCCATGTGAGAGAGCCAGTCAAAGGAATTCATTTTATTGCAATCGCTCGTTCCGCAAGAACCGCCGCTTTGGCAGCCTCCGGTACCTCCTGAGGAGGTGGAGCAGGTAGTACATCCAGCCATAATCTATCTACAGGGCTTGCGCCTCTTTAAGTTTCTTGGGTTTACTTCTTAAAATTCAATAAATCCTGCCCGATATCTTTTCGATAATAGGCTTTGTTCCAGGAGATTTTCTCTACAGTGCCGAAAGTCTTGCCGAGTGCTTCTTCCAAAGTCTTGCCCGAGCCCGTCACCGCGATGACCCGACCACCTTGGTTGACCAGTTGCTGTTCCGCATTTACCGTGGTTCCTGCATGGAAAATAACGCTTTCAGTCTTTTCGGCGGGCAGGCTGATGGGGAATCCTTTTTCATAGCTGCCCGGATAGCCACCACTCACCATCACCACGGTGGTAGAATAATCTGGAGAAATTTCGATCTGATAATCCGAAAGTGTGCCTTTTGCTATGCTGGAAAGCAGGTTTACAAAGTCACTTTGGATTCTAGGCAAAACGGCTTCGGTCTCCGGATCGCCCATGCGGACATTGTATTCGATCACAAAAGGATCTTCTTCATCGTTCATCAGACCGATAAAAAGAAAGCCTTTGTAATCAATCCCTTCCTTTTCCAAACCGGAAATGGTCGGCTTTACGACTCGCTCCTCTACTTTTTTCATAAAGTCAGGATCGGCAAATATCACAGGACTCACAGCACCCATACCTCCGGTATTCAATCCGGTATCGCCTTCGCCGATTCGCTTGTAATCTTTGGCCTCCGGCAAAATCTTGTAGCTCTTGCCATCTGTGGCCACAAAAACCGATAGCTCAATCCCGGTCAAAAATTCTTCGACCACCACTTTGGAAGAGGCATCGCCAAATTTTGCATCTACCAACATTTCCCTTAGAGAGGCTTTTGCTTCTTCAAGGGTCAGGCAAATCAAAACCCCTTTGCCAGCAGCTAAGCCATCCGCCTTGAGTACGATCGGAAGGTTTTGTTTTTCCAAGTAGGCTAAACCGGCCTCAAGCTGATCGGCGGTAAAAGTCTCATAAGCGGCTGTTGGGATACCATTTCGCTGCATAAACCGCTTCGAAAAGTCTTTGCTTCCCTCAAGTGTAGCTCCCACTTGTGATGGACCTACGATCGGAAGATCGGCTGTTTCTGGCTTGGAGCGAAAGAAATCCACGATCCCTTTGACCAGGGGCTCCTCTGGTCCGACTACCACCATATCGATAGAGTTTGCCAGTACAAACTGGAATAGCCCCTCAAAATCGGTTGCGGAAAGGGCGATGTTGGTAGCGATATCAGCCGTTCCGGCATTGCCGGGGGCTACGAAAAGACGGGTACAATTTGGGCTTTGTACGATTTTCCAAGCAAAGGCATGTTCTCTGCCTCCACTTCCCAATAAGAGTATGTTCATTGACTATTGACTAGTTAATTGGCATGTTCGGAAATAAACTTGATGCGATAGACCCGAAGCTCATCCTCGGCAAAATCCTCATCGGCCAGTTCCTCCAATGCTGTTTTGATATGATCGGTTTCTGCATTCATGAAGTAGTCATGAAGGATGTCTTCGCGCTCCTCGTCCATGATGTGATGAATGTAGTAATCGATGTTTAGTTTAGTTCCGCTGTAGATGATCTGTTCTACTTCCTGTAGTAGTTCAGTCATGCTTAAGTTGAGATTGAGTGCAATCTCATCCAGGTCGATTTTGCGGTCAATCTGCTGGATGATGGAGATTTTTACCTTAGAGCGGTTGCCGGAAGTCTTGACTACGACCTCTGATGCGGTTTCGATCTCATTTTCCTCCACATAGGTGGCTATCAGTTTGAGAAAAGGAGCTCCAAATTTGGAAACTTTTCCCATTCCCACCCCATTGATTTGCGCGAGTTCCTCTTTGGTGGTAGGATAGACGGTAGCCATTTCCTCCAGAGAAGGATCCTGGAAAATGACATAGGGAGGAAGATTTTTGGTCTTGGCAACACGCTTTCGTTCTGCTTTTAAGAGTTCGAATAGCTTCTCATCATAAGCTGGCCCGGTGCTGATTGGGATATCTGCTGTTTCAGCCTCAGAGAGCTTTTCGAAGTCGTGATCCTTGTAGAGGTCCACAGCGTAGGGAGCATCCAAAAACTCTTTTCCCTTGGCAGTTACTTTGAGCAGGCCGTAGTTTTCAATGTCCTTTTCCAGAAATGCCAAAATCATGGCCTGTCGGATGATAGAGGTCCAATGTTTGGCATTTTCCTCTTTTCCTTTGCCATAGACAGGCAGGAGGTCGTGCTTGTAACTCTCGACATATTCGTCCATTTCGCCTTGAATCACCTTGACAATGTGTTCAAGACCAAATCGCTCTTTCGTCTGCAAAACTGCCTCCAAGGCCACTTGGAGAAAGTCCATTCCTTCGAAGGTTTCCCGCTCTCGCTTGCAGTTGTCGCAAAATCCACAATCCTCATTCAGGGTTTCTCCGAAGTAATTGAGGATGAATTTTCTACGACACACACCTGTCTCAGCATAGGCGGACATTTCCTGAAGGAGTATTTTGGCATTTTCTCGCTCGGTTACTGCCTTGTCCTTGTTAAACTTGTCCAGCTTGATGATGTCCTCGTATCGGTAAAACATTAAGCAATGTCCTTCCAATCCGTCACGACCTGCACGACCGGTTTCTTGGTAGTAACCCTCCAAGGATTTCGGTACATCATAGTGAATCACGTAGCGGACATCGGGCTTGTCGATTCCCATGCCAAAGGCAATCGTAGCCACGATCACATCCAACTCTTCATTCAGAAAATCATCCTGAGTTTTGATCCGGATAGCAGAATCCAAACCCGCATGGTAAGGAGCTGCATTGATTTGATTCACCTGAAGCAGTTGGGCGATTTCCTCCACTTTCTTTCTGCTTAGACAGTAGATAATGCCGGATTTGCCTTTGTGCTGTTTAATGAATTTGATCAACGCTTTTTTGGACTCATTCTTGACCTTTGGCCGAACTTCATAAAAGAGATTTGTTCGGTTAAAAGAAGATTTAAACAAGTCCGCTTCCTCCATTTGGAGGTTTTTTTGAATGTCCTGTTGTACTTTGGGAGTGGCTGTGGCAGTCAGGGCAATGATTGGAAGTTTGGAACCAATCTGTCCGACGATGGTCTTGATTTTCCGGTATTCGGGACGGAAATCATGCCCCCATTCCGAGATACAATGCGCCTCATCGATGGCCACAAAGCTTAGCTTGGCCGACTTCAAAAAGGCAATATTTTCCTCTTTGGTCAGGGACTCCGGGGCCACGTAGAGCAGCTTGGTGATCCCTTTTAGGACCTCATTTTTCACCTTTGTAGCTTCCGATTTGGTGAGCGTAGAGTTCAGAAAATGAGCATTTATACCTACGGCATTGAGCTGATCGACCTGATTCTTCATCAAGGCTATCAAGGGAGAAATCACGATAGCCGTGCCCTCCTGAACCACCGCCGGAAGCTGGTAGCAAAGGGATTTTCCCGCCCCGGTAGGCATGATGACGAAGGTATTCCTGTCCTTGAGCAGGTTGTCCACGATCAGTTCCTGAGTGCCTCGGAACTGACTGAATCCGAAGATTCGTTTAAGTTCAGCTTTTACTTTTTCCTCCACGTGAAGAAAGGTCTAAAGGGTGATGAAAAACCTGAAATCAGGAATGAACGATTCTTTTATACCTTTGTGCAAAATTAGTGATTAACGCAGGCAAAATTGAATTTAGCACAAAATATTAGAAATACCGCTACGCGAGTACTCCAAAATGAGTCTGATGCGATCCGAAATCTAATTGCCTTGATCGGCGGTGATTTTGTGACTTGTGTGGAGCGTATTCTAAACTCCCGAGGAAGAGTGGTGATCACCGGCGTAGGCAAAAGTGCCATCATCGCCAACAAAATCGTGGCTACCTTAAACTCTACGGGGACGCCGGCACTTTTTATGCACGCGGCTGATGCGATCCACGGAGATCTCGGTATGGTGCAAGAAGATGACATCGTCCTCTGCATCTCCAAATCCGGCAACACTCCCGAAATAAAGGTTCTTGTACCGCTGCTCAAAAAGATGGGTTCGGTACTCGTAGCCATGGTTTCCAATACCAATTCTTACCTGGCTGAGCAGGCAGATTATGTGCTCGATGCCACTATCGAAGAGGAGGCCTGCCCGCATAATCTTGCCCCCACCACTTCCACGACTACGCACTTGGCCTTGGGAGATGCTTTGGCCGTTTGCCTTTTGGAGGCTAGGGGGTTTACTTCGGATGATTTTGCCAAATACCACCCCGGTGGCTCCTTGGGAAAGCAGCTTTACCTCAAGGTAGGGGATGTGATTTCGAAAAACCAGTTGCCCGTGGTACCCGCTGATGCAGGTATAGGCGAAGTGATCGTGGAGATCTCCGGCAAAAGGCTCGGTGCCACAGCAGTGCTCGGAGATGGAGAAGAACTAGTCGGGATCATCACCGACGGTGACCTGAGAAGGATGCTGCAAAAGACCCTCGATATCCAAAACCTGAAGGCAAAGGACATCATGACGGTCAACCCAAAAACCATTTCGAAGGATGAATTTGCCGTTCGTGCGTTCAACTTGATGCGTAATCATAATATTACACAATTAGTAGCGCTGGATGGGGAAAAAATCGCTGGTTTTGTCCATATTCATGACCTTATGAAAGAAGGAATCGTCTAAATCAGCATGCACGAAAAACCCTATATCGTCATCATGGCCGGAGGGATTGGTTCCCGGTTTTGGCCCTATAGCAGACATACCAAGCCCAAACAGTTTTTGGATATCCTGGGTACAGGGCGTACCCTCCTTCAAATGACCTATGATCGGTTTGTCGAATTTGCACAGCCCGACCAATTTTTGGTAGTCACGCATCAGAGTTATCGTGATTTGGTCAAAGAGCAGCTGCCAGATATTGCCGATGCTCAAATTCTGACAGAACCGATCCGTAGAAATACAGCGCCTTGCATTGCCTATGCGGCCTATCGGATTTTTGCCAAAAACCCCGAAGCGGTGATGTTGGTCACTCCGGCGGATCATTTGATATTGCAGGAAGCGAAGTTTGCATCGACCATCAAAAAGGCCATCCAAGCCGCCAATCAGAAAGGAAGATTAATCACCCTGGGAATTCGTCCTAATCGTCCCGAAACCGGTTATGGCTATATCCAATATCTTGAAAATGAATCCAATGATCCGGCACTCAAAGTGAAAACTTTCACAGAAAAACCTGGGCAAAAATTGGCCAAGACTTTTCTGGAAAGCGGCGAATTTGTCTGGAACTCAGGGATGTTTGTCTGGAGAGCCGATAGTCTGATCGATGCCATTCACCAATACCTACCGGATATGGCTGATGCCTTTGACGGAGGGCAAGATTACTTGGGTACGGATCGCGAGCAGGAGTTTGTCAACCGTGCCTATTCCATGGTGAAAAATATTTCCATTGACTATGGATTGATGGAAAAATCGGATCAGGTCTATGTGATCCTCGGAGACTTTGGCTGGTCGGATGTGGGTTCTTGGCATAGCCTCCATGAGCTTCGATCCAAAGACGATGACAATAACGTCATCGAAGCCAATGCACTTACCTTTGATACTCAAAACTGCTATATCAAAACTGACAATGAGAAGCTCGTGGTCGTGCAGGGATTGGATAACTACCTGATCAACGAGTCGGAAAATGTACTGCTAATCTGCAAGTTGGATGCAGAGAAGAAATTCAGGG
>VFQO010001925.1_pt1 | contig 14191 bp, 15 predicted proteins | sample 3512331 | NCBI WGS metagenome assembly VFQO01 (sample SAMN10412371, study PRJNA504923) | tailings metagenome | isolation source: Replicate 3 from Balatoc abandoned mine | place: Philippines: Itogon, Benguet | collected 2017-08-28
TACAATTCGAGGGGTAGGTGAAGAACTTTGTTTAAGTATTCTGTTATACGCTTAAACAAAACTAAATACCACCATGATAAAATTCTTCAGATTACTTCTCATGGGATCGTTATTTTTTACGGTCCTATCCTGTAGTGATGACTATCAGGGGCCGCTACCTTATCCTACGTTGATCCAAGCAGCTGAAGAGGCCGGCTTAACAACGTTGGTGACGGCTGTACGCGCAATTCCGGGACTTGAAGCAACCCTTCAGGATCAAGATGCAATCACAGTTTTTGCACCTACCAACGAGGCTTTTGCTACTGCTCTAGCAGAATTTGGAGCCACAGACCTCAACGACCTTGTTGCCAAGCTGGGAGGAGCTGAAAACTTGCAAACTGTTTTGGGCTTTCACGTGGTACCTGCGGTAGCATTTTCCCGTGATTTGGCTCCCGAAAACACATTTACCACTCTGGCAGGTCAGCAGCTCCGCGTGACTTTCAATGGTAGCGTAGTTACCGTATTTGATGCCGCTGGCAATGGTGCCCGGGTAGTCAATGCGGATGTACAAATCGAAAACGGTGTAGTTCATGTCATTGATCGGGTGTTGATCCCTTCAGTAGAACTGCCTAAGCCTACTTTGGTAGAAGCTGCTACTGAGGCAGGATTGACTACGCTTCTGGCAGCTGTAACTGCCGTGGAAGGTCTCCCTCAGGCATTGTTGTCTGCTCCTGCAATCACCGTTTTTGCACCTACCAATGAAGCTTTCGCTGCTGCCTTGGAGATCTTCGGTGCTGCGGATTTGAACGAACTAGTAACAAAAATCGGTGGTCCTGCTAACCTTGAGAAGGTTTTGGGTTTCCACGTAGTCCCTGCTGTAGCTTTGTCTAGCAGTCTTCAGCCTACCAATACGTTTACCACGCTTTCTGGTCAAGAGATCATAGTTGAAAGCGCTGGAGGTACAGTAACAGTCCGTGATCAATTAGGCAGAACAGCTCAAGTAGTGGCTGCGGATGTTGAAATCGCAAACGGTGTTGTTCACGTGATCAACGGTGTAATGCTTCCTGATTTGGAGTTGCCAACTATTGTTGAGGCTGCTCAATCTGCAGGCTTGACTGTATTGCTGGATGCCGTGACTGCGGCTGATTTGGGTGGTGCTTTACTTGGTGCAGATGCTATTACTGTTTTTGCTCCTACCAATGATGCTTTTGTAGCTGCCTTGGAAGCATTTGATGCGGCTAACCTCAACCAATTGGTGGCAAGAATCGGAGGTATCGAAAATCTACAGACTGTACTTGGATTCCATGTAGTTCCTGCAGTTGCCTTCTCCACGGACCTGGCTGCTACCAATACCTTTACGACGCTTGCAGGTCAAGAATTGACCGTAACGAGTGGATCTTCAGGAGTGACTGTCACTGATGCAGCTGGCAACACTGTCAATGTAATCGCTGCTGACGTAGCCATCGAAAATGGTGTGGTTCACGTGATTGATGGAGTACTTCTTCCTGAGCTGGAACTACCTAATGTAGTTGAGGCAGCTCAGGCAGCTGGTTTGACCATTCTTTTGGATGCGGTGACAGCTGCAGGCTTGGGTGGTACACTACTCGGTCAGGAAGCTATGACTGTATTTGCCCCAACTAACGCGGCATTCGGGGATCTGCTTGAGGCATTGAACGTAGGTTCTCTACAGGAATTGATCAATACACTCGGTGCTGAGGCGGTGATCAAAGTACTTGGATTCCACGTAGTACCTGCGACAGCGTTTTCTTTTGACCTCGCTGAAGGTTCTCAAGAAGTACCAACACTTGCTGATGAACTCTTAACTGTAACCCGTACAGGTAACGCTGTGACTGTAACTGATGCGGCAGGGAATACCTTCAATGTAATAGCCGCGGATGTAGCTATCGAAAATGGCGTGGTACATGTGATCGACGGGGTATTGTTGCCACCACTTTAATCCACTGGTTTTAAAAGTGATTAATCTCTAAAAAGGGGCGGAGAAATCCGCCCCTCTTTACCTTACTCAATAATATAAGTCAAGCAAAATCTCATGTTTAGCCATCGACTCAGTAATTTCTTTGCTGGACTTTTGGGCCTATACTCATTCCTCAATATTTACTTTTTGGATGGAGATCGCTTGTATGCTGTCAAATTACAGGCTTTGCCGCTTTTGGCTATTATTTTACTTTTGACCTACTCGGTTTGGTTTACCAATCAATTGATTCAAAAAGTGGCAGTGGATCGAGTGAAAATAGCCCATCCGCTGATTGTTCAGTTTTTGATTTCCACCCTTTCCATGGTGTTGATTTCTCTAATATCAACCGAGTTGACCGGATTGGTTTTTGGTGGTCCGTTTCAATTTTCCTTTCAAAATTTCTTACTCACTTTAGCATTTACTTCTCGGATCAATCTTTTTTTGAATAGCTTAAATGCCATATTCTTTTTCAACAGCAAGCTCAAAGAAAAGGCAATCGAGGCCGAAAAACTCAAGTCTCTCAATTCCGAAGCAAAACTGGAATCCATCAACTCTCAACTCAATCCTCACTTTTTTTTCAATAATCTCAGTGCACTTTCGGTACTGATTCACAAAGACGTTCAGCTGGCAGATCGGTACCTGCTCCAGCTCAGCGAAGTATATCGCTATATTTTGAAAAATCGTGGTAATGAGCTAGTTACCCTCCAGGAAGAGGTAAATTTTCTCAGTCACTACCTTGAGCTGCTCAGCATTCGATTTGAAGATTCTTTTCGATTTTCTTTGGATATCAAATCTGCCTGTTTCCAAAAACTACTTCCTCCGGCTGTTTTGCAGTTATTGGTAGAAAATGTGGTCAAGCATAATTTTTTCACACGAAAACAACCCATGGATGTGACCCTCTACTGTGAAGAGGGAATCCTTAAAATGCGTAACCCCAAGCAGCCCAAGCCTGCTATCGAACCTTCCACAGGAATAGGGCTTCAAAACATATCCGATCGATATAGGTTTCTTAACTTTGAAATCAAGGTAATTGATAAACCCGACTTTTTCCAAGTTGAACTACCTTTAATCGATGAACAAAAAATTACTTTTGGCAGAGGATGAGCCGCTCGCTCAGGCAAGGATCACCTCTATCTTGAAAAAACACCGACCCGAATGGGAGGTCCTCGATGCCGTACAGAGTGTATCCGAGCTTCGAGACGCACTTCAGTCTCCTCAAAACTACCACCTAATCCTATGCGATATCCATCTGGCCGACGGCTTAAGTTTTTCTGCTTTTCGTGGAATGAAAATCGACGTTCCGGTGGTATTTATTACCGCTTATGATCAGTATGCCTTGGAGTCTTTTGAGCACAACTGTGTGGATTATGTGCTCAAGCCCATCGAAGAGGATCGATTGGTAAGAGCATTTGATAAGATTGCGAAGATGGAAAATGGCCCACAGACTTCTTTTTTGCCGACTCATATTTTGGATCAGATCAGTCAGTTTTATGTGCCAAAGAATTACAAAAAGCGGTTTTTGACAAAAATGGGCAACCGGTTGGTATTTGTGCCTGTAGAGCAGATTGCCTGCTTTTATGCCGAGGAAGGAGTTACTTTTCTGCTTGAAGCGGGCACATCTCAAAAGTATGTAGTGGAATTTTCCCTCAATGAACTTCAGAGCGAGTATCTTGATCCCAGTAAGTTTTTCAGAGTAAATCGATCCAGTATAATCGGTTTAGAGAGCTTAGTTGAAATGAAGCCTTTCACAAATGGACGTTTAGCGTTAGTTTTAAAAGCAAAAACAGAACAAACCATCATCGTGGCTCGTGAAAAAGTCAACGAATTCAAATCCTGGATCAATCAATAGTATGTCACGAACCCTTTTTTTCTGCCTCGCTTTTTTCCTTGGAGTGCAGGCTCCACTTTTCGCTCAAGCCCAGCAATTTTCCTCCGTGGATTCTTTAAAGCAAACTATTCTTCTGCTTGATCGGGATCTGAGACAAGTCGAGCTCAACCTGCACAATTCGCAGCAGCAATTGAAAACTGGGATTTTGGTAGCTACTCTAGGCTATACCGTGACCATCATCGGAGGTCAGCTTCTCGGTACCCGACCACAGACTGGCGAGGCGCTTTTGTATGTAGGTGGTGCCACTGGACTAGTGGGAACTGTAATCCTTTTCAAAGGCTTTAAGAAAATAAGTATCGGAGCTCCCCAATCGAGGCCGATTTCGGGGATTTAGGGTTTTTCGGCAGCAGTATTTTCGTCGGGACCTTTTGGTGGTACTAAAATCACCTTTTCGCGATCTACCATTACGGCTCCCGGTGCGGATCCCTTGACTTTGCGGACATATTTTGCTTCGGTATAGATCACAGGGGCGAGACTTTCATTTTTCAGTTTGGAGTAAAAGGCTGCAAGTTCGGCTGCCCGTTCTAAAACTGCCTTGGGTACGACGGGCATTCCTTTTTTGCGGATGATTACATGAGACCCGGTCGCCTGTCGGGCATGAAGCCACAGGTCATCTTTGTGCACAAATCCCCGGAGCATCTCGTCGTTGTCCTTGGCGGATTTTCCTACCCAAATCGAAAAACCCTCAAACTCAAAAATCTTAAAAGGCAGACTGCTTTGCTCTTTGGCCTGGATTTTATCCTCTTTGTGAGTAGTCAAATGCAATTTCAGGCTGCGAAAATCTTGGACTTTCTCCAGCTCGATCATTTTTTCCAGTGTGATTTCCAATGAGGCCTTCTTGGCATCAATGTTTTTTTGGAGTTGATCGAGTTCGAGCTGTCGGTTCTTGGATTTTCGATAGAGGTTTTCAGCAAGATCTTGTGGCTTTTGATTGGGTTTGAGTTTGACTTGGACCGATGAGCCTGAATAAAAATTCGAAAGTGTGACTTCAGATTTTCCATTGGTAAACTCGTGCAGATACGCCATAATTACATCTGCGAGCTGGGAAGGGGGAGGAGAGTCCTGAAGTTCTTTTAGTTTTTCGGAGGATTTCTGAATGTACGATTCCGTTTTTTTAAGTTGATCTTGGAGTGATTTTAGAATTTTGCTTTTCTCTTTTTCAAAATTCCCCTTGACAATAGCTTGGTAAAAGAGTTCGTTGCAGGCATTAATCGGATCAGAGAAGGATTTGAGGATGGTTTTTTCCGGTAGGAGAGAAAGAAAAAGCGCTCCGTCTTCCTCCGCCAATGCAAAAATCGGGGCATCCAGCATATCGATCATTTCCTGCATCCATGCCCACTTGCTAGCTAAGTCCGCATCAGGATAGCCTTTAGCCTTTAGCCAGTTTCTTGGCACTTTTCCGAGGGTAGGTAGAAACTGAGCGGCATTTCCCTCCAGTTCCTCAAAGTGCTCCCAGCTCAAGTCCAGATCTCGATCTAAAGCATCAGCCAAAAGCATTTTATCCTCGCTGATTTCATTTCTGAAAAGAAGTTTGGGGAGGTTTTCACCGGAATCAAAGTAAAGGATATTACTTCTGTTACCGTGAAGTTTGAAAAGTAATCGCTTGCCGGATTTTAGATTGAGCCAAAAGGCCCGCTCAAATTTGGCTACTCGGAAAAAATCGATCTGCTCTCCGATGAGTGATTCAAAAAGGTCAATACTGTTTCGTTTGGCCCGGTGAAAAGTGTCTGGAAAAGCCAAATGGATCTGAGGCGGTAGCAGATGCGCCCGAATAAACCCTTTAGAAGTCTCAATGATCAGCTCATCTTTACTCTGAGAAAAGCATGCATTGACTTCACTACCGCCAAACTTGTCTGTGAGTGCAGGTGCGAGAAATCTGAGAAAATGGTAATTGAGGTGCATCAATCGATCGTTAACTCCAGGCCATCATATGCCAGAAACATTCCCTCAGGAAGAGTGCGCTCCACTTCGTGATGATTGCCCAGTCGATGGGAAATGTGCGTAAAATAAGTCTCTTTGGCACCTATTCGCCGAGCCTGCTCGACAGCTTGAGCCAAGGTGAAATGAGAAATATGGGATTCTTTTTGCAAGGCATTGAGCACCAAAACTTCAGTGCCTTCGAGCTTTTTGAAGGATTCTTCGGGAATAAAATTGGCATCGGTGATGTAGGAAAAATCACCGATTCGGAATCCCAGGACTGGAAGCTTGTAGTGCAGCACAGGGATTGGCGTGATGGTCAAGCCTTCAAATTGGAAGGGCTCGTGGGTGATCTCAACACAATCTACCTGAGGGATACCGGGATATCTCTCTGAGCTGAAGATGTAGGAATATTCCCGTTGGATCTGGTTCAGCACCTGCTGGGTTGCAAAGACGGGCATGTCTTTTTGCTGTAAAAAATTAAATGGTCGAATATCATCAAGCCCGGCAGTATGATCCTTGTGCTCATGGGTGAAGAGAACCGCATCGAGTTTTGATACACCGTCCCGAAGCATCTGCTGTCGGAAGTCAGGCCCCGTATCGATCACCAGAGAGGAGCCCTGAACTTCGATATGAATAGAAGTGCGAAGTCTTTTGTCTCTGAAATCCAGAGATTTGCACACTTTACAGTCGCATCCGATGACGGGTACACCTTGGGAGGTGCCTGTGCCTAGGAAATTTACTTTCAAAACTTCAGTGTGGTTTGTTTCAGTTCGTTTAAGAAATCCTGATCTGATTTTTGGGAGAAATGCTCCGGATCAAGTTGGAGTTCAGAAAGTATATCTACCAATGCATTGATTTTACCCTCGAGAGGAAAGTATTTATTGACAATCACGATTTTGGTGTCTTTGAGTACGCAATAGCCGGATTTGAAGCTGCCTTTTTCATAGCGCAATACGTAGTCCGATGCGGCAAAGAGATTTTCCAGTTTATCCAAAAAATGCTTGGTGTACTTCAGTGCCATACTTATTCCATGAATTGTTTGACGGTGGCGAGGAGCTTATCGTAGTCTAGGGGTTTTTGCATCAAAGCATCAAAACCAAATCTCCTGAACTCCTCAGGAGTGTAATTGTTGGCGTTTCCCGTGATAGCGATGATCGGGAGTTTGCTTTTTGTGGGATCTTCTAGGGCTCTGATCTTTTTGATGCATTCTATACCATCCATGACAGGCATCCCGATATCCATCAGGATGAGGTCAAAGTGTTCTTTTTCCAGTGCTTCCAAAACTTGCTTTCCGTTTTTGGCTGCTTTCATTTGATAGTTTTCAAAGGCAAGTACATTTTTGGTCAGGTTGATGATGATAGAACTGTCTTCGCCTACCAACACTTTCTTTGGTGTACTCATGGGTCTAAGGTAAAATTGGAATAATGATTTTTAAATTCGGTAATCGATTGCTCGAGTCGGGGAAGGCTTTCTTTCAATTCCTTGATCAGTTTCTTTCTGGCACAGGTCTCGGACTCAAGAGCGGCATGATAGATTTTTTCGGCGCCGAGTGTGCCTGCATTTCCTTTTAGACTATGGATTCCTAGTGTAATCTGATCTATGTTTTCCCAATCGACTTTCTGTTGTATTTCAGTGATGAGTTGGCTACACTCTTGGGCAAAATCCTCCAAAACCGCCTCCATTGCTTCCTTTGAATTGTACTTCATCAGTTGTACGAGAGTGTCTTTATTCAAAATCTCCGCCGGTCGGGCAGCATCTTCCCCGCTGGAAGAGGCGCTGACTCGATGATCGATGATGGTTCTTATCGAGTCCAGAAACTCTCTGGGTCGTATCGGTTTGGTCAAAAATTCATCAAACCCCATTTCAAGAAAATTTTCCCGATCCCTCTCATCGGCAAATGCCGTGATCGCTACGATCAACGTATCCGATTGCTCTCCACGACGGATGCGCTTCATTGCAGAAATCCCATCCAATGTGGGCATCTGAATATCCATCAGCACGAGGTCAAATTGATCTTTCTCTATTTTTTCTAAAGCCTGCAGCCCATCATGAGCTGAATCTATCTGGTAGATCTGTCCGAGAAGATTTTCGAAGAGCTTTCTGTTGAGGTCATTGTCATCAACGATCAGGACTCTTTTGCTTTTCATGGCTTAACTTTGGACTTTTGACCCGTCAAAACTGGATAATCTTGATCAATCGAAAATTTCTGGTACTGGTAGTTGGGCCTACAGCGGTAGGCAAAACCGAACTGTGCTTAAATCTAGCCAAAAAATTCAACACAGAAATTGTTTCCTGCGATAGCAGGCAATTTTATCGGGAGATGAATCTGGGGACAGCCAAGCCTAGCCCCGAGGAGCTGGCAGAAGTGCCACATCACCTGATCGATTCGCTGTCGATTTTTGATGAGTACGATGTTCGGAAGTTTGAGCAGGATGCACTGAATATTCTTGCAAATCTTTTTACTCAAAAGGATGTAGTCATTCTGACCGGAGGCTCTGGGCTGTTTGCTGATGTTGTCGTCAAGGGAATGGATGAAATTCCGGACATCAACCCAGAAATCAGAGAGTCGATCCTCATGGAATACGCCGAGAATGGTTTAGGATGGCTGCAAAATGAAGTGGCCCAGGCTGATCCCGAATACTTCGAAAAAGTCGATCGTCAAAATCCCCAGCGATTAATGAGGGCACTTGAAGTATATCGGGGTACTGGTCTGAAATTCAGTAGTTTTAGAAAAAAAAAGAAGGCTCAGAGACCTTTTGAAGTGATCAAGATCGGCCTCACCCGAGACCGGGATGAACTCTATCAGCGAATCGATCAGCGCATGGATTCAATGATCGGGAAGGGACTTTTTGCAGAAGCCGAATCGCTTTTCCCACACCGACAGTTGAATGCATTGCAGACGGTGGGATACTCGGAGATTTTCGATTTCCTCGAGGGTAAATACGATCAGGAGGAGACGGTCAGACTACTCAAAAGGAACTCCCGTCGCTACGCCAAGCGTCAACTGACGTGGTTTAGGAGGGATGGGGAGATTCACTGGTTTCATCCTGCGGACCAGGATGCGATCATCCAGCTACTGGAGCATCACATGGGATTGAATCCTCCCAATGCAGCCACCCAATTGTAAGGAGCTTTTTTGATCAGTTGATTGTACTGAAGGCGGTTGACTTTGATCTGCCGAAGGATATCCAGACTTTCCGGAGTTGCTTTTTCGCTGGCTTCGGGATTTTTCCATGCTTCAAGGAGCTGCTCCGGACTTGGGCTACTTTTCAGAAGGGTAGAATCAGGATAGTGCATCCGCAATTTTTCCCAAAGCTGCTGATCCAATTCGATTTTGCGGTTGAGGGAGATTCGTACCGTCATGAAAAAGAGGAAGCAAGCTCCTCCAACTGTCAGAAACAAAGGGATATATCCCATATCAAATACTTAAGATGTCAATCAATGCCAAATGATCCGGATGAAGTGGTTTTGGCTTGCCAATGCAATCTTCAAATGGGGTGTAAACCACCTCCTGATTCATGACGCCGGCCATACAGTTGGTTTTTCCTGCCAGTAGTCCATCTACAGCTGCCATTCCACATCTACTCCCCAAAACACGGTCACGTGCAGTAGGGTTTCCGCCTCGTTGAATATGACCTAGTGTGGTTACTTTAAACTCCTTGGACGGATCTTGAATTTTTTCCCGTACCATTTTCATGATCTCATCGGCACTGCCTAGACTATCTCCCTCAGCTACCACGATGATGCTGGAGGTCTTTGTTTTTCGAAGTTTTTTCAGGGATTTGACCACTTTGTCCAGGTCGGTTTGGGTTTCTGGAACCATGACAAACTCTGCTCCACCTCCAATTCCGGACTCTACTGCGATAAAACCCGCATCTCTACCCATCACTTCGATAAAGAAAATCCGGTCATGCGCTGCGGCGGTATCTCGGATTTTATCGATGGCATCAAGGGCGGTATTCACTGCGGTATCAAAACCGATGGTGTAATCCGTCCCAAAAATATCATTGTCAATCGTGCCCGGACATCCTACTGTGGGAATACCAAACTCTTCAAAAAAAAGCTTTGCACCCGTGAATGTCCCATCACCTCCAATTGCCACCAGGCCTTCAATCCCCAGTGCAGTGAGGTTTTCATAGGCTTTTTTGCGACCCTCAGGAGTTTTGAATTCCATGGATCGGGCAGATTTGAGGATGGTGCCTCCTCGTTGGATGATATTGCTGACCGAGTGGGACTGCATGCGTTTGATTTCTCCTTCGATCATGCCTTCGTAGCCTCGGTAGATGCCATAGACATCCAGTCCGCGATATATTCCGGTACGTACGACTGCTCGGATGCAGGCATTCATTCCGGGAGAGTCTCCACCTGAGGTGAAAACGGCTATTTTTTTCATTATTGGTCTAGGTTTTAAGCGCCCCAAAAATAGCCAATCTGAGAGGAATACCTTGGATCTTGATGAAAATAAACTGAAATCGCCCGAGGCAAAAGTCACCTCTGCGTTTGGTTTTCATCTCATGGATTTCGTTTCTTCAGGGATGGAAAAAATCATACTTTCTGAAGGGTTGAGCCTCAGTAGGATAGGGCTGGGCTGCATGTCTTTGCCTGAGGATGTATCTCAATCCGAGCAAATACTGCGGGCGGCACTGGAGTCAGGAATTACTTTTTGGGATACCGCGGATCTCTATCAAAAGGGCTGGAACGAGGAAATGATCGGCAAACTCTTGCCCACTGTCCGAGAACAGATCACCTTGGCTACCAAAGGAGGGAATGAATGGAATTCCGATGGTAACAGTTGGTCTTGGAATCCGAGAAGAGAATATTTGATTCAAGCTTTGGATAAAAGTCTGCTTCGTCTCAAAACCGACTATATCGATCTCTACCAGCTTCATGGCGGAACTATGGAAGATCCATGGGAGGAAGTCTTTGATGCTTTTGAGTTGATGAAAAGTCAAGGGAAAATCCGAGCCTTCGGGATTTCATCGATTCGACCCAATGTCGTACGAAAAGTGCTCTCGATGAATTCACCGGCCACGATCATGTCTCAATATTCACCACTGGACCGGAGGCCCGAGGAGGATATTTTTCCCCAAGTAGAAAAGACCAATACCCGGATTTTAGTACGCGGAGCTTTAGCAAAAGGACTCCTAATCGATAAGGTCAGTCAAGCTTATCTGGATTATTCGATCGCGGAAGTGAATCAGATTAAAAACGGGATCACGGAATCCGGCTACTCGCCTTTGGCGGTCTTGATGCGATTCGGTTTGGAGCAAAAGGCAGTGGGAAGTCTGGTCTTGGGAGCGAGCAATCCCGACCAAGTGAAGCAGTTTGCTAGGGCATTTGAAGAGCAGAAGAAAATTCCGTCAGGGTTAATCGACCTTTTGAAATCAAAATATTCCGCTAATCGATATCGGGAACATCGCTAAGAATTCGGCTTTGCGAGGCCGACGAAAAGCTTTACTTTCGGCTTTCACCCTTACCCAAAATATATGCTGAAGAGAATGATGCTGTATGTTGCCCTGATTGGATTTTGGGCTTGTCAAGCACCTCAAAATGAAGAACTAGCCCGTTGGGAAGCCCAAGCGCAGGCTGTGGAGATTATCCGGGATGATTTTGGAGTTCCGCACATCTATGGCAAAACAGACGCAGATGCTGTGTTTGGATTACTCTATGCCCAGTGCGAGGATGATTTTCGCAGGGTGGAGCGCAACTACATTTGGGCCACAGGGCGACTCGCCGAACTGGAAGGGGAGGGGGCGATCTATTCGGACCTTCGCGCCAATTTGTATATGACCGAAGCCGAGGCAAGGGCTGCTTATGAAAAAGCTCCCGACTGGCTAAAGAAACTCTGTGTGGCCTTTGCAGATGGAGTCAATTATTACCTGCACACCCACCCTGAGGTCAAACCTCAGGTGATCACCCGATATGAACCCTGGATGCCGATGTTCTTTTCCGAAGGCTCTATTGGAGGAGATATTGAGCGGATTTCTACACGAGGCTTGGAGGCTTTTTACACGCAGGATTCCACGCTTGCCATGATCGATTCGGAAGAAATTGACCGAAAACTGGTCGAAGAACCTCAGGGCTCAAATGGGATTGCCATCGCTCCGGAACTATCTGAGTCTGGCAATGCGATGCTACTCATCAATCCGCATACTTCTTTCTACTTCCGGCCAGAAGTTCACGTAGTCAGTGAAGAAGGACTCAATGTGTATGGAGCAGTGACTTGGGGGCAGTTTTTTGTCTATCAGGGATTCAATGAGAAAACAGGCTGGATTCATACCTCGACTTTTGTGGACTTTATTGATGAATTTGTGGAAGAGGTGAGCGAGGAAAATGGCCAATTTTTCTATCAATACGGAAGTGAAAAAAGACCCGTGGAATCCCAAAAAGTAACCTTAAACTATAAAGAAGGTGAAGAAGTGAAATCAAAGGAATTCACTTTTTACAGAACACACCATGGCCCGATTACCCATAAAGAAAATGGAAAATGGGTGGCTACCAAAATCAATTGGGATCCGGTCAATGCCCTGATTCAGAGCTATACGCGAACCAAGCTGAATAACTTTGCGGAGTTTAAAGAGATGATGGATATCCGCACCAATTCATCGAACAACACGGTTTTTGCAGATGCAGAGGGAAATATTGGCTATTTCCACGGGAATTTTATCCCGAAGAGAAATCCGGAATTTGACTTTTCCAAGCCCGTGGATGGAAGTAATCCGGCCACAGACTGGCAGGGTCTGCACACCGTGGATGAAAGTATCATTATCCTCAATCCCGGCCTCGGTTGGATCCAAAACTGCAACTCTACGCCCTTTACAGCGGCCGCCGAGTTTAGTCCGAAAAAAGAAGATTATCCTGCCTATATGGCTCCCGATGCTGAAAATTACCGGGGAATTCATGCCGTCAAAGTGCTAACTGAGCTTCAAGGCAAATTAAACCTGGATAGCTTTCTTGAGCTTGCCTACGATCCCTATTTGCCGGCATTTCAGTATTTGGTACCTGAACTTTTGGGAGCGTATCAATCAGGAGCGAGCTCGGAGGGGGTGAAGCAAGCCCTTGAACTCTTGAGAAATTGGGATTTGAAAACAAGTAAGGAGTCTGTCGCCATGTCTTTGGCTCATTTCTATGGAGAAAATTACCAACGAAAGTTCCGATCCATGAATCGATTTATCAATGAAATGCCAAATGCGAAGGTCCCATCAAGCCGGGAATTGAAAGAGGTTTTTGAAGGCACGTTGGTTCAAATGAATTCCGATTTTGGGAGTTGGAATACACCTTGGGGCGAGATCAACCGCTTTCAGCGATTGAGCGGAGATATCGATGCAGGTTTTGATGATAGCAAGCCCTATGTTCCTGTCGGCTTGGCATCCGGCAACTGGGGAGCTTTGGCGGCCTATGGTGCTCGTACTACCGAAAACACCAAAAGACTATACGGCTATCGTGGAAATAGCTTTGTGGCAGTGGTGGAATTTGGTGAAAAAGTGAAGGCCAAGTCCATCCTCGCCGGAGGTCAAAGTGCAGATCCTTCATCCCCTCATTTTTTTGATCAAGGTCAGCGATATGCAGATGTGAACTTTAAGGATGTTGCTTTTTATCGGGATGAAGTGGAAAAACGAAGTAACAAAAGATATCATCCCGGTGATCAATGAAAATTTTAAAATTATTCCTTTGAGAATCAGCAGGGTAAAAAAATCAAAAATGTTTTATAGTGTATCTATGTATCTTTTGCAGGTTTACGATCGTTTATTAAATCGATTAAGAATGAATTTCATTCTTGGTTAAATTTTGGTTTAATAAAGAAACAAAAACCCCGTTCAGTGAGCGGGGTTTTTGTTTGGTTGCAATTGGAACTTTATAGGAGAAAATATTCCTTTTCCAGCTATGTGCCTATTTCTTTCGGATCAAAAAGGCAGGTCAGCTTCACTGGTTTCCAGTTGGGCCTTTTCGGCCTTTGGACCACCACCGAGCAAAAGAACTTCATTGACTACGACTTCGGTGATGTATTTTTTCTCGCCGTTTTTGTCGGTGTAGGAGCGATTGGAGAGCTTGCCTTCGACACCGATTTCCGAACCCTTGTCGGTGTATTTGTCGAGGATTTCTGCGTTTTTGCCCCAGATGACCAGGTTGGTCCAGGTAGTCTCAGTGACTTTTTCACCTTTCGCATTGCGATAGACTTCATTGGTAGCGATGTTGACGCGGCCGACCACCTTGCCTGATTCGAGGGTTTTGACTTCGATTTTGTCGCCTAGACGACCGATGAGCTGAACTTTGTTTCTTAGCGTGTTCATGGTTTTAGAATTTTGATGTGAAAGATTTGTTTGTCGTTTCCGCCAGAGGAAAACTGATGGTCCAAAGTTGCACGGTGCACCAAAACCGAGTCGGTAGCTAAGTATTTGTATTCGATTGTAGTCGTTTGTTGTCGGATA
>VFQO010001926.1_pt1 | contig 14189 bp, 13 predicted proteins | sample 3512331 | NCBI WGS metagenome assembly VFQO01 (sample SAMN10412371, study PRJNA504923) | tailings metagenome | isolation source: Replicate 3 from Balatoc abandoned mine | place: Philippines: Itogon, Benguet | collected 2017-08-28
TGGCGGCAAAACTGATCAACAAGCTCCCAAATAAAATAAACTTTTTCATACACTAACTCTCATTTAGTAATAAGCAATGCTTATTATGCAATCCTTTAATTGATTTAAGCTATATCAGGCCTATTTATAACCCCAGATTTTCATCATTTTCAAATCCTCTTTAATACATTCAATAGGTGCTAGTCCTTGATAAGCCTCTTGTTCTACTATAAAGTGAACAGTGCCCCCATTTTTTAATCCTTCGTCTATAATCTCTTTTACTTTCTGAACACCTTTGCCCAGTATGGTACTTTCATATCCATTTCCATTGGCCCTTTTTATTTCATCTTTCACGTGCATAGAAACAAATCTTCCCGGATATTTTTTTACAATGGCCAGTGCATCAGCACCCGTTCCATATAAGTTACCCATGTCGAACTGTTGAGTTACCATAAAAGGATCCGTATTATTCAACATTACTTCGTACATGGTTTCTTCTCCCATCATTTGAGTAAATTCAAAATCATGATTGTGATAACCAAATCGCATACCAGATTTTTTACATAGCTCACCACACTTATTGAACACTTCCATAAAGCGAAGCAAATCGTCTTTTGATTTTCTAAGCCCCGATTCCAACGACGGACTAATTACTAATTCCTGACCTACAATAGCTGCATCTTCAATGGTATATTTCCAGCTATCTGTAAAATCTTTTTTAGAAGCGTCCCAGTGACTGGCCCCCATAACTGTATGACCAGAAGGCATTTTCATTCCTAAATCATCCAATAGTTTTTTAAACTCTGCAGCTGAATAGCCATAGAACTTTCTGTTCACATAATTGGCATGCTCTACATTTTTATAACCCATTTCTGCCACAGCCTTTAAGGTACCCAGCGGATCCTTACGCATATCTTCTCTTACCGAATACAATTGTACCCCTGTAATAAACTTCTTTTTGGCAGCTGCAGAAGCCCATGATGGTATAGAAACAGCAGCCAAAGCAGCTAAAGATCCTTGTTGTAAAAATTTACGGCGGTTCACTGGCATAATCATCGTTTTTTTGTGATAACCAAAGTACGCAAATTTTGTATGAAAGCAGCAACAGTACACGAAATCAAACAGGCATTAATGGGGAATACAGCAAAGGAATTGGCAGAAATTTGTTTACGCCTGGCAAAATTTAAAAAAGAAAATAAAGAGTTGCTGACTTATTTGCTTTTTGAAGCCAATGATGAAGAATTGTATATAAGGGAAGTTCAGCGTGAAATTAGTTCGGAAATAGATCAGATTGATCCGGGTCAGAATTTATACTTCGCTAAAAAATCAATCAGGAAGATCCTGAGAATTGCCAATAAACATATTCGGTACACAGGGTCAAAACAGGCCGAAGTAGCTATTCTGCTTCATTTCTGCCAGTCTTTGAAACAGTCTGGCATACCTTTTATGAAGAGTACTGCCTTAAACAATCTTTATCAGCAGCAATCTAAAAAAATAGAGAAGGCATTGAATACCCTACATGAAGATCTTCAATACGACTATCGCAGAATGATGGAAGATGTTTTCTAATTGAATTAGGCGGTTCGGCTATTGCTCTTGATCAAAGTATAACTTGTAATAATGTTTGCCTGATCTTTCATCATATCCCTTTTCTATAAGGTCTCTTCTTCCATGCACATACACATGAAAGTTTTTATCGAGCTTTAAAATGCTTTTGAAATGACGTTGTTGTTTCTGAATGGCAGCCGGATTAATGGCAAATTCATCTTCTATATTCACCTGTTTGGCAACTTCATACTGTTGCTTGTATTGCGTAAAGCTTTCGATGACTTCAGGATGGTACAAAACTTCTTTACTAAACTCCTCTAATTGAAACTGATCATGGGTCTTAAAATAATCCATGCTACGCTGGAGCATATCAATCTGGTCGGTTTTGCTGGTCTCAAAATGCTCGTTCAGTTCATTACTGATAAATAGTTTGCACATACCCAGTGCTTCATTAGTATTATGGTAACTATTTATAATAGGAGAAGCTTGTAAAAAAATCGATTTCCAGAATGCCCCATCTGCCTGCTTGGCAGCGGATAACTCATGAATCAGCACAATAAAACCCTGATCTGCTTCTTTTTGCAATATCAAAGCCCCTTTTTCTGCCTTTTTTAAATCAATTCCTTCTTCTATAGACAATTGAATATTGCCAGATTTGGTTTTTACTTTAAGGAACTGGTCTTTAATAGCCGTATGAAAAATGCCGATGGCGCGATATGCGGATCCATCAAAACCAATATTCTCGAAGTTGGCGAAATAGAATTCGCCTGATTTTGCATGCACCGATTGAGACTTCAGGTGAAAATGTTCTGCCAAGGTTTTACTAGCAGATTCCAGCGAAACTTCATTGCTAAATAGCTGATTTATAATGGTATAGACCAGATTATCTTGCGTTTGGAGTCGGTATTGCTCGGCTTCATTGAAGGGCTTCAGAAAAAAATGTACAAGGGTCTGCTGCCAAAATTCATCGGGTAAATGATGGGCTGATTCCGATAAAACCAGTTGGCCACCTTGTGCAGCATTACCCGCCTGATGCACCATTAATTGCTGGATGTTTACGCTTGAAATATCATTCATATTCTTGCGAATATAAAAGATATGACGACTTTTTAAAACCAAATTCGGAAATGGCGAAGAAATTTCGGACCTTTGTTTTATTCTTAACTTATAACACAGCTACATGTACGCCCAAATCTGGATCAAGTACCTACCCATTATTCGTATTTTACTAAAAAGAACAAAACAAGATAATCAGGTATTAGACTTGAATAGGATTGATTTCGAGCGCATGGGTACTGGCAGAAAAGCGGGATATAAATTTACCATTGAATTAAAAAATGGTAAAGTGGCTAATTTAATCAGCAGTTCCGCATTGGCTTCAGATCTGGCAACAGTAATGCTAGAAGACGCAAATACAAAACAAATATTAGAGGGCGGTTCATTTACGGTATCTCTAAATACAAAGTTTCAACTACTTATAAAAGCTGTGGCTGCAGCAGAAGCTACAACCACAGAAGAGTAATTTACTGGGTTGAAAAAACAGCCATCGGTACAATATTTTCAACCGGTTTGGTGCTTTGCAGGTAATCATAAATAGCTTCCAGATCATCCGGATGCATTTTGGTAAAATTTTGCCAAGGCATAGGGGGAAGTAAGGTTCTATTTTCCTTTAAACCCTTCCACTTTCCTTGCGTCATTGCTGTTTTGAATTGCTCCAAAGTCCAGTTCCCAATGCCAGTTTCATCTGCCGTAATATTGGCAGCATAGGAAGTACCCAAAGGACTAACCATTGCGGTTCCTTCTGCATAAAACAAGGCCCACCCTTTTTTTACTATCGTTGTGTCAATCGGAGGTAATTGATCTTTTGATCTGAAACCAGCAAGTAAATAGGCTGAGTCTTCTATGGGTCCTTTAGGGGTCATTATTTTGGGGGAGTGACAATCACCGCAACCGGAAATTTTCACGAGGTATTCTCCCCTGGCAATACTGGCAGCCTTACTATCACCAGTATTAGCTTGTTTTTCTTCATGACTGGAACAGGAATAAGCCAGAGTGGTTGCTGCAACTATTACAAAAAGTATTATGTATTTCTTCATGATAAATTTTTTTAATTACCCACTCTGTTTTGTTCTTCCTGAGAAGCACCACCAGTTCTTCTAACTACATTGGAAGCATTTTTAGCAAACCGGAAAGTGAAAGAAAGCGCTACATGTCTTGAGTCAGCATACTGTTGAAAGCGGCTATCTAGGTTCTGGAACTGCTGGTTTATTCTTACTTTTTGACTAAAGAAAATATCTCTGGCAGATAATCGGATGGTTCCTTTGTTGTTGAATACCTGCTTGCTGATTCCAAATCCCATTTGCCATATTGGTTCAATAAATGCCTGTGCAAGCAAGAGATTGCGGTGGTTATAAAAACCACTTAATTCAGCCGACCAACCCTTTTTAAACTTGAACTGATTGTTCATGTTCAAAGAGAAAGAAGTGTATTGTTCATCCAGGGGTTCATTATTAAATAGCCCCTTGTATTTATTTTGATAAATATTCGCAAACAAGCCGGTTGTAATAACGCTATTAATAGATTTATTATATCCCAGACTCAGGTTGATATTGTCTCTTGAAGCAATATTTTCACGGGTTTGATAGGTAACTTTTTCTACATCGTTCGCGCGAATTACATCTGTGATGATATCAGTCGTTCTAGAAAATCCCAATTTAGCGGTAATCATTCCATTTTTGTAACTATAGCCCAATTCTGCATTATTGGTAAACTGAGGTCGGAGATTGGGATTTCCCTGATTATAGGTGAATGGATTCAATAACAACTGAAATGGATTCAGATCACGGTAGTTAGGACGATCAATTCTTCTTCCAAAATTAACAGTGAAAGTACTGAGGTCAGTTGCTTTATAACTAACAAAAGCGGTTGGAAATAATTGTAGCAGATTTCTTTCAAACTGTTGTTGTGTGGTTACCTGATTGCCTTTCATTATGGTATTTTCAAGCCGCAATCCCAACTGTAGGCCCCATTTTTTCCATTGCTTACTGCCATTTACATATGCAGCATAAATATTCTCATTATAAACAAACTCATTGCTTCTTGGGTCTACTTCCCAGTTATTATTTTTCAATACTTTAAAAGCAGAATTATTATCTGTTTCCACTAAACTTGCCTTAAGGCCTGCTTCTAATTTACCTTCTTTCTTAAAGGGATGTACATAATCCATTTTTGCAGAATACACATTGATAACAGAAGGGTTAATTCCTTTTAAAATGTATGGGGCTTCAGCAGGATTGTTCATTTGAGGATAATAATAACTACTCATTTCCTGATTAAAATCAGAACTGTTTCTAATATAATCCAGGTCGGCCGTCAATTCTCTACCCGTGGTGTCCAGTTTAGTTTTCCAGTATAAATTACCAATAACATTACTTACACGCATTGCATTCTGTGTGTTTGAATTATACACCCCTTGCAATACGCCACCTGCATTGCTCACTTCCATTCTTGTAGGAAGGGTAAAGAAATTATCATTAAAGTTTCCAGAAAAAGACAGGCCAAGGCTGCTGTTCTTTGATGCCAGATAGTCAAGGCTAAACTTGGTATTAAAAGGCTTTACATGTACCCCCATTGTTGTTGACTGATCTAAAACTGAAACAATGTCTTTTGTATTTACATTGCGAATATTTCTAGACAATTCAATTTTATTAAAAGACATATTGTCAAAAATATTGACACTGCCAAACAGATTCAACTTCCCCTTTCTATAACCCAGACTACCATTTATCGCTAGTCTTCTGTTAACCCCCTGAGAGTAAGTGGCTCCAATGGTGCCATTGGTTCCCATGGGTTTGTTGTTTTTTGTTTTGATATTAATAATCCCGGCATTCCCTGCTGCATCAAATTTAGCAGAAGGCTGGGTAATCAATTCTATCTGATCTAGCTGATTGCTGCTAAGTGATTTTAAATAATTGGCAACATCGGCACTGCTCATATAGGTAGGCTTCCCATCAATCATAATTATCACTCCAGCCTTACCCAGCATGGAAATATTGCCTTCTTTATCCACAACAACTCCAGGTGCTTTTTCCAGAACTTCCAAAGCAGTAGTTCCAATATTGGTTGGTGATGCATCAACATTAATAACCGTTTTATCGGTTTTAACTTCAACCAGCTTTCTTTGCGTAACAACCGTTACCGAGGACATAATATTTTCAGAAGCAGTCAGTTTAATTGAGATTTCGCTGCCAGGTGTTTTCACTTCACTTATATAATCATTATATCCCAAGGCATTTACTTTGATTCGGAATTTTTCTGGCAAATACATAAAACTAAATTTGCCATCATTGTCTGAAATAGTGGTTTTAACAATACTGTTGCCAGTATCTTTTAACAAATACACCACTGCACCGTTAACAGGTTTGTCATTTGCAACAATAGTACCCCCTATTAATGTTTCTTTAGGTGTAGCAGCATTTGCATTTGTAGCTAAAAACAAAAGGGTGAATAAGAAGCTTAGCGTAAAATACTTTGACATATAAATAATTTGAGGATACAAAAATTGATTATAAAAGGAAGGTTTGAAATCACATAAACTGGTGAAAAAAAGAGACGGTTTTAGATAAATAGTTGGAAAAAAGCCAATCTCTGCCGCTTATCTGACCCTATTGCCATTCAATTATTTTTTAAACTACCTTTTCCAACTTTGTTATCACATATTTATGTGATATCCCTTTTTGAATGGATTGAATCTGGCAAAAATGTCTTTCCATATGTGCCAGTAAAAAAGCAATACTGTCTCCGGTATTCAATCTAACGAATGATGAAAGCGAGGTAACTACCCTTCCTTTATTTAAATCAGCAAAGACAGCGTTCTTCAGTAAATAATGCAAATGAGAAAGATGAGAAGAAAACTGACTAATCACCAGATCTGGATTAAGCACAGTTGCAGGAATAGCATTTTTAGATGCCTTCATTTTTGAAGCAACAGTTCCATCAGGGAAAGGCTTCATCATCTTTGTAAAATAAGCGCCCAGCCAACCAGATTTAAAAACAGCATGTTCAACTGACGATATTCGGTGTCGCTGAATGGCTTCATCAATTTTTGGCAAATACCAGCGATTATAAAAATTTAGGTGATCTAGCACCTCAAGCACCGACCATCCACCCCAGGCTGGAATAGCCGATAAATCCTCATAGGAAGCGGAATAAATATTTTCTTTAAAATAAGACTCTATCGTTGCAAACTGAGTACTTAGCAATTCAATAAAATTTTGATTAGTCTTCATATCATTTAAAATTTAAAAATGGCCCGGAAATCCGGGCCCTGCTTAATAATAAACCAACATTTATATAGAGAATAATTATTTCTAATGAATGGTTACCTGACCTTTTTGCTTAATGGTTTTAAACTGAATGCCGTTGTCAGATTTCACCTGGATACTTCCTGTATTCTTAATGTCAATTTTACCTTCCCCCTGCATGGAAACAGTAAGGTGACTTAAGTTCAGGGTGTTTTCTGAAACTACTGTAGCAGACCCATTAATTTCCAAAAACTCCAATTGGTTAACTGGAACACGAACAGTAACAGGGCTCAAATCATCTACTGCAGAGCCGTCAATCACCAATTCATTTTTGCTATACAAAGCATTCACTTTAGATTGACCAACCATTTCCTGAATAGCAACAGTCTTTTCTTCGGCATTAACAAGAATGACTTTTAGGTTACCATAAACCACTAAACGTTTATAAGGAGCTGCTATAGCTTTTCCTGCTTTAAAGTCAGGACGCATACCAGTAGATGCAAAAGCACCGATACTAAGTGCTGAGATTGCAAGGGATAAAATAAACTGTTTCATAAAATGAGAATTTGATTTTTTTGAATAATTTGATAAAGCAAAAATGAAATGTTTCAAGAGGGTATTCAACCGCACATTAATGTGAATTACAGCTATCTGGCTGGCTGGCACTCACATAAACATGTGGTTTTGGGCCACATGCATTCATTTGTGAACCGGCTCTTGTAAATTTGTTCTAATGAAAAAACTAGTTCTGTTCTTTATACTAAACTGTGTTTTAACAGCTGTTCAATCACAACGAGAAGGATATGCTTTTTTAAAAATTAGTAAGGAAGATGGATTAGGTCTTGCTTCTAATGTTACTTATACTATATACCAAGACAAACAGGGATTTATATGGGTGGGTACTGCCAATGGTTTGCAACGATTTGATGGGAATAGATTTATCAGTTATGGAACAAGCAAACCGAACAAGGAAAATTTACCAATTGCCGATTTACACCAGATTCTACCAATAGGCAAACAGACGCTATTGTTGAACTTTGCATCACAGGGCAAAATAGGCCTATTCAATCATGCTTCATTGGTGTACGAAACCGTACCAATTCTATCTAATGAAACTATCCCTGTTAAAAGTAATATGCGCCTACAACAGGATAGCAAACAAAATACCTATTTAACCATACACGGAGTAGGACTATTTAGGTTTGATTCACTTAAAAAAGCATTCTTACCCGAAAAAGAAATCAGACTGCCAAAAGGATTTGTTTCGAATCATCCTTTTGCAGAAAATAAAAAAGAAGAACAGTTATGGTTTACCAGTAGTGACAAAGGATTGGCTGTTTATGATCAGAAAACCAAGCAGACCTATACCAGCGATTACAATCCCAAATCTATCCCACTACTAAACAAGAAGTGGAAGAATCTTACAGAAATTTATATTGATAAACAGAAACGATTCTGGATATTCAGCTGGCCAGACAGACATATCAGAGCAGTTTATAATTATGATGGCAATCAACTTTCTGATACAGCCGGATTAAATAACAATCCTCAATACGAAGAACTACGTTATTTTTTTGAGAGCAGATCCGGTAGTCTCTGGATGTACGGAACCAATGCACTCTATAGTTATAATCAACGATTAAACAAGTTTACTTTTTATAAAAGTGAATTTGGAAGCAGTATTGGCATTCAATACGAACAGATCAATGATATGACAGAAGACAGGGATGGTAATATCTGGATTGCCAGTGACAATGGCATTTTCATGACTAGTGATCAGGGAAGCCAGGGAAATGTAGTCAATTTCATTTTCAGTGAAACCAAAGGTGGTATTGAAATAACCGATATTCTGGAATTGAGTTCTGGTGAATTCTGGCTAAGTACATGGGGATCGGGGATTCTGACCCTGAACAAGAACTTAATGAGCTATAAGAATGCGTTATTAGGTAATATGCCCAATAACTTCACTGCAACTGAACGCATTCAATACCAGCAAGTATGGTCTTTGTACGAAAGAAGAAACGGAGAAGTGTGGCTGGGCTGTCAGGGTGGTAAGTATATGATTTATGATACGGTAAAGCGCAAAATGCAGTACCATACTTTAAAAGAATTAAACGGATCTACTATACGTTTTATAACAGAAGATAAAAAAGGTAATGTCTGGATCAGTAGCCAGAGAGGAGATATTGTACGTTACGATGGAAAGCAGTTTGAAGTTGTACAGCAAATTGGAACCATTGTAAGAAAAATATTTTTTGACAATGAGGGATTATTATGGATTACATCATTAAACCAGGGACTGTATTGTTATTCTGCAGATGGCAAAAATTTAATTCATCATTATACCGTATCCGACAAAAAGAATCCACTTTTCCAGAAAGGCGGGGATGATATTGATCAACTGAACGACAGTACACTGGTGTATGCAGCAGGGGCTTTGAATTTCATTCATAAAAAAACCAAAAAAGTAAGTTGGTTAACTACAGAAGATGGATTGCCTGCCAACGCTGTATTAAGAATCCGTAAAGACAGCAGAGGAAATTTATGGATGGTTACCAGAAATGGGCTATGCAGATACAATCCGGTGAACGGTATTATTACTCCCTATGAAAAGAGGGATGGAATAGTCATCAGCAACCTTACTACAGAAGCAGATTTTTTAACGAGCAACCAACATATCATATTTGCCGGCTCTAATGGATTAATCTATTTCTCACCTTCGGCATTCAGCAATAGTAATCTTCCACCGGATGTTGCCATTACCGATTTCCGATTATTCAATCGCTATATTCCAGTAGACTCTTTACAGTTATTACCCAAAGTGGTATTAAAATCAGATCAGAATAGTTTTGCCATCAGTTTCTCTGCACTCAGTTTTTTATTAAGAGATAAACTAACCTATTACTATAAGATGGAGGGGCTGGATAAAGGATGGATTAAAGCTGATCGAAACAATACTGTGAACTACTCTTTTCTTAGGCCTGGTAATTATACTTTCAAAATTTATTGTGAAGACAACGAAGGCAACCGCTCCAAGAACATCAGCACAATGCAGATATTTATCCGACCTCCTTTCTGGAGAACGGGTTGGTTTATCAGCACCCTGCTTACTTTAATTGCACTTGTGGCATACACCATGCACCGACTCAGACTGAACAAACTGATTGAAGTAGAAAATATACGCACCAGGGTAGCCAGAGATTTACACGATGATATGGGTAGCACTTTAAGCACCATCAATATTCTTAGCTCAATGGCTAAGGCAAGAATCAGTGACCCTTCTAAAACAGGAGAATACCTGAATAAAATTTCAGACAACAGTCAGAGAATGATGGAAGCCATGGATGATATAGTATGGAGTATAAAGCCCAGCAACGATAGTATGCAAAAAATTCTGGCCAGAATGCGCGAGTTCGCTATAAATGTTTGTGAGGCAAAAGACATTCAACTTGAGTTTGAGAGTTCAGAGGCTGTGAATGAAGTAAAATTAAATATGGAAGCAAGGAGAGACTTTTTTTTAATATTTAAGGAAGCCATCAACAATTCAGCTAAATATGCAAAGTGCACTAAAATAAAAGTAGAAGCATCTGTGATTGGTAATCGGTTAAGTTTATTGATTCTTGACAATGGCATTGGATTCAATGTGCAGGAAGCCGACAATGGGAATGGCTTGGGCAATATGAGAAAAAGAGCAGATGCATTAAATGGTAAGATGAATATACAATCCCAGATAAATACTGGAACAACCATATACTTGGAAATTCCTGTACAATAAATTTATATGAACAGAATACTAAGTCAGAAATTTCGATTCTTTACTTTTATCAGTATTTGTTTGCTTGGATATGTACATGGTTATAATTTAAATATAACCTATCTAGCACCTTACAGCACTATAGATGAACCACTTAGTTTTACAACATTTTCAGAGTTTTTAATTGCCAACGGCCTCCTTCGATTCAGAATTCCCATTCTCTTTGTTATATCTGGTTATTTATTTGCCTATTATGATAACCGATCTTACACTGATTCTATTAAGAAAAGATTCAAAACATTAATCATACCCTATTTACTCTGGAGTGCCATTGCACTGTTATTTACTTTTCTGTTACAACTGAACAGCTATACAGCCAATATTGTAAAAGAGGCAGGTATAGATCAGTTCGGAGACAACCGGCCTTATCTTGAAGTAGGTTGGAAGGGTTTGATAGGCAGGTGGATTCTGGCTCCCATCGCTTACCAACTCTGGTTTATACTGGCTTTGTTTGTTTACAACCTGATGTACCCATTTATTCTGTATTGCATTCGCAAAGTACCCATAATTTGGATGTGTTTTTCATTACTCATCTGGTTGGTATCTTTTCAGATATTCATATTCGACGGGCAGGGCTTATTTTTCTTTAGTGTAGGAATTTGGGCACAGAAAAAAGGATTGTTTCTAGAAAAAAGACCAGAATGGTTAAGCACGGGCATCTTCCTGATTCTTTTTATAGGGTTATGTATTATTAAAACCTTTATGGCATTTGAACTTGAACCCAATACAGGAACTACTTTTTTTACTTTAATGCTTTTGCATAGGGCCTCTGTTATATGTGGAATGATTGCCATTTGGTATGGAATTGATCCTATTATTAAGAAAACAGTTCAGCAGAAATGGTTTCTACAGATCAGCAATTATTCCTTTTTCATATTTGCCTTACATGTACCCTTATTGCCCTATTTAATGAAAATGGTAATTCTGGCAACAGAGGGCATTTGGATGAACAGACTTTTGAGTTACCTATTTGTTCCTTTACTGGTAATACTGTTTTGTGTGATGGTAGGGAGTTTAGTTAAGAAGTATTTTCTTCGAGCCTATCTATTATTAACCGGAGGAAGAGGATACTAAAAGAATACATATTTATGTGATTGAAAAAACTATCATCAATCAGTAGTTTTAACGTATAAATTGCCCCAATGATTAAAGTACTTATTTACGAAGACAACCCTCAGTTAAGAGAAGGATTAACGATGTTAATTGATGGCAGTGAGGGTTTTTCAGTAGTTGCAGCTTATAAAAATTGTAATAATGCAGTGGATGAAGTTGCAGCATTTAAACCTGACGTAATATTAATGGACATTGATATGCCGGGCATTAATGGTATTGAAGGATTAAAGAATATCAGAGAAACCAATGATCAAGTAAAAATTTTAATGTTAACCGTGTTTGATGATAATAAGAATGTTTTTGAATCCATCAAAAACGGTGCAAATGGATATATTCTCAAAAAAACAGCACCTGCCAGACTACTCGAATACATAGCAGAAGCTGCTAGTGGCGGGGCGCCTATGAGTGCGAATATTGCTACGCAGGTATTAAAGATGTTCTCTTCTATGAATAATAGTAAAGGAGAAGATTATAACCTTAGTGACCGAGAAAAGCAGGTATTACAATTCCTAGTAAATGGTTACAGCTATAAAATGATTGCTGCAGAAATGATTATTGCAATAGACACCGTTAGAAGTCATATCAAAAAGATTTATGAAAAGTTGCATGTAAACAGCAAAAGCGAGGCCGTAGCTAAAGCATTTAAAGACAAAATTGTCTAAATTGTTGCATGAATTTAGGAATCAGTAATCAATTATTTATCATTGGGGGCGCCAGCTCAGGTTTTGGTAAAGCCATTAGTTTAGCATTGGTAAATGAAGGGGCAAAAGTAATTGCAGTAGCCAGAGGTGAAGAAAAGTTGAGAGAACTTCAACAACAGGCTCCCAATCAGATAGAAATACTGCCGGGAGACTTATCAGAAGAAACAACACTTTATAAGTTACTTGACCAAATAGAAAATAGAACCATCCACGGTATGGTAGTTAATGCAGGAGGACCTCCTGCAAAAATGGTATTGGAAACCAGTTTGGAAGACTGGGATCAGGCATATAAGCAGATTCTTCGATGGAAAGTAGCTTTATCGCAGGCCATCATTCCTAAAATGATGGATGCAGGATATGGCAGAATAGTATATATAGAAAGTGTTTCTGTAAAACAACCCGTAGAAAATCTGGTTTTAAGTACTTCGTTAAGATTAGCCGTAGTAGGAATGGTAAAAACCCTTTCGCAGGAAATTGCTCAATCAGGTGTTACACTGAATATACTGGGACCAGGATCACATAATACGCCTGCTATTAACAGACTGTATATAAAGAAATCAGAACAAACAGGAATGAGTTTTGAAGAAGCAAAAAAAGCAGGTATTGCGCAGATACCTGTTGGAAAACTGGGAGAGGCAGGAGACTTTGCAAGCTTAGCAGTTTGGTTACTAAGCCCGCAAAGTAAATTTATAACAGGTCAAACAATTACTGTGGATGGTGGTGCTGTAAAAGGAATTATGGGCTAGGCACCTAGCTCCTGTTGCATAAGCAAGGCCGCAGCAGCATTGGCAAACAAAAACTTTTCATCGGGCATTACTTTTTTTGTAAAATAAACAGCTCCCTTATTTAACAATGAAACAGCAGCCAGTGGTTGGCCTTCTCTAGTTAAAAAAGCAAACCCATACGCTCCCATCGGCATATTGAAAATCTTTCCCTTTGTATTCACCATACTACTAATAGGTACTATCTGATAATATAGATTATTAAATTTAGCCAGATAGCCTATATAGTTTTTAGCAGGCTGCTGCGAAGTATAGTTGTCGTGTATCATCTGCCATGGCTGTTCTTCTCCATTCATATACAATTGAACATAATATATAGAGCTAGACGGCTTTTTTGCCTGCTGTAAAATATCAAGTGCAATATTAAAAAAACTGTTTTCGTTTTTGCCAACCTGAATTTCACGTGCATTAAAGTTGGATACTGCAAACACATCGGATTTGTTTCCCTGGTTATCAGCAATTCCAAACCGAAGGGTTTGCTTCTTTTTAATATAGCTTAACGAAATAATATTGGCATACTCAGGAGTGCCCGGCATACCAGTTCCTAATCCGTAGGTAGAGGGGCCGCCACGGGTCCAAGATCTTTTTACATAATGCGTTGCATAATTTCCAAAGCTTAGTTTTTCTTTGGTAAAAGCAATGCCTCTGCCTTTTACCTCAAAAGCTTCTTTATCATTCCAGGATTCGCCTTCCAAATGCAGATTTACTGTTGAACAGCTAAAAGAAAATAAAATCAAAACAAAAAAAACATGTATCCTTTTCATTTTATATAAATCAAGTTTTGGGCACTTGTTTTGTAGCGGAGAAATTGTATTAATAGTATTCATAGGTATAAATTAAATCAGGAGAAGCGCCTATTAATTTTTTAGTTCTGGTAGCAATATATCCATCACTGTTGTAGGTATATGAGAAATGAATTTCATTGTTTACCAGGTTATTGGCATCATAA
>VFQO010001929.1_pt1 | contig 14177 bp, 19 predicted proteins | sample 3512331 | NCBI WGS metagenome assembly VFQO01 (sample SAMN10412371, study PRJNA504923) | tailings metagenome | isolation source: Replicate 3 from Balatoc abandoned mine | place: Philippines: Itogon, Benguet | collected 2017-08-28
ACCTCACCTTCTCGGAGTGGAGCAGTGTCTTCGGCGACGCCAAGATGACCACCGCCTTGCTCGACCGCCTCACGCACCACTGCCACATCGTGGAGACGGGCAATGAGAGCTGGCGATTCAAACATTCCAGTGCCGCTGGTGCGGCACCACCAAAGCCTCGCGGCAAAGCTCAGAAAGGAGATCGAAGAACAGCAGACCCGATAGACTTATCCACAACCGAGTAGCCAAAACATCCATCAAACCAGTGGCTCAGTATTCGACGTGATCACTGGCTCAGTTGTGCTGATGAATCAACACCCGTAGGCCTGTCGATGCTGGTCGATGAAGCCCTTCAGGACTTCAGACGGCGGTCGAGCTCCGCCTGGGCGAAAAACGCACTGGCCAGCTTCAAGATCTCGTTGGCCTTGCGCAGCTCTTTGTTCTCGCGCTCGAGTTCCTTGAGGCGCTGCAGCTCAGATGTGGTGACGCCCTCGCGCACGCCGCTGTCGATCTCATGGCGCTTGACCCAGGTGTGCAGGGTTTGCGGCACACAGCCAATCTTGGGCGCGATCGAATCTATGGCCGCCCACAGCGAGGGGTACTCGCCCCGGTGCTCCAGCACCATACGAACAGCTCGTTCGCGCACTTCGGGTGAAAACTGGTTCGACTTCTTGCTCATGGCTCCATCCTCTCAGGGAAAAGAGCCTCCTCAAACCCGGGGCGGTTCAGATGAGTGCAGACCGGCGACACCGCGTGGAGATCGCCTTGAGGTGTGCGATAGGCGGCGATCGAAGTCCCGTCGACGTCGACGATGGCACTGATGTCGCGTGGGTCGCGCCGGATCAGGAACGCAGGCAGGCGGTCGCGCCGAGCTATCCACGGCTTGAGCGCATCGGCGTAGTAGTGGATGTGGTCGATGACGAAGCCAGTGCGGGTCAGGGTGCGGCGGAGGACGGGCAGGAAATCGACCAGAAAAGCCGTGGTGCGAGTGATGACGGTTGGAACGCCGGTACGCGCGACAGCTTCGGCCCAGCGTGCGGCCGGCGGTTGGAGCAGGCCGTTGTGCACGGAGCCGTGATAGGTGCCAACCGCCAATGCGAGCCAGCGTTCCAGCTCGCGCAGTGTCAGGGCGGCCATCTTCTCGGAGGCGTATTCCCCGCGCTGGTCAGGGTTGGAGAAGGTCGTCCCCGGCAATTCGTCGTGGATCATTTGCATCGCCGTGCCGATGATCCGTTCCACGATGCCGCCATAGTGCGGCTGCCCGAGAGGCCGATAGTCCAACCGGATGCCATGCTGCTCGCAGCCACGGCGTAGCGCCTCGCTCTTGAATTCGGCCGCGTTGTCCAGGTAGAGCAGCGCGGGCTTGCCGCTCATCGGCCAGTCCATTTCCACGTCCAACCTTTCCAACCAAGGGCGCTTGTCGCAACCGGCGTGTGCGAGGCACAGGCCGACCGAGACGGCAGATGGCGCTTCTAACGTGACCACCATGCCAACCACGCAGCGGGTGAACACGTCGATGGCGAGGGTCAGGTACGGACGGCCAATCGGTTGCCGGTCGCGCTCGTCCACCACGATCAGGTCGATGACTGTGTGGTCGATCTGTACCTGGGGTCCGGGGAGCAATGGAACAGCCAACCGACTTAAGCCCTGGCAAAGGAAAGCCGGAACCTCAGAAATTTCTGCTAGCGCGATAGTCAGGCGGTCGCGTCACCCGCTGTGTGATCGTCGTGGTGGTCAGTCACGCTCCAGCACGTCGATGATCGGGCACGGCCTTGTGCTGCCACCGGCATCGCATTGCTGGATCAGATCGCCCAGCGCTTGGTACATGGCCGTCAGGTCGGCCATCTTCTGCTCGATCAGTCCCTGCTTTCGGGCGGCCAGCGCCCGCGTGTCCGAGCAGCCACACGCCGAGTCCAGCGTCAGCAGCATGCCGACTTCATCCAGCGTGAAGCCCAGCGCCTGCGCCCGCTTGATGAAGCGCACCCGCTTGGCCTCCCCTGCCGGGTAGCGCCGATGGCCGCCCAGCGGCTTGGTCGGTTCATCCAGCAGCCCGCGCCGCTGGTAATAGCGGATCGTCTCGATGTTCACTCCGGCAGCGTCCGCCAGCTTGCCGATGGTCAGGTCTGCGCCCATGCAAATTTCCCTTGATTCCGTACTTAAGTACGGAATTTAGAGTAACACTTGGGCGCACAAGTTCAAGGAATCGGCATGGCATCACTCACCGGCAAAAGCTCATTGGTCGCAGGCATCCTCGCCGCCATCGGTGCATCGGTGTGCTGCATCGGGCCGCTCGTGCTGCTGGCCCTCGGCATCGGCGGCACCTGGGTTGGCAGCCTGACGGCAATGGAGCCGTACCGGCCGTTCTTCATCGGCTTGACGCTGCTGTTTCTCGGCCTGGCCTTCCGCAAGCTTTACCTGGTGCCGCAAGTCTGCACCCCAGGCACGCCCTGCGCCGATCCGCGCACGCGCCGCCGGCAACGGCTCACCTTCTGGATCGTCGCCATCCTGTTGCTCGCCCTGCTGGCCGTGCCGTGGCTGGCCTCGTTGTTCTACTGAAAGGAGTTCGCCATGCGCAAATTGCTCATTGCTCTACTGGTTGCCTTGCCGTTCGCGGCACTGGCCGCCTCGTCGAAAACGGTCACACTGGCCGTCCAGAACATGACCTGCCCGCTGTGCCCGATCACGGTCAAGAAATCGCTGGAGAAGGTAGCTGGCGTCAGCGCAGTACAGGTTGATTTCGACAAAAAAACAGCCACCGTCACCTACGACCCGGACAAGGCCCAGCCGGAAGCGCTGACCAAGGCCACGACCAACGCGGGCTACCCGTCCGCCGTGCAGAAGTGACGCCGCGATGACCATCATTCTTGAATCTGTGCTGACCTGCCCGCACTGCGGGCACGCCTGGCAGAAGACCATGCCGACGGATGCCTGCCAGTTCTACGACGAGTGCCCGGCGTGCCACGCGCTGCTGCGCCCCAAGCCCGGCGACTGCTGCGTGTTCTGTTCATTCGGCTCGGTGCCGTGCCCGCCTATCCAGCAGCAGCGCGGATGCTGCGGATAGGCTTGAAGCGGCTCAAACGTCGTCCTTCCTGCTCAGGGGTCGCAGCTCGCCACGGGCGACCGCCTCCGGCACTGAGAACGAGTAGCGCCCAAGCATGTTGATGTGCTCATTCGAACAGCGCGCTCGGCCGGTCGGTGCCCGTCCAGCACAGCGCGCATAGCCACCGGCCAAGGCGGAACTGCACGCCGCCGTCGGCAAATTCACGATAGTCGTAGCGGGCACGAATCTCGGTCGTGTGCCGCCAGCGTTGCTCGCTCTCGCGGTAGGCGAGCACGCAGTCTGGGTCGGCGATGCCGAGCTGGGACGACAGCGTATGCAGTACCGCGCCGGGCACGGCGGCCGGGTCTTCCAGGAAGGTGCCGAGAAAGCGGGCCGTGGTCAGTTGCAGCGCATAGCCCAGTCGGTGGCTGTCGCGCCGCTTGGTGGCGATCCACTCGCGGTCATCGTCGTCCAGGTGGAAGTAGCGCGCCAGCTCTTCGCCGGAAAGCGTGTCTGGGTAGCGGCCGTAGCGTTCCCGTTGCGTGGTGGACAGGAAGCTGACCGGCATGGCTCAAAGCGCCTCGGCGCAGAAAGTGGCCGGCGTGACGATGCGCGTGCGCCCAATGCTACCGCGTTGCAGCAGCCCGGCGCGGCGGTCGCCCGTCACCAGGTAGTCGGCCTCGCCGCTCAAGGCCATCGCCAGCAGGAACGCATCGTTCGGATCATTCGCCTCGATGCCATCCGGCAGCGGCGGCAGTTGCGCCAAAACGATGGCGCGCTGCATGTTGTTGACCATCGTGCCGACGCGGTGCGCGGGCAAGATGGTCTTGAGCTTGGGGTAGCGGCTCACCCGCCGCAGCTCGTCGAGCTGTGCCGCCGATGTCACCAGATCGAAGCGCGCTGCGCGCCAGGCGCGATAGATCGCATCGGGTGGCCCATGGGGCGAAATCAGCGCGCCGAGCAGCACGTTGGTGTCGAGGATTACGCGCATCAGTGTTCACGCGCCCATTGCACAGCCTCGTCGATGAGGTCGGTCAGTTCGGTTTCGCTCATGCTGGCAGCAGCCGTCTTGGCCTGATCGACGGCGCGCTCCAGCAGGTAGGCGCGCACAGCTTCCTCGATGAAGCGCGACAGGTCGCCCTTGCGGCCGCCGCCCTGCGCGGCGATGAACATGCGCACGGACTGATCTACGTCCGGCGATACGGCGATGTTCCAGCGAACGGTGTTCATATTGTCCTCCAATACAGTGTATGGGTGCATAGGTGTTTATACACCTTATCACCATCACTGGCAACGGTTCGATAAAACCTTCGTTTTACAAGACTCTGCCGCGCGACCTGATCCGCAAACAGTGCTGCACCGCAATTCGTCTAAATTTGTGGTTTGATGAATCAAAGTTCGATATTGTTCTGTTTTAACAAGTAAAGCAGACTCTAAGCATGAAAATCGGCTATGCCCGCGTTTCCACGCGCGACCAGAAATCAGACTTGCAGGTGGACGCCCTCAAGGCGGCCGGTTGCGAGCGCGTCTACCAGGACGTGGCGAGCGGCGCGAAGACCGCGCGGCCGGCGCTCGACGAGTTGCTGGCTCAGTTGCGAGCCGACGACGTGCTGGTGATCTGGAAGCTGGATCGCATGGGGCGTTCGCTCAAGCACCTGGTTGAACTGGTCGGCAGCCTGATGGAACGCAAGGTCGGGCTGCTGAGCCTGAACGACCCCATCGACACCACCAGCGCCCAAGGGCGGCTCGTGTTCAACCTGTTCGCCTCGCTCGCGGAGTTCGAGCGCGAGCTGATCCGCGAGCGCACGCAGGCCGGGCTGACGGCGGCACGGGCACGCGGCCGGGTCGGTGGGCGGCCCAAAGGTTTGACGCCGCAGGCCGAGGCAACGGCGCTGGCCGCCGACACGCTGTACCGCGAGCGCAAGCTGTCGGTGGCCGCCATCGCGCAGAAGCTGCATGTGTCCAAGAGCACGCTGTACAGCTACCTGCGGCATCGCGGCGTCGAGATCGGCCCCTACAAGAAACCGGCGCAGGGCCAGCCAGGCCCATCGACGAGTGCTGGCGAGGTTGATCCGCCGAAGGTCGCCACGATCCGGCTGACGCTGCGCATCGAGAACAACAGCAAGTTCGTGCGCGGCAAGAAGCGCGCCCGTGAGGACATCGAGCGCTACTGCTTGTCGGAGTACGACGGCCAGCGGCTACCCAGCGGCGAGTACGAACTGAAGGTGCCCTACAGCAGTGATGACGACCTCGACAAGCGCATGCACGAGCTGCTGGGTGACATCTCAAGCGAGGCGGACGACCGCAACTGCTTCTCGGAAAGCGATGCCCGCATGGATGGGACTGACCGCTACTGGTGATGCCGAGCGCTTAAGTCGGTTGGCTGTTCCATTGCTCCCCGAACCCCTACCTGCTCCAGCGGTGCGGAGACTGGCGGAGGAACACCGCCAACACCTTGCAGGATGCGGGACGCATCCTGGCCTTCCCGAAGTCGAGTGGTCTTGAGTGGATCAAGGCTGGCGATCCGCAACGCGACCGTGTTGCGCGCCGGCATCCGCAGCTTTTGCAGCTTGCACACCCGCGCAACTTCACGGTGGAACGCCGCCAAGCTGCGCTTCTGCTTGGTCAGGAAGCGCTTTTGCAGTAGCTCGCGGATGATTCGTTCGACCGACTCCGGCAAGCGGCCTTTACCTTTGCCACCGCTCGACTGTCCAAGAGCCAAATCAGTGACCAGCCCCGAACCTTGCCGGGCACGGCGGATCAGGACGTAGACCTGCCGCCGGGACAGACCCAGCGCCTGGGCTGCTGCGTCGGCCGCTTCATGCCCGACCGTCTCCGACTGCGCCAACGGCCCAATGATCTCCGCGCGGCAGCGAGCACGCTCCCATGCCTGTTCAGACAGGGTGGCTACGCCGCGCTCGGCAATCGGTACGGTATCGGTCGCCATGCTCGCCTCGCTTTGGTGCACACGAGTATTGAGCATAGACGAGTTTCGTGCAGAGGAGTCCTGATATCGGGCTGTCAGGAGCCGTATGCACAGCAGGCTTCATGTCTCGTTGATTGGTGCAGTCGTCTTCTGAAAATGACAATGAGCCTAGCTCAAGGTGATAACCTCAACGAGCCAAGCAAGACAATTTCAGCGTGAGGACATGATGGGCAAGAAGGAAACCGAGGAAGCCTGGCTGCATGCACAAGTTGGCCCGACCTTTGATGCGCTGAAAGCCGACCCAGGCCGTGCCGTTACCGCTGACCAGGTGCGCGCCCGTCTGGCTGACATCGCCCAAGCTATGGAGCTGGTCCGCCGTGTCGATGCGGGCCTAGAATCCCTGACGCCCTTTGACCCGGCGGAGGACCTGACCACCGCCGAAGCCGTGGCCGCATTCCTGGCCGACGCCGAGGCCACGGCCGACCCGGCCTATATCGAGCACGCTCACCAGGTCGCGGCACGTGCGCGAACCACGCACGGCATCGCGTCGTGAGCGAGCTGGCCAGCGTCGCCATTCCTGGCGGTGCTGCAGGTGGATCTCATCGCCGGGAATGACGATGCGAGATCCACGCCAAGGGGAAGAGTAAGACGGGGCATCATCGCCCGATCTGGCGATGATCGAGCGCCGGCGCGCATCGCCACTTCCGACGATGCAGGCCCGGAAACGACAAGGGCGGCCAATGGCCGCCCTTGCTGTTCCTGGTGTCTAGCTTACGCGGGGTGAAGCGACTGGCGCACGGCATTCAGTGCCTCACGGAAGTCGGCCGGCGTCGCTCGGCCCGTCTCGGCCTGGTAGAACACGACCATGAAGGCATTGGCGACTGCTTCGGCCAGCGGCCCGAGCTGCCGGGCTGCGTCCTGGTCAATCCAGTCTAGGGCCGCGAGCTGCACGGCCGCATGATGCACTGCCTGAGTTGCGTTGGTAGGATTCAAGGTTGCCATGATTCACCTCTCCATCAGGTGGGTTAGTGGAAGTGTCGGCCGGCCCCACGCCGGCCGACGCGCCTTTCACGCCGGCGTCGAGCGATTCACGAAAGCAGCGACTTCATCATCGGGATCGGCCGCCTGATTGCCGGTCTGTTCGCCGGCCAAGCTGTCGCCGTCGAAGGCCGGAGCCTCTGCTGCTGTGCTGGCCCGGATCGCCGTTGCCACTTGGCCGCCGATCGTTTGGTCCATGCGCTCCTGGAAGCCCTCCGCGAGCTGCACGGCCTTGCCTTTGAGTACTGCACCTGCGCCCTTCGCCAGCTCGCCGGCCGTGCCCGCTGCCAATGCTGCGGCACGAGTCAAACCAACGGGGCCGGTGCTGCCTGGTGCGGCCTGCGGCCCCTGTCCTGCCCCGCCAGCGGGCTTGGGTTCGCTCTTGGCGGCCTTGTCGGCACCGTTGCCGGTGCTGGCCGTCGAGCTGCTGCCTTTGTCGCCGGCGCTGGCCTTGTCGCCACCCTTCGAGCTGGCCGAGCGGCTGCTGCCCCCCGACGACGAGCCCCCGAAGCCCGCAGCCTGCGCGAAGGGCGATCCCCCTGCGCCGGCTGACTCCTGACCGCCCGAAGCACCCGCGCCCCCCACGCTCGCCATCATGTCCATGCCAGCGCCGGCATCGCCGGTCGCGCTGCCTTGGGCCTTCTCGAAGGCGGCTTTGACGGCCGAAGCCCCGCCGGCGAGGTTGGCCGCGCCACTCATCACGGCAGCACCGGCCATGCTTGCAGCGCCGGCCGCAACACTGGCCGCGCCCATCGCAGCACCTACAGCAGCGCCTGCGCCGAAGTTACCGATGCCGCCAGCGTTCCCAATGCCCGTACCGGTAATGATGCCAGCGATCAGCGGCGGCACACGATTGACCAGCATCAGCAACGCCACGCAGAAAACCAGCATCACGCCCAGCTCTTCAAAGTTCAGCGTGCCGGTGTTCATCCTAGCGTAGAAGCTGGAAAGCAGGTCGTTCCCGATGCCGACCAGGAGCACCATCGTCATGATCTGCACCGCCACGCCCAGGGCCGTCTTGTAGTAGTTGATCGCCATGTCGGAAGTCCAACGAGAGCCACCGAAGCCGAGGAAGAAGATGCCGGCGTACATCAACAACCACCCTGACACGAGCAGCAGGAGCATGTTCACAGCGACAACCGCCAGCAGGATCAAGATGCCGACGCTCAAGGCCACACCGATGAAGCTATCCACGGGCGACCAGATTGACGAGTTCGTGAATGCCTGCTTCAAGATCATGAAACCGATATCCACGATGCCCGAGGGTGTCACCGACGCCACCCCGGATGCCTGCTCACCGATCCGGGCCAGTGACTGGATGATCGAGTTGGCGAAGGCAGGGCCATTGCGCAGCAGCCAGAGGAAGAAGCCGAAAAACAGGATGAAGCGGATGAACTCGGCGAAGAACTCGCCAATGTCAGCCTTGCGCAGCGCCATGAAACCGAACGTCCAGACGAGCGAGATCGTGCCCAGCGTCCAGAACAAGAACGTCGCGGCGTTCATCACCACTGTCTGCCAGGCCGTGGCCCGCGTGGCGAACTCCGTCACCACCTGGTCAAGCATCCCCTGGTTGGTGAGCTGGGCCGATGCAGCGGTGGAGTAAAGCGCGAGAGTGACGCCGATCAGCGCCGCCTTGTGCAGTGCTTTCATGGTTTCACCTCCTGCCCCTTCGAGCCTTTCGGATCGGCCAGCTCCAGCCAGTTCATCGGCTTCTCGGTCGGGGCGATGCCGCCGCCGGCCGGCGACCGGCGCGAGCACAACCCGGCGAAGGTTTCGCGCGTAGCCCTGTCCTCGATCTTCTTGATCGCCTCGATCTGGCAATTGGTGTCATTGACCTCGGGCATGGGCGGGATGGCCGGCTTGTTGTCGCAGCCAGCCACCAGCACCACCACGAGGCCGGCAAGCAGCATCGTTTTCTTCATGGTGCAGGGCCTCCGTCAGCGGGTCAGTTCGAGCCAGTTTCTCGGGCTGGCCGTGCGCTCGATCCTGGATTCCCTGGAAGTCGCGCCGGCGGCCTGCTGCTGCGCCTCAAGGTCGGCCTGCGCCTGCATCCTGGCGGTCGCGGCGTTCTGCTGCGCGATCAGCAGGCCACGGATTTGCAGAAGCTGGTTTGCTTGGTTGGCAGCGAGCTGATTGGCGAAGCCGATGGCCTGCATCTGCCCGGTCGCTCCCTGCGCAGCGGACTGGAGCCGTTCGAGCTGGCGAGCGTCGGCGGTAAGGTTGCGCTGCTGCTGCTCCAGACCCTTGAACAGCGCGTCGTTCGCCTTCTTCTGGCTCTCGCTCGCCAGGTTGCGGTTCTGCTCCATCGCGGCGCGCTCGGCATCCGAGCACCCGGCGGCCGAGAAGCACGGCGAGCCACGGTAATAGGCCACGTCCTGGAATTTGCCCAGGTAGCTATCGAGACTGCCGAGCTGGTTCCTGTAGTAGTCCAGCGTGTTGACGGCGTTCATCAGCCCGTTGATCGTGGACTGCGCCTGATCCCAGATATACGCCGCCGGGGCCAGCGTGTTCTGGAGCTGGTTTTCGTACTGCTGGAGCTGGGTGCGGTATTCCTCGATTTGCTTGAGCGTCTGCGCCACCGACTCGATGGCGGTCATCAGGTTCTGGCCCAAGTTCGCGCCGTCGATGACGGGAATGCCGGCCTGCGCCGGGGTGATGATGATGCTGCCAGCCAGGGCAGCGGCGAGCGCGGTTTTAGCCGCTAAAAGGCGGACGTGTTTCATGGTCGAGTTCCTCGATGTGATGAGCGGCTGCGCTGCGCCGGCCTAGCTGCCTTTTCGGCAAACTGGCGGCGTTGGGCCATCACAGAGACAACACGCCGAATCGTTGTCCCGGTACCCGACCTGAGCGACACCGTTGCGCCCGGCCATTTTTGTTGAACATCGGTGTAAGCTAACTAGCTGCTATATAGCTTCTAGCTGCTAACTCGGATGCTAATCGAACATCCGAGAATTCGCAAGCGTCATCGCCCGCGCTTCTTGCCCTCCTGGCGTTTCGCCTTCTTGGCTTCCATCTGCGCCCGTAGCCGTGCCTCGCGCTGTTCCAGCTCGGACGGCGCGGGCCTGGCCGGCTGCTGCACTTTGGCCGGCGGCGGTGTCGGGGTGGCCTGGGTCGGCGCTTGCGCCGGCCGCTGGGCTTCGCCCTCGATGTGCAGGCCGTCGAGCTGGCCCAACGTGCGCAGGCCGTGCCGGCGATGCGGCGGCGGCTCCTGGCCGACAGGGGGCACACCTGGCCGGCGCTTGGCCTGGGCCTTGGTGGCCTCGGCCTGCCGCCGGCTTTCCAGTGCCGGATCGGCGAAGGTGATGGGGAGCTGGGCATCGACGGCCGCCCGGATCACGGCGGCCTTGAACTCCACGCTGCCGCTGACGGTGATGCGTTCGCCGTAGCGTTCCATTGCCAGGCGCAGCGCCGCCGCCACTCCGGCGCGGTCGGCCTGGCTGGACACGGCCAGGCGCTCGCCGTCATCGCGCACGGCCGAGCTGCCGGCCCGGAAGATGATCGTGCCCTTCTTCGTGATGTTGTCGATCACCGGGGCGTGGCCGGGCTTCGCCTGGCCGTCGCCCTGGATGGTGTCGCCCTTGAGGCCCTGGGCCGCCTCGCGGGCGCGCAGCGCATCGAGCGCCTGGCCGTCGCCGGCCATTGCCTGCTGCTTGAGCCAGTCGGCCCACGGCCGCCGGCGGTGCTCGTTGTAGATAGCCGCCCGCTCCTGGTCGTGGCGCTTGTGGATCGCCTCCAGGTCGGCCCGCAGCGCGGCGCTGGCCTGGGCATACAGCAGCTTCTTGGTCAGCCGGCCATCGGTCAGGTGCTTGATGGCCGCCCGCCGGGTGGCCGCCGCCTTCTTGGCGTGCTCGATGGCCCGATCTTTCCGGCGCTTCGCCTCGGCCAGCACGCCGGCCCTGGCGGCCGTGAGGGTCTGCTGCGCGCCCTTGTACCGGGCGTAAAGCTCGGTCGTGTCCAGGCCGCCGCGCAAGCGCATCGGCCGTCCCTTCTGGTAGCTGCGCCGTGCCGGCGTGGCCTGGCGCTCGGGCGACGCCTCGAACGTGCCAAGCCGCTTTTCCAGGGCGGGCTTGGACAGGTCGCGGGCCAAGGTGCTGGCCTTGATGATCGTGCCGTCGCCGGCCTCGATGACCAGGCCGTTACCGCGTGCGCGCAGCGCCAGGCCGTTGTCGCGCATGACCTGGTGCAGCTCGGCCCAGCTCGCCGCGCCCTTGATCTCGTCCAGGCACTCGCGCTTGATCCAGCCGACCAGGCTTTCCACGCCGGCGTGCTGTTCTAGGTCGCCGGCCCTGGCGGCCGCGCCGCGCTGGCGTGGTTCGTGGTTGTCGCGCTCCAGGCCGTAGTCGCGTTCCAGGGTCGCGCAAAGGTCGGCCAGCGCCCGATGCGAGTAGTACGGCTCCTGCATCGTGCCCCTGGTCGGGTGAATCTTGTTGATGGCGATGTGGATGTGCAGGTTGTCGGTGTCGGTATGCACGGCGCTGACGCGCTGATGCTCGGCAAAGCCCAGCCCGGCGCAGATTCGGGCCTCGATCTGCCGCAGGGTGTCGGCGCTCGGCTGCTCGCCGGCGCGAAAGCTGACGATCAGGTGATAGGTCTTGTCGCCCTTGGCCCGCGTGTTGGCCTGCTGGGTCGCCAGCACCTCGGTGATGGCATCGCGCACGGTGTCGGCGGCGCAGTTCGTGACCTGCACCTGGCCCAGCCGGTGGTCTTTGCTCTGCGCGTCGGTGACATACCGCACCAGGCCGGCGAAGTCGGACTTGCCCAGCGAGCGCATGGGCACGTGCTTGGCGATCACGATCGTCCGCCTCGCGGCCGCACCACGCTTTCCGCGATGGTGCTGATCTTGTCCTGGGTCGCCTCGATCCGGGCCAGCAGCGCCCGGATGGTGTCATCGCCGAAGCGGGCCGTGCGCGGGTCGTCGGTCAGCCAGAGCTTGAGCAGGCCGCCCAGCCGGCCGAGGTCGCCATTCACGCGCACCAGGTCGCGCACGTTCTCGAAGTCGGTCACGCCTTTGACCTGGTAGCCCTGGCCGACCGCCAGCAGGTAGGCGGACGTGCTCATGCCGGCGGCCTGGGCGTTGGCCTCGATGGCGGCCCGTTCATCCGGCAGGCAATAGACCTTGATGGGCGTGCTGCCCTTCCTCGTTACCTTGTTCTCGTTGGCCTCCATCTTGGCGTCCTCTGTCGTTGCCGGCGGCCGCCGGCTGGCCCCGCAGGGCAGGATGCCCCGTTGAGCGCCGCAGGCGCGAATAAGGGGAAGTGAAGAGGATCACCATGCTTGCATGGTGGGCCTACTTCACACATCCTGCCCTCTATTCAGCATTGCATTCAATGCGGAAACTATACACGCGCCATTGTGGATTTGCATGGTATCTAGCAAGGAAACCTAGCGTCTATGGATGCAACACGGCAAAATGCAGGGGAATCCGCTTGCTTGCAGGACTTCACGCGCCGTTTCAGCGCATATTCCATGTGCTTTCCACTAGCTTTACACACATGAACCCGCGTGCATTACACAAACAGGAATGAAGCCGATGGGAACCCGATACACCGATGAACTTGCCGCCTGGGCCGATCAGAAGGCCGAGAAGAAGCGCCGCCAGGACGCGGCGGCAGTAGCGTTTCTGGCGGTGCGCGGGGATGTGGTCGAGGCAATGGAAGCCGGCTACGCGCTGACGACGATCTACGATCACATGCACGAAACCGGCCGGGTGAAAACCAGCTATGAGACGTTCCGCCGGCACGTCCAGCGGTTCATCAAGGCAGCGCCGGCCGACACCGCGCCGCCGACACCGAAGGCCGCCACCAGGTCGGCCAGCAACTCGCCGACCACCGTTCCAGCCGTCACGCCAAAGCCGGCCGTACCAGCTCCGGCCAGCCCTGCCAGCGAGCAAGCCGGGAAGATTCCCAGCTTCAATTTCAACCCGACGCCGAACAAAGAGGACTTGCTGTAAGCGCCCCAAGGGGCAAGTCGGACGCCAAGGGGAATATGCGTGCTGTTTGCCTTGCGTGCTTTTTAGCGGCTAAAGCGTGCCCCTCAAGTGTCAATGTGCTGCCTGGGCTTTATTGACACTTGAGGGGCGGTCGATCACTCGCCGCCGGGCTTTTTCCTGGTCGGCTTCGCCTCGGCCGCCGGCGGCGTGATGCGAGCCAGCAGCGCGGCCGATTGTTCCTTGAGCGTGTCGAGCTGCCCGGCCAGGCGGGCGGCTTCCTCGCGGGCCTGTGCGGCCGCCTTCGTGGCCTGGTCGCGCTCGGCCTGGGCGGCGGTGAGGCGTTCGGCCATGCGATGTGCCTCGCCCGCTGTGGCCTTGCGCTGTTCCTGGTGAGCTTCCTCGCTGGCCTCGGCCTTGGCCTGTACCTTCACCAGTTCGGCGCGCACCTGGTCGAGTTGAGCGGCGGCCGCCTGGCTGGCCTTCTGCTGTTCAGCCAGTGCCCCGCGTGCCTGGTCGGCGTCCTGGTGCGCCCTGTCCAGTTCCGTGCGCAGCTCGCCGGCGCGGCGCTCGATCTCCTGGGCGCGGGCCTCGGCCGGGTACGCCTGTTCCTGGGCGGCAGCCAGTTGGCCGCGCAGCTCGTCGGCTTCGCCGCGTGCGGCCGCTTCGGCGGCCTCGATGGACGCCAAGCGGGATTGCAGGGCTTCCACGTCGCCGGCCAGTTTGTCGGCCAGCTCGGTTGCCTCGTTGCGGTCGGCTTCTAGCTCGGCGCGGGCCTTCTCCAGCCCTTCCCGCTCAACGGCAAGGCGGGCGTTCGCCAGGTCGAGGGCGATCGTCCATAGGTCGCTGCCCAGTTCGGCCAGGCGGTCGGCGACGGCCTGGGGCGCAGGCTCGCGCAGGGGCGCGGCGGCGGTGGCCTGGCGGGCCTTCCACTCGTTCAGGGCCGGGGAAATGGTTGTGTAGCTCCCGCCGGTGATCTGCCGGATTGCCTCAAGCGTGGGCTTCTGGCCGGCGGCGGCCAAGTCGTCGGCGGCGGAAAAAATCTGCTCTTTCGTGACTGCCATAGCGGGTGCTCCTGTATGAATGTAGCTTTGTAGTATGTTGTATACTACTACTACATACTACAATTTACAAGCCCTACAGGAAAATACTACGCCACTACCCTGGGGCCAGCCCGGCCGTGAGCGCGTGACGGTCGAAATTCGGCCCTGGAAGGGGTCGCCTCAGAAAACGGAAAATACTTCGCCGCTTTAGCGTTGGCCTTCATT
>VFQO010001931.1_pt1 | contig 14172 bp, 20 predicted proteins | sample 3512331 | NCBI WGS metagenome assembly VFQO01 (sample SAMN10412371, study PRJNA504923) | tailings metagenome | isolation source: Replicate 3 from Balatoc abandoned mine | place: Philippines: Itogon, Benguet | collected 2017-08-28
CCGCTATGACGCATTTGTCGCCAATGCCGAGGCGACCTGCAAGGCGCAGATTGCCGAATGGGCCGACTTCGATTTCGACAAGGCCGTGTGGACGATCCCGCCGCACAAGACCAAGATGCGCCGCACCCACAGCATCCCCTTGTCCCGGCAGGCGCTGGCAATCCTCGACACCATCGAGCACGATGCGGAGTATAGCTCCTACCTGTTTCCGTCGCTGCGCTCGGTTGACCGGCCCATGTCGGAAAACACCATCAACGCCGCGCTGCGGCGCATGGGTTTCGGCCAGGACGAAATGACCGGCCACGGCTTCCGGGCGATGGCGGCTACTCTCTTGAACGAAATGGGCCTCTGGCATCCCGACGCGATCGAGCGCCAGCTTGCCCACCAGGACAACAACGCGGTGCGCCGCGCCTACACGCGCGGCGAATATTGGGACGAGCGCGTTCGCATGATGCAGCACTGGTCGGACCATCTCGATTTCCTCCGTGACGGCGCGAAGGTCATCAAGGGGACGTTCCGCAAAGCCAAGGCCGGGCAATAGCCCGGCCTTGCGTCACTCGGCGCGATCTTCGCGATAGGCGGCGGGGTTGGCGATCCAGCGATCCACGGCAGACTCATGCCAGCCAGTGCCGTGGACGCTGATTGTGATTTGCCGGGGGAAGCTGCCTTCCGCGATCTTGCGATATAGGGTGGAACGGGAAAGCCCCGTGCGGGCCAGCACGGTTTTGAGACGGATAATCTTTTCCTTGTTGTGCATTGAGGTGACTTTCAATTTTGGCGTTGGCTTTGATCCCCCTACGAATAGAATTGGCGGCATGGATTTGCAGCGCAAGAGCGCCCCAAGCGAGACTGGACGAAGATGCGGTTCACGGCGGTCTAAGTGTAGGTAACGGTGGGAAACGGTGGCGAACTACGGCAAACGGTGGCGTATGGCGGTGGACGGCGACGATAGGCGGAAATCGGCGGCCTATACTTTGACGTTTCTTTATCTAATGTGGCAAATATGCCACGCCATCATGCGACTTACTGGCAGCAGATGCGACCCGATGAACTTGGCGTGATTCCGATTCGCACGACATGGCGGAGCCCTTCTTGAAGGTGGCCCGCCATCGCCACGCACTCATGCTGTATCGCTTTGTCCCGCCTTGCAAGAGGGGGAGGCACTACAGTGCCGACCGTAGCCAATTTAGTCGCAAAAGCTCAAACATAGTCGCTTTCGACAGGCGCAGCCGTGACCGTTCTGCATTGAACTATAACGCTATGTGTTATATATAAGCCGCGAAGCAGGAGAGCCGCCATCACGCGCATTTTCAAGAATGGCTGGTTCGAGCGCTTCGCGCGGAAGGAGCGAATCGATGATTCAGCCCTTCGCGCTGCCGTGCAGCGCGCGGAAAGCGGGCTGGTGGACGCCGACCTTGGCGGCGGCGTCATCAAGCAGCGCGTGGCGCGGCCGGGAAAGGGAAAGTCGGGCGGGTATCGCACGCTGATCCTGTTCCGGCATGGTGACAGAGCGATATTTGCTTTCGGCTTCGCCAAGAGTGCTCAGGCGAACATATCGAAGGCGGATTTGGCGCTGTTGCGTGAAGCGGCGGCGGAGGCGCTGGAGTGGAGCGGCGAGGAACTGGACCGGCTGGTAGCGTCGGAGACGCTGGTGGAGATTGAAAATGGCAAGGACGGCTAAGGATAAGGGCTATCGCAGCGAGATCGCGGGCGCGATCCATGAGATGATGAGCGACGCGCACGACGCGGGCGTCGTGTCGCGCGCGACCTTGCGCACCTTTGACGAAGCGTGCCTTGCCCCGGTGCCGACGCTGGCGGGTGATGAAATCCGCGCGATCCGCGAGCGCGAACATGTGTCGCAGCCGGTGTTCGCCGCCTATCTCAACGTGTCGCGCAATCTAGTGTCGGATTGGGAGCGTGGCGTGAAGCGTCCAGGCGGCCCTGCCCTGCGGTTACTCTCCATCATTCAGCGCAAGGGATTGCAGGCCGTCGCATAAAGCGAGCTTATTTCTTCGGAGCTTCGGGATTCTCGCGGCGCTGCAATTCGTTCTCGACCGCTTCGCGGATGAACAGAGCCAGACGCCGGTTGCCGACCAGCGCCTCGATACGGCGGATCGCGTCGGTTGATAGCCTGATCGTCGTCGGCTTCATTCCAAGCGGCGGGCGTCCCATCGCTCCGTCGCTATCGGCCAGGCCCGCAATCTCCAAGTCAAACACGTTGACGCCACCGTTTATTTGAATATACGACACCGTTTATGCGATAAACGGTGTCGTATATTGCTGCAATGGCCCTTCGATCATCCGGCCCATCGGCAATCCGGCAGCGCGAATCGCGCGGGAGTGTCGGGACCGTGCCGCATCCGCCCATCGCTTCCGTCCCACCGCCCAAGGATGCGGAACGGAGGTGTATATGGGCCGGGTTGTCCCCACCACTTCACGCCGCGCGCTCTTGGGCGCGGTGACCGGCGGGCCAATCGCGGCACTTGCCGCACCGTCGCCCTGGGGCGCGGCGCTGGCCTCGCTCCATGCGGAGCATGACGACGAGCCGGTCATGCTTGTTCGATCCAAGGCAGGACGGAGCCTGAGCCGCTGGCGCTACCATCGAGCAGAGGGCTTCTTTCCCGACAACGAACCGAGATCGATCGGCGGCTGGCATAGTTTCCTCTACTTCTCCGGGATCACCGCACAGCTCGGCTTGTCGGCCCATCTGCTCGATGTGGGATTCCCCGACGAATGGAATGCCCGTCGTATCGGCCTGCACGTCACCAAGTCGCTCGCCTATGCCAATGCGACGGGATTAGGTCATGACTGTCCCGACATGGCGCGGCTGGCTGCTGTCCTGACCCCCTATTGCCAATGGAACCGGGTGCGCCTGTTCGGGGAGCCGGAACCCGATGACGACGGGCTAACAGCTCCGCAGGTCCGGAAACTGCTCCGCGCCCTGCTGGACCGTGTGCGGGACGTGACCGGCCATCCCCGTCCGCGCGGACGGCACAGTTGACGGCATTGCGATGACGGAGGATCGGCGCGGCAGGAAGGAGGTGGCCGGTTCCTTGCTGGTTTCGGGGCTGGCGCACGTTGCGCTATTGGTCCCGCTCTCAGTCCCCGGTTGCTCGATTTTGCAGTCATCAGAGGATCAACCCGAACGGCCGAAGGAGAGCGACGTTTTGACGGTCGATATATTGGACGAGGTTCCACCCCTGCCGCACAAGCCGCCCCGCCTCGGGGATGAGATATGCGATCCAAACGCGCCTCCCGAATATCATTACTTCGACGTCAAGCCCGGCCCGGCGAAGGACCGGATATATCACGCTGCGCGCCCTCACTTTGGTGAGATCATCATGGCGACAGATAGCTTGACGGGAAAGCGATCACGCGCCTTGCGCGGCTGGTTCAGGCCGATGGATGCCGTGCGCCTGCTGGCGGGCGACGCGGGTCTATGTGTGATCGATCTGAGGGAAGGGATTGGCGTGAATTATTGCCACGGATCGAATGTGCCCTTCAGCAGAACACATGAGGCATGGGTGCGGCAGGAATGGGAGCCGCGCGATTGCACGACGCCAGAGCCCACGCCGATGGCCGATGCGATCGCCGCCTAGCGCGATTTCCCGCAGGCTTCCTGTTCCGCCTCGAATGCGCGCTTGCCTTTGCGCTGCCAAAAGGCAAGCGCGTTCATTGCCACCCCGACACAATGGTGCTCACCAGCTTTGGCGGCAAATCGAACGACCGCCTCGCCGCAATTCAGCATCAATTCATTGGGGCAAGCAGAGTCTTCGTATCTCGAACGGAGGACATTATGAGATTGACTGTAGCAACGGTGCTTCTTTTGGCTGTGCCGTTCACTGTGCATGCTCAGATCGCGCCTCGAACCCCGCCAAGCGACGGCCACATTCCGGGTGGCATAATCGATGTGCGTGTCCGCCCTTCCCACCCGACGATTGGACGCGAACTTCGCGAGACCCGTGACCGCATCGATCGCGGGCGAGACAATGGCGACCTGTCGAAGCGTGAAGCAAGGGCGTTGCGTCGGGAGGCCACGCAAATCGGCACGCTTGCAGATCGCTATGGCCAGGACGGTATCTCCGAGGCCGAGCATCGCGAATTGGAAATGCGCACACGCGTTTTGCAGAGTCAGGTAGACATCCAGCGCATTCGACAAAATCCCAGCGATCCTGATTGATTCGCAACACAGGCTTGGCGCGCGCAACGCGCCTACGAGCGCTGCCGTCGCTCCTTTTTCCGTAAGCCTTCGCCTTCCATATCAAACGCCCGCTTGCCGCGCCGTTTCCATAAGACGAGCGCGGTGTCGCGATCGTTGCCCTGCAACCTGTTCGCGAGATCAAGGAACGCGCCATAGAGCGTAGCGCGGTCATCGTCGGTCAGATCGACCAGCCCCGCCTTGACGACGAGGCCGCCCAACTCGATCAGGTGTTTCGTTCGCGCGCGCCGTTCGACGATCCATTGCCTCATGTCCGTTCGCGCCTTTCGGGCTTCAATGCGATGCCGTGCCGCCGTCGAGCGGTAGAGCGCCTTCCGACTGTTGTTCAGATCGCGGCGCAGACTTGCGTTGTTTACTGCGAAAGAAGGCCGCGCCCGCCTTGCGCCAGCCCTCCCTTGTCGCGGCGTCCTTGCTGGCGACGGCATCGAGCAGCACCCCCGTCAACAAATCGGCGTCGAGCGCATCGGCTTGGCAAGCCACCACCAGTTCGCCGAGCTGGCGCACCCGCCTTGCCTTGAGCGCCTTCGCCTTGTCGGCAAGGGCTTTCAGTTCCGAATCGTAGTCGCGCGGTTTACGCATCACAGTCTCCATTCTTGTCCGATGGAGTGATTCTAGGTTATCGCATCGCGTAATGCAGTAGAGTCGCCGGGACAGTCTGACACCACCTAGTCCCGCCCGAGAATTTATTCGAGAAGGGCGCGCTTATACGTCGTGCCGACGTGCGCTTCGCAGTGTAACTGAACGATCGCTATGGCGATCTTCCATTTCAGCGTGCAGGTCATCGGGCGCACTTCGGGCCGCAGCGCGGTCGGCGCAGCCGCCTATCGTGCTGGCGAACGCCTGCACGACGAACGCCTCGACCGCGACCATGACTTTCGCGCCCGCTCGGGTGTCGAGCATAGCGAAATCATGTTGCCCGATGGCGCACCCGAACGCTTCTCCGACCGCGAAACACTCTGGAATGAAGTCGAGGCGGTCGAGCTACGCAAGGACGCGCAACTCGCACGCGAAGTCGAGGTCGCGATCCCGCGCGAAATGACAAAGGAACAGGGCATCGAGCTTGCGCGCGATTTCGTGCAGACCGAGTTTGTCGGCCGCGGCATGATCGCGGATTTGAATGTCCATTGGGACATTGGCGCCGACGGCATGGCAAAGCCGCACGCGCATGTCATGCTCACCATGCGCGAGGTCGGCGAAGACGGCTTCAGGGCGAAGGTGCGCGCGTGGAACGAGCACGCAAATGTCGGCCAGTGGCGCGAACGCTGGGAGAACCATGTCAACGCGCGGCTGGCCGAACTCGACATCGACGCGCGTATCGATCATCGCAGCCTGGAAGCGCAAGGCATCGCGCTTGAACCACAGGACAAGATCGGCGGTCCGGCGCAGCGCATGGAGCGCGAGGGTCAGCTTGCCGAGCGCGCGGAACTCCACCGCGATATCGCGCGCGAGAACGGCGAGCGCATCATCGCCGATCCCAGGATCGCGCTCGACGCCATCACGCATCAACAGGCAACCTTCACCAACCGCGATCTTGCTATGTTCGCGCATCGGCACAGCGACGGGCGCGAACAGTATGACGCCGTGCTCGGCGCGGTGCGATCATCACCCGACCTGATCGCACTCGGCAAGGACGGACGCGGCGAGGACCGGTTCACCAGTCGCGAGATGATCGAGACCGAACAGCGGCTGCAACGCGTATCGGAATTGATGGCCGGACGCGAGCGGCATCGCGTGTCGGAAGCGGACCGGGAGGGCGCACTGGCGCGCGCGGAGGCCGGCGGGCTTGTGCTGTCGGGCGAGCAGCGCGCGGCGTTCGACCATGTGACCGACAAGCAGGGCTTGAGCGTCGTTGTTGGCTATGCCGGGACCGGCAAGAGCGCGATGCTCGGCGTTGCGCGCGAGGCGTGGGAGGATGCCGGGTTCCGGGTGCGCGGTGCCGCGCTATCGGGCATTGCCGCCGAGGGCCTGGAGAATGGCTCGGGCATCGCGTCACGCACGATCGCGAGCCTCGAACATGGCTGGGCACAGGGCCGCGACTTGCTCGGCCCGCGCGACGTGCTCATCATCGACGAGGCGGGCATGGTCGGTACGCGCCAGATGGAACGCGTGTTCTCCCATGCCGCCGACGCCGGTGCCAAGGTCGTGCTCGTCGGTGACGCCGAGCAATTGCAGGCGATCGAGGCGGGCGCGGCGTTCCGGTCGATCCATGAACATCATGGCGGCGTCGAGATCACCGAAATCCGCCGCCAGCGTATCGACTGGCAGCAGGACGCCACGCGTCATCTGGCGACCGGTCGAACCGGCGAAGCCATCGCTGCCTATGCCGACAAGGGTATGGTCCACGCCGCCGAGACGCGCGAACAGGCACGCGACGAGCTGATCGACCGTTGGGACGCTGCGCGGCAGGCCGAACCGCAGGCCACGCGCATGATCTTCACCCACACCAATGACGAAGTGCGCACCCTCAACGAGATGGCGCGCGGGCGCTTACGCGACGGGGGCGAGCTGGGCGACGATGTGCGCGTGCGGACCGAGGAAGGTGAGCGGGATTTTGCGCCGGGCGATCGGGTGATGTTCCGGCGCAACGAACATAGCCTTGAGGTGAAGAACGGCACGCTCGGCACGGTCGAGCAGGTCAACCAGTCAAGCATGACGGTTCGCACCGACAGCGGGCGCAGCGTGGCGTTCGACTTGAAGGATTACCGCGACCTCGATCATGGCTATGCCGCCACGATCCATAAGACGCAGGCGGTCACCGTCGATCGCACCCATGCGCTCGCGACGCCCGGTATGGACCGGCATGGCGCCTATGTCGTCCTCTCGCGGCATCGCGACGGCGCGGACCTGCACTATGGCCGCGACGACTTCAAGGATCAGGGCAAGCTTGTCCGCACGCTGTCGCGCGAGCGCGCCAAGGATATGGCGAGCGATTACAGCCGGGCTGACCCGGCGCGCGACTTCGCCGAGCGGCGCGGGATCGGCTTTCGCGAGCGCATCGCGGAAATCGCCCGCGCAGGCGCGGAGAAGGCGCGCGGCATCTTCGACGGGTTGCGGCTTTCCCTACCCGGACAGGATCGCGGGGCGCAGACTGCACCCCATCAACAGCGTGACATTTTCGCGGACTTCAAACCGCCCGCTCCACAGCACCAACGCGAACAGAGTATGTTCGCCAACTTCCGCCCGCCCCCGCAAAGCCACGACCTGGCCGAGGCGGCCCGCGCAGCGCACGAACGGATGCGGGTTATCGCCGTTCAGCGCCACGCCCGCGCCGTCGCGAACATCTGGAAGATGCAGGATCAGGGCTTGCCCGTCCTGCCCCACCAGCGCGCCGAACTCGACAAGGCCCGCGAGGCGGTGAACCAGACCGGCAAGTATGCCGCGCAGGACATGGAGCGAGCCTATAACCGTGATCCCGCGCTGGCGTCCGAAGCATCGGCCGGGCGCGTCCGCCAGGCCATGCGCGCCATGAGCCAAGAGGCGGAAATCCGCACCGATCCCGACAAGCGCGCCGACAGGTTCGTGGAAGGCTGGCGGCAGCTTGGCCAGCATCGCGAAGAATTGCAGCGCGATGGGGACTTCCGGGGCGCGCGGAAAGTATCCGAGCAGATGGCGGGCATGGTCAAGAGCCTTGAGCGCGACGCGCAGGTGGAATCCGCCCTGCGCGGCCGCAAGCAGGAACTCGGCATCAACTTCGAGACGGGCCGCCAGCTTTCCCACGACCTCGCCAGCAGCGTCGGTATCGAAATGGGGCGCGGCCGTGACCTTGGCATGAGCAGATAGGAGAAATGATCATGGATAGCAACTTGCCAACCCTTCCGCGATCGGTCCCGGAGGCGGTTCCCGCGTCCGAACAGGACAAAGCCACCCAGGCCTTCACCCAGCTCGCCGAGAAGGTAGCCTTGTTGGAAGCGGCCATTGCAGGCCTTTCTGCAAAGCGCGAGGCCATGCCGGACTATAGCGAGACGCTTGGCGAGATCGCGGCGCTTCTCGAAAGGATGCGCAAGGCGATCAACACGCTCGCCCACCGTCCAGCGATGGAGATCACGCCGGATGCGATGGCGCAGCAGATCGCGGCGGCCGGAAAGGCGGCGCGCGCGGAGGACAGCGCAGCCATCGCGCAGGCGCGCGACCGGATCGACAAAGCTGCCGCCCGGATGGAACTGCTGGCAGGTACGATTGCGACCATCCGCGAACATCGCCGTCACCTGCTATGGGCGGTGGGCGGCGGTGCGCTCGCGGCTATCCTGCTATGGTCGATCGCGCCCGGAACCATAGCGCGCGCCATGCCCGATAGCTGGCATTTGCCCGAACGAATGGCAGCGCGGACGCTGGACCTTGATCGCTGGACGGCCGGGGAACGCCTGCTTGCCACTGCCGAGCCGGAGCGCTGGCGGACCGTAGTCCTGGCAAACCGAATCTTGCAGGACAATCTCCAAGTAATTTCTGATTGCCGTTCGGCCACACAGAAATCACAGAAAGCCACGCGATGCACTGTGACCATCCCAGTCGACTAACTTATCCATCCATCATTATTTCATAGGAGCGACAGAAGTGCTCTGCCAAGTCGCTCCAATTATTATTATGAAGAGCATCTCTCAGTTTTATAAGCAAGCCGCCTTTTGAAATCTCCCAAATCTCGATTATGGGAAGGTAGAAACATCCCCGCACGCGTTTTAACATGAAAGCGTTAAAAAGAATCCGAGCCGTTCTGCCATTTCCATCTTCGAAAGGGTGGATGGCGTTTACTCCGGAGAAAGCAAGAATCGACGCCCATAACGGCGCCTCCGCCTCACAATCGCGAATAGTGCGGTCAAGTTCGTCAATCAGAGCTGGGACCCGGTGCGGAGGCGGATAGATGCCGCGATTGCCGAACTTATCCGTATTGGTCCCAACCTGTGTCACGCGTATCCCCTTTGCATGCACGGGAAGCGCTTCTATCACCACGTTCATAGCATTGAGGAGCCCTTCAGACTTTAGTTTGGCAATGTGCTGTGCGATGGCCACCTCGGTCGAGGATGACCAACACAATCGCACCAACGATGACAGTGGTGGAAATGGGTTGCGAGAGGACCACGGTGCCGTGAAGCCGCTCGTTTCGTGCCTGAGCCACCTCTTCACGAAACAAACTCTGCGAATCCATAACGCCCCTATATTGTAAAATACATTTAAACCAATCTGATTCGCTATTAATGTGGAATAAGAACTATTCTCTTTGCGCTATAATCGAACAAAGAATTAAACCTAGTAAAAAAAGCTGACCCTAAAAAACCATTAACGCCAGAAAACTTCCTTTTCGAAACTCTGGCTGGCATGGAACCTTTAACGGTTCCAATTTCCACATTAACTGAATTCACTTCCTTGGTTAGAAATTTTTCTCCACTCGCATCCACAGCCACCGAGCTGCGAGAATTCGAATTTACTGGTATGTAATCTCCCCAGTCCTCCTGAGAGATAGATAGAGCGCCATTGTTACCAAGGTCCACATAAACCGTAGCCGGCTTACCATTAATATTCATGCTTATAGAATTGTTATCATTAAGCGAAATTTCCGCTACATCTTTGCCGATTTTTGGATTTATTGATCCGCTATTTCTAATATAAATCTTCATATTTTCGGTATCTACGTAAAACGCTAACTTATTAAAATACTCCCTTCCGAGAATTACGCCAACCGGGCGACCGATTTCCGCAGAGAAACGCGAGAGGTCCACGCCAGCCATGTGCGCTTGAAAGGTTAGCTGCCTAGGAATGGAAAATGGGACATTTTGCACCACGCTCTGAATACTGGTGCCATTTGCCGTTCGAACCCTTCCGTGACTGTCATTGGTTTTCAGTCCAAGGCTTCGCGCCAAATTGACATCGATGAACGTCTGCTCTGCACCATTGTCGAGCAACACCCAAACCTCTTTACCCGCCACATTCCCCTTGAAGAAAATGCCGCCTCTCAGGAGATCAATTGGCGTTGGAGCCCATTCCTTCTGCGCTAACGAAAGCTTCACATCTTGTTGAACGAGTTCGCCAGTCGTGGAATCGGATGGCGCTGTGTCAACGCCTTGCGCTCGTGCGACTTGGAAGGGTAGAAGAAATATACATAGGAAAATTGTGAATCTTCTGAGATTCATATCTCTATTTCCTGATAAAATCGAAAGAGTTACCAATAAAAATAGGTGGGATTGTTAAAATAACCAATCCCACCTATTTTCCCCGTCAGAACGGAATAACCAATGATCCAGATGCAGAATAGCTGCTTCCGTTGGTGCTAAAGGACAATGATCCGGTTATTCCACCTCCAAAATCTACCTGATACGATTGATCAAATGATCCATTTTCTATGTTAACAGTCCCCGTATAAACGGAACCGTTGTTAGTTATCTGCAAGGAAATGCTGTTGACCGAGAGGTCATTCAGGCTGAAATCAGCTATGAGATCAGCGTTGGGCGCAATTGATGCAGTAACAACGATGTCAGCCTCGTTGGCCTCGGGGTCAATGTCGACGTCAACGTCAACAGAGCCGCCCCCATCTCCGCCACCGCTTCCTCCGCCGCCGCCCCAGCCTCCATCGCCACCGGGCCAGCCACCACCGGGCCAACCGCCACCCCAACCACCACCCCAACCACCACCGCCGCCGCCAGGATCGCCAATGACGACTATTTCAGACGAAGAATTTCCTCCAGCGACGAGCTTCAACTCCTCGCGAGTTAACATGCGCATCAGATAGCTCCTTTCACGTTGGCATTGAGCGCCGTCGAGAAAGAAAGAACAACAACTCCGATTTCCGTGCCTGCGTGTGCTGCCCTTCTCTTGTCTCGACCGGCCGGGCTGTCTCCAGCCCGGCCGGTAAACGTGTAGGCTCAGAGCGAGTCGGCCAATACAAATTTCCTATATAAGTCCAATATCGACAGGATAATGTTGGCAATTTGCCATGGAATTGAGATTTTTTGCGACTGCGGGCAATTTCATTCAACAACTGTTACAGAATTTTTACAAAAGGCTCCGCTGACTTTAAGCGGACCGTGCTGGAGTGATCATTTCGCAGTATGATCACGGTATGCTAACTCAGCAGGAGTCATCAGGAATGATTCTGAGGAACTTATGCGAATAATGAGCTTTCTTCCATATATCGCTTCGCTTGGTGTCCTCATGGGGACTCCCGCTACCGCCTTCGCTCAAGCAGAGTCCGCACCTGACTCTTCCGCTGAGAATGGGCGGATAACGATCCAGTTCGTCGGCAAAGACCAATATGGGGCCACGCCCGTCGAAATTCACAATGGAACGATATTCTTCAAGGCCGTCGTTGCTAATCGAGATATTTGGATGGTGTTGGACAACGGTGCCAGCAACACCATCCTTGATGAAGCGGTGGCGAAGCAGGCAGCCGCTACTCTGCTCGAGGAGCCTGGCGAGCTTTACCCGCCCGCCTGTTCCCCACTGAGCCGATCACCTCCCCCACAGTTTCTCGCCGCGAAGACAACCGCTCGTGGCACTTTACCCCGCCGGTAAAGTGCCACGGCTGTTCATTCCCGGGCTTCTCGCATCGGGAAAGTGTCTGACCTAGTCGTCAGAAGACGCAGGACGGGCGGCTCACCTTGCCAAATTTTGCCAAACCGCTTATCTATTGCGGCCATGAGCACGATGAACATCTCGCTGCCCGATACCCTGAAGGCTTTCGTGGACGAGCAGGTTGCCGGCCGCGGCTACGGCACGAGCAGCGAGTATGTCCGCGAACTCATCCGCAAGGACCAGGACCGCCAGCGATTGCGCCGGCTGCTGCTCGACGGCGCTGAATCCACCCCGGGCGCCCCAGCAGACGACGACTATTTCGAAGGACTGCGCGTGCGGGCTCGCCGCACGGCATGACCATGAAGCGGGTCGTCCCCCGCGACGAGGCCCATCGCGACGTCGAGAGCGCTATCGACCACTATGCTCACGAGGCTGGGCCGGATGTCGCGCTCGGCTTCGTGACCTCGCTAGAAGCAGTCTACCGAGCGATCGCGGAGCAACCGGGCATCGGCTCTCCGCGCTACGCGCACGAACTGATGTTGCCGGGTCTGCGACATCGCCGTCTCGCCCGCTTTCCGTGGCTCGTCTTCTACGTCGAACGCGACGATCACATCGACATATGGCGCGTGCTCGACGCGCGACGCGACATTCCGACGTGGCTCGACGACCCCGACGGCCATGAGCCCACATCGCGCTGAGGTCCGGTCGTCCAAGCGTTCTGGCGGCTGTGCCGGCTTGCGAGCCAGACACGCGACACCGCATAAAATGGACGCGCCGCATCAAGAGGGATTCACATGAGAATCAAGATGTGCTTGATTCGTTCTCATGTTTCAACCGGACTTCTTCGCCGCCGAAGGCAATGCGGAACGAGCAGCGCCGCAGGACGCACCTGCGCTGGACCTGCCCAGCCCGCTCGATCGCCTGACGGCAGTTTGCGAGCGCCCACGCTACAGCTTCATGGTGCTCAACTTGATCGCGCAGGCTAGCGCCCAAAGCGGCTCGGCCGGCCCGTATGTCCGTGAAGGTGACCGCGAGGTGCCGGTGCGGGACTGGCTCTGCGATGCTCTGGTGCCCGTCGCCCGGCGCGACCCCCGCCGCCTTGCGATCGCCCACAAGGTTAGAGCTGAGCTCGAGCAACGCAATCAGCTTCCATTCGACACGGCAGCCGCCGAACGGCTGATCGCGGCGGAAGTTCAGAGGCGCATCCGCCTCTCCGGCCGGACAAACGTGAGCCGAGCGGTCTCGGAGCTCGTCAGGGCCGGCTTCGTGCAGCGCCACTACCAGGGCTACCGCGTCGACCATCATAACCGCGGTGCCCAGCGGCAGGCTGTCTACACGATCACCGATGGGGTGCGGCGCGCACTCTATCCGAGGTCATGAGTTTAGCGACGAATGACCGCGGGCCGACTGACGACAATGCCCAGCAACCTCGGTCCGTTCGGAGCCTCAGCCTAGCCATCAGCCGCAATCTCCATTGCTTGTGATCAAACCTCGAACCCTGTATGTTGGACAGGTTCGGAGGTTTTATGCTCAAGCTTGACACCGCGACATACTTGATGACCCAGGATAACTCTGCTGGTCCGATCGTTCAGTACGTCGACGATGGGTTTGAGCCTTACGGTCCCGTCACCGACACCGATGGCAGCGTCAGCAGAACGAGCGCAGCTGCTTATCTCGTCGCCTATGCGCTTTTAGCTGGCGCTATAGGGTACCTCTTTTTCGCGCTTTAACACCCAGCTTACTCCCGCAGCTTCGGATCATTGAAGAAGCCGCGGTTGTGATCGCTATGGACCTCCTGCTGTACGCCTAAAGAACCCTGCACAGCGTTGGTCCGAGCAGCCTGCGCCGCACCACGATCGATCTCAAGCTGGTCGCTGCAAGGCACTCCCGGGTCACGTCATCGACGATGTTGAGCACCCGGAACCGCCTGCCGCAGGCGAACTGGTCGTGGATGAAGTCCAGGCTCCAGCGGGCATTAGGCCGAGCCTCCACGAGGAGCGGTGCTCGTGTGCCAACGGCCCGGCGCCGGGCCCGACGCTTGCGCACGCCGAGCCCCTCTTCCCGATAGAGACGGTAGACGCGGTTGATGCCCGAAGGCTCAACGATCTGCAGGAGATGTCGAAGACGCATGAAGCCATATCGAAGGCGAAGACCCAGACCTGGCATCGGATCCTCACGCATTATCTGCCACTGTATTTTCCGGAGATCGAGCGTTTCGCCGGCAACAGCCGGTCCGACTGGTTCCTGGCGTTGATCGAACGCTTCCCGACGCCGGGCAGCATCACCTCGATCGGACGCGAGGCGTTCACCGAACAGGCCTGGCCGCTGATCGGTCGCAAGGTCTCCAAGGCCCGGGTGGTCAACGATATTTACGAGACCGCCTGTGCATCGATCGCGCTGCCGATCGACGAAGATTCCACGGCGGTCGCCATGTTCCGCATGGTCATCGCCCA
>VFQO010001932.1_pt1 | contig 14166 bp, 5 predicted proteins | sample 3512331 | NCBI WGS metagenome assembly VFQO01 (sample SAMN10412371, study PRJNA504923) | tailings metagenome | isolation source: Replicate 3 from Balatoc abandoned mine | place: Philippines: Itogon, Benguet | collected 2017-08-28
AATCTCGTCTGCCTTCCGACTTGTGCAACAAAGCCATACAAGAACATAAATTGATTAAATCCGAATCTCATTCCATCGCAATAATTGGGCTCGCCTTTCGTTTTCCTGGGGATCTTTGTGCTGAGGATTCGTTCTGGGATGCGCTGAAACAAAAGCGCGATCTGGTTACTCAGATTCCAGAAGATCGTTGGTCTACAAGTGAACTCAAGCACCTTAAGCGTTCTGAACATGGGCGGAGTATTACTTTTTCCGCTGGTGTGCTTTCGCGCATAGATGAGTTTGATGCAGGTTTCTTTGGGATTTCTCCACGCGAGGCCGCGTGGCTAGATCCTCAACAGCGTCTTTTACTTGAGCTTTCTTGGGAGGCGATGGAGAACGCCGGTGTAATGCCATCGACGATGGCTGGTTCCGACTGTGCTGTATATGTCGGCATCTCAAGTCTGGATTATGGGGTGCGCAGCTTGGACGATATGGCCAGCATGAGTGCGCACTCGATGACCGGCAATACGTTGAGCATTGCTGCTAACCGTCTTTCTTATGTCTTTGATCTCCGCGGCCCTTCACTGGCGGTGGACACTGCATGTTCGTCGTCTCTGGTCGCTTTGCACCATGCCTGTAATAGCCTGCGTGCAGGGGAAGCATCGATGGCCATGGTTGGCGGGGTGAACCTGCTGCTGCATCCTTATCCCTTCGTCGGTTTCACAAAGGCGTCCATGCTGTCTGCTGATGGGCGCTGCAAACCATTTGACGAGGCTGGTAACGGTTATGTGCGTTCTGAAGGCGGCGCGGTACTTTTGCTTAAGCCGCTAGAGCACGCGTTGCGAGATGGTGACAATGTTCACGCAGTGATTTTGGCCAGTGGTGTGAACGCCGATGGTGCGCGCAAGACGGGTATCACGATTCCTAGTAGCGATGGTCAGGCTGAACTCATGGCCGAGGTGCTGGGGCGCAGTGGCCTCAAGCCAGAGGATGTGGATTTCATTGAAGCTCATGGCACGGGCACGGCAGTGGGAGATCCCATAGAAACGGCGGCGATCGGACGTGTCTATGGGCAGAAACGAAACAAGCCGCTGCCCATAAGCTCGGTCAAAGCCAATCTGGGGCATTTGGAATCTGCCTCGGGCATGGCAGGTTTGGTCAAGGCGATGTTGGCTCTGAAGCATCGGGCTTTGCCACCAGCGCTCCATTTGCACAAACACAACCCTCGTATCGACTTTGCCGGCCTCAACTTGCAAACCGTTGGCGAGTACATGCCCATAGAAAAGCAGGGCAGCAAGCCGTTGGTGGCAGGCGTCAACTCCTTTGGTTTTGGCGGGGCGAATGCGCACGTATTGCTGCAGGAGTACCAGCCGACATGTGAGGGGCAGGAGGCGGCGCTTGTGCCTGCGCCATCGACAGGCCTTATGCCTTTGCTTTTGTCAGCGCGCACAGATGAAGCTTTGCGCGCCATGGCGCAGCGCTATGCTGATCTGCTCCAAGACCGTTCCAGGCAAGAGGTTCAAGCGATTGCTCATGCTGCGGCGCTTGGTCGCGAACTCATGGAAAAACGTCTGGCGCTTTACCCAGCTGACGCTCAGTCGGCGTCGGGCATGTTACGCCGCTATGCCCAAGATGGCTCGTGTGCTGGTGTTTATGCCGAAGAGGCCATGACTCAGTCCGGTGACGTGGCCTTTGTATATGCCGGCAATGGAGCGCAGTGGCTGGGCATGGGCCAGCGGTTGCTGTCCGAATCGCCACAGTTCGCTGCGATCTTGGCGGAATTGGATGCCGCAATGCGGCCGCTGGCGGGCTTTTCGCTGATCGAGGAACTCCAGGCAGAGGAGATGGCGTCCCGTTTCCATGACACCAGCGTTGCCCAACCGCTGCTGTTCGCCATCCAGGTGGCGATCACACGCATTTTGGCCCAGGCTGGGGTGAAGCCCAGTGTCACGACAGGGCATAGCGTTGGAGAGATCGCTGCAGCATGGGCGGCGGGAGCCTTGACCTTGGATCAAGCCATTGAAGTCATCTGTGCACGCAGCAAGGCGCAGGCGTTGACACGTGGCACTGGACGTATGGCCGCCGCTGGTATGACAGACCAGGCTGCAAGAGACCTTATCGCGGATCTGGGGCTGGATGTCGAAGTGGCCGGGCTCAACAGCCCCGCAAGCATTACGCTCTCAGGCAGTCTGGACGATCTGCAACGCCTGCAGCGTGTAGTGGAGCCCAATGGCACATTCTTCCGCCTATTGGATCTCGACTATGCGTTTCACAGTCGACAGATGGATCCTATTGAGCAGCAGCTACGACAGTGGCTGCAAGGTCTGCAGTCCACTGCGGCGCAGGCGGCAACCTTTGTGTCCACGGTGACAGGCGATGTGCTGGCTGGCGATGAGTTGAATGCCAGTTATTGGTGGCGCAATGTGCGCGAGCCGGTTCGCTTTCAGCAGGCCGTGGACAAGGCCGCCGAACTGGGATGCCGGATCTTCGTGGAAATAGGCCCCCACGCCATCTTGCAGCGCTATATCTCGGATACCCTGACCTCCGCCAAACTCAAGGGCAGAGTGCTGCCTACACTGCGCCGAGGCGATGATGGCCTGCAGCGACTGGAAGAAGCTGCGTTGCGCACCTTGTTGCAGGGAGATGCTGCGTCGCTTATCGATCTGTTCGGCCCAACCTTCCAGCACATTGCTTTGCCCACCTATCCGTGGCAGCGGCAAAAGCACTGGCATCCCCGTTCCAGCGAGGCTGCGTTGACCTTCGATCATCGAAGGGTGCATCCTTTACTAGGGTGGCGTCTCCAAAGCACCCATCCAGAGTGGGAAAACACGCTGGATATGCAAACGCAACCTTGGCTGGCCGATCATCAGATCAGCGGCGCCATCGTCTACCCTGGTGCCGCCTATGCCGAAATGGCCTTGGCTGCAGCGCGTGAATGGTTGCAAGTGCCGCGCTGCGCGGTGGAGCAGCTCGACATCATCGCCCCCATGGTGTTCGACGGCGAGCACAGCCGAACACTACGGTTGACGCTGAATCCGCGCGATGGCAGTTTCCAGATCTGCAGCCGCCAGCGATTGAGCGCCGATGATTGGACGCTGCATGCGACAGGGCGTGTCCTTGAAGCTGCGGGCCAGGTGCCCGTTCCCAGAATCCCTGCGGTTGATGCTGCATCGCGCAGCACGCTGGATCAGGCGGCGCACTACCGGCTGACAACATCGCTGGGTTTGAACTACGGGCCAGCCTTCCAGGGGTTACAGCAGGCATGGGTTGCAAATGCGCACCTGGAAGCTTGCATTACGCAGCCGCCATCGCTGAGCCCGTCGGATTACCTGTTGCACCCGGCCTTGCTGGATGTCTGTTTCCAAACCTTGGTGGATTTCTTCGCCCAACGTATTGAAGCAGGTCAGGGGATCGCCCTGCTGCCGGTGAAGATGGGCTATATCGAGATCTGTGCGAACGGAAAAGTGACTCGTTTGCGTGCACAGTTGTTGCGCAACAGTCATCGATCCGTACTGGCGGACTTCGAGTTGCTAGATGCCGATGAACAGCTGGTGGCGGTCATCCGTGGCTGCCGTTTTCGCGCCGCCCATCTCAAGCGCCACGTACAGGAGAAGATCGCCCAATGGAGCATCACTCCTTGCTTGCGACCGCATCCACTCGATGCTGTGCAGGCTCCGCTGTTGCCATCCGCTGCACTGCTGCAGCATGCCAAGGATGCGCTGGCTGCGCATGCCGCTCAGCGGCAAGGGTGGTTCAAGCAAACACTTCCGTTGATCGAAGCCCTGGTTCTTTCGTTTGGCTATGAAGCCTGTGAGCAATTGCGTCGGTTGCGTGGACAGGATTGGGCGCAACTGTTTGAAACGCCTTATGGACGCTGGCTGGCTGGCCTCATGCGCAGGGAGGCACTGCTTGTGCCCAGCATCGAAGGCGATCTGGATTTAGCTGAAGCGCCTGGTCTGCCAGCTGCGGCCGAACTTTGGCGCGCCATACTCCAGGACAACCCGGAATGCCTGCCGCAACTGTCGATGCTTGGCCGTGTCGGCCGCCAGTTGGTCGGTTTGCTTGATCGAACGGTGGATGCATCCTCCTTGGTCAGCGAACTGCACCATTCCCCGATTGCCGAAGCCATACACCATACGGATCCCTCCTATGCGGGCGTGCGCATGGCGCTTGAAGCCATGCTGGTTCGGGCTGCCAGCGACTGGCCGGCTTCTCGCCGACTGCGTGTGCTGGAAATATCTGTCGGTCCCAGCGATCTGCCCCATGTCCTGCTAAATGCATTGCCTCAGGATCGGTTTGACTACGTGCTGGCTGTGGCAGACCCTGTTTTGCAGGCCCGCCAAGGGTCAGAGTTCCAGGCACATGCCAACATCGCTGTGACGGGGTTCGATCCGCTCGCTCTGAATGTTGTGTTGCCGACGCAATCTCCTCAGAGCTTTGATGTGCTGGTATTGCGCCATAGCCTGCACCGCAGCATTGACCCTCAGGCAGCTCTGGCACGGCTGCGAACACTTTTGACCATCGACGGTACTCTCTGGCTGGCCGAGCGCCATGCCGACTGGAGCATAGACTTTGTTGAAGGTTTAGATCCGCAGTGGTGGCATGAAGGTCAAGATGCCGAGCCGCAATCCGCGCTGCAGACACCGCAGACTTGGCAGCATTTGCTGCAGGGCACAGGCTTTGACGACGTTACGCTTTTCCTTGAACCACAAGCCCAGGGATTGTCTGCAGGAGCCTATCTGCTGTTGGGTCGCAGTCCCGCTTCATCAAAGCTGGAGTCGCCACCCGAGGCAACTCAGGCTTTCGGGAGTTGGCTGCTACTGGTTGACGCTGCCAGCCAAACCTGTGCTCAGCAGTTGGGCGCACGCCTGAGTGAACGGGGTCAGCAGGTATGCATTGCCGAACACCCCGATGCGGCGCAACTGAGCAGCGCGAGCCATGTCGTGAGCCTGGTCGGCTGGCAGGATGGTGCCGATGCTGCGGCGCAGACGCTGGGGCTGCTGCTGGGTGATATTCAGACACTGGCTCGCCAGCAGGCGGGGCAGATGCCTCAGTTGTGGATGATCACCCGTGGCGGTGCATTGGCCTGCCCATTGCCAGAGGACGTGCTTCCCAATCCTGCTCAGGGTGCGCTGTGGGGGTTTGGGCGTGTCGTCATGAACGAGGTGCCGCAACTGCGCTGCACGCTGATTGAGCTGGCATGCGATTTAAACCATCCAGCATCGTTGTTGCGGTTGGAAAACGAGCTGCTGCACCCCGATGGTGCCAGCGAGATCGTGTTGGGCAGTACGGCACGCTACTGCCTGACCATGCATGCCTCGCAAGCCATCGTGACTGCGCCGGCGGCTGCCGTTTCTGCGCCGTCCGCACCGCAAGTGCGTCTGGATTTTCATGTGCCGGGGCAATTGCGCAATCTGGTCTGGCTGCCACAGGCCGAACGCGCGCTGCGGGATGATGAGGTCGAGGTGCGAACGCAGGCCACGGGTCTGAATTTCCGTGATGTCATGTACCTCATGGGTTTGCTGCCAGACGAGGCCGTCGAAAACGGCTTTGCCGGTGCCAGCCTGGGGCTGGAGTTCTCTGGCGTGGTTAGCCGCGTGGGTAGCCAAGTGCGCGATCTGCAGGTGGGTGATGCCGTCATGGGCTTTGGCGCCTCCTGTTTCGCCAGCCATGTGGTTACACCGGCTCATGCGGTGGCCCCTATGCCTGCGCACTGGTCTTTCGAGGCCGCAGCCACCGTACCTACGGTCTTTCTCACGGTCTACTACGCATTTAAGCAGCTGGCCGATCTACAACCTGGTGAGCGCGTTCTGATCCATGGCGCAGCAGGTGGGGTGGGCATCGCAGCCATCCAGCTTGCACGCCACTTGGGGGCGCAGATCTATGCCACAGCCGGTAGTGACGAAAAGCGTGACTTTGTTCATCTGCTCGGTGCAGACCATGTCTTCGACTCGCGCAGCCTGTCATTTGCCGAAGATGTGATGACAGCCACCGGCGGCCAAGGCGTGGATGTAGTGCTGAATTCACTGGCCGGCGAGGCCATGCGCCGCAGCCTGGATGTGCTCAAACCTTTTGGGCGCTTTTTGGAGTTGGGTAAACGCGACTTCTTTGAGAACACGCCGGTGGGGTTGCGCCCGTTCCGCAACAACATCAGCTATTTCGGCATCGATGCAGACCAATTGATGAATGGCCGCCCGCAACTTGCGGCACGTTTGTTCAAAGAAGTCATGGCCTTGTTCCACGAACAGATACTGGCGCCGCTGCCGTTGCGCCGCTTCAGCGCGGATCATGTGGTGGATGCCTTCAGGTTCATGCAACAGGCACGTCACATCGGAAAGATCGTGCTGTCCCTTGATATCCTGCCGCAGGTCAGCGCGGCCGATGGCGCCCGCTCTACACCCGCATTGTTCAATGATGACGATTGCTGGCTCGTCACCGGAGGCTTATCAGGCTTTGGCCTTGAATCCGCACGCTGGTTGGCGGGGCAGGGGGTTCGCAACCTGGTATTGGTAGGCCGTCGCGGCACACAGACACCGGGCTCACAAGATGCCGTGAATACGCTGACTGCACAGGGCGTTCGCGTGTTTGCTACGGCCTGTGATGTGGCTGATGCAGCGGCACTGGCCGCCCTGATGCAATCCCTGCCCGAAGATCTACCTGCGTTGACCGGTGTGCTGCATGCTGCGGCGACCTTCGACGACCGCCTCTTGCTCAATTTGGATACCCAAAGCATGAGCAGCGTGCTGACGGCTAAATTGCAAGGCGCTTGGAATTTGCACCTGGCCACGGCAACCATGCCCTTGAAGCATTTTGTGCTGTATTCATCCATCACCACGGCCATCGGCAATCCAGGTCAGGGCAATTACGTGGCTGCCAATGCGGGCTTGGAGGCGCTTGCCGCATTGCGCCAGCGCACGGGTCTGCCGGCGACTTGCATGGCTTGGGGCCCCATTGGGGATGCGGGCTATCTGGAGCGCAACCAGGCTGTCAAAGATGGTTTGGCGCAGAGACTGGGCAAACCCCCGGTGGGTGCGGCCGATGCCCTGACCGAGCTGGGTCAGGCATTGCGCTCAGATCAAGCCATCGTCATGCCCGCTGACTTCGACTGGAATGTGTTGGCACGCTTGCTACCCTCCTCGACAGGCAGTCGTTTTGCCATGCTCAATCGTCTGCGCGAGGAGTCGTCCTCCGGCGCCGATGCCACAGACATCGGTGCGCTGCTGGCCGGCAAAACGCCGCAAGAGGCAGCGGCCATCATCAGCGACATGGTGACGCAGGAGGTCGCTCAGGTGCTGTGCATACCGGCGGCAGGCATCAAGCCCCAGGCATCGCTGCACGATCTGGGAATGGACTCGCTGATGGCGGTTGAACTTGCCTTGGGGCTGGAACAGCGCTTTGGTATCCAGCTGCCGGTCATGATGTTGAATGACGCCCCCTCCGTGAGCAACGTCACTGCGCGCATTGTCGAGAAATTAGTGGGTGGGGATTCCGAAAGCGAACCACCAACGCAGCAAGAAAGCCAGCTTGCCCTTGTCACCGCTGCACTCCAGCAACACGGCGAAGGTCTGACGACCGAACAACTCCAAACGCTGGCACAGGATGCGCAACGGCTCGCACAACAGGGAACAGCACTCATCCCATGAACAAGACCCCACTAGCCCAGCAGGCCAAAACACAGCTGATCGATCGCATCCTCGGCCGCAAGGCCAGCGCATCTCAGCAGCCGGTAGCGGGGGCAAGACTCGCGCCACGCTCTTCGGTCGATCCCGCTTTGACCCGCTTTGACCGCCATCCCGGCTACGAAAAAATGCTGGTTCCGAAAGCGGTGGCCGATCGTCTGGGGCTGGATAACCCATTCTTTCGCATCCACGAGGGCATGGCAGGTGCCACCAGCCATATTGCCGGGCGCGAGTTCATCAACTTCTCCAGCTACAACTACCTGGGCCTCTCAGGCCACCCCGAGGTTAACCAGGCAGCCAAGGATGCGATTGACCATTACGGCACCTCCGCATCGGCCAGCCGCCTGGTCGCTGGCGAGCGCCCCATACAACGAGAACTGGAACAAGCCTTGGCTGCGGTTTATGGCGTTGAAGACAGTATCGTCTTTGTCAGCGGCCATGCCACCAATGTCAGCACCATTGGCTACCTGTTCGGACCCAAGGATTTGGTGCTGCACGACAGCTTGATCCACAACAGTGTGCTGCAGGGCATTGAATTGTCCGGCGCGGCAAGGCGGCCGTTTGCGCACAACGACCTCACGGCGCTGGACCAGATACTGGCCGAGAGCCGCGGACGCTTTGAGCGAGTACTCATCGTGGTTGAAGGCCACTACAGCATGGATGGCGACATCCCAGATCTGCCGGCACTGATTGACATCAAACGCAGACACCAGGCATTTCTGATGGTGGACGAGGCCCACTCGCTCGGCGTGTTAGGGGAAGGCGGTAAGGGCCTGCACGAGCACTATGGCGTGGACGGCCGCGAGGTGGACATCTGGATGGGCACGCTCTCCAAAACCCTGGCAGGCTGCGGCGGCTACATCGCTGGAGAGCGCGCGCTGGTGGAACACCTCAAGTACGCAGCCCCTGGCTTTGTCTACAGCGTGGGCATTGCACCCGCTCTGGCTGCGGCATCGCTGGCAGCGCTTCGCGTCATGCAAAAAGAGCCAGAGCGTGTGCAGAAATTGCAACACAACACCCGTTTTTTCCTGCAACAGGCGCGAGCTGCTGGCCTGGATATTGGTATGTCACAAGGTCACTCCATCATTCCGCTGATGACCGGCAGCTCCATCAAGGCCGCAAAACTTTCCAGCCAGCTCTTTGAGCATGGCATCAACGTCCAACCCATTCTTCATCCAGCTGTCGAAGAGAAAGCCGCCAGATTGCGCTTCTTTCTCAGTAGCGAGCACAGCCAGGCGCAAATAGAATTCAGTATTCAAACCATCCAAGAATTGACTTCATGACTGCTCTAACTCTGATTCCAGTTGTATTGTGTGGTGGCTCAGGCTCTCGCCTGTGGCCTGTGTCGCGTGAAGCACATCCCAAGCCATTCATTCGGCTCGGTGATGGGCAAAGTCTGCTGCAAAAAGCTTTCCGGCGTGGTGCTCAACTACCAGGGGTCGCAGAGATTCTGACGGTCACCAACCGCGAACTGTTGTTCAAAACAAAAGATGAATATCGCGAAGTGAACTCCATGGGGTTGGCAACATCGTTCATCCTCGAACCCTTTGGCAGGAACACCGCAGCAGCCATTGCAGCAGCGGCGCTGCATGTGTCAAAGACGCATGGTGAAGAAGCCATCATGCTGGTGCTGGCCGCAGATCATCTGATCGCAGACCAGCAGGCTTTTTCCTCAGCGGTTTCCCAGGCGACTGTGCTGGCGCGTCAACAGAAATTAGTCACATTTGGCATTCAGCCGGATACACCTGAAACAGGTTACGGTTACCTTGAAGTCGAAGGTCACGACGTATTGCGCTTTGTTGAAAAACCTTCACAGGAGAAGGCGCGTGAATACATGGACTCTGGCCGCTTCTTGTGGAACTCCGGCATGTTCTGCTTTCAAGCAGGCGCCATGCTGCAGGCCTTGGCGGCGCATTGTCCCGAAATTCTCTCCAAGACTCAGAAATGCGTTGAGCAGTCCCGTCAAGTTCAAGGTGAAGGCGTCATTGAGCAGGAGCTGGATGCAGCGACATTTGCCGAGGTCCCGGATGACTCTATCGACTACGCAGTCATGGAGCGATCTGCCCAAGTCGCCGTGGTGCCTTGCTCCATTGGTTGGAGCGATATCGGCTCTTGGGGCGCACTTGGCGATCTCATCATGCCCGATACGGACGGGAATCGCATTAAAGGGGAGGCAGTCTTGCATGATGTTTCCAACTGCTTCATCCAGAGCAACCAGCGCATGATTGGTGCGGTCGGCATCGACAACCTGGTGATTGTCGATACTCCCGATGCTTTATTGGTTGCAGACAGAGATCGCGCACAGGATGTCAAAGTCCTTTACAAAGAGCTCAAGGCACAAGGTCACGACACTTATAAACATCATCTGACCGTGCACCGTCCGTGGGGCACCTATACGGTTCTCGAAGAAGATCCGCAATATAAAATCAAGCGCATCGAAGTGAAACCAGGTGCGTCTTTGTCGTTGCAGATGCATCACCATCGCAGCGAGCACTGGATTGTTGTGAGCGGCATGGCCAGGGTGGTCAATGGTGATCGTGAACTCTTTGTCAGAACCAACGAATCCACATATATCCCTGCGGGTCACCAGCATCGGCTGGAAAACCCTGGATTACTGGACTTGGTCATGATCGAAGTGCAAAGCGGCCAATACCTTGGCGAAGACGACATCGTGCGTTTTGAAGATGTTTATGGACGCGTCTAAACGTCTTGAGTAATTTTCAGTCAGTTGCACAAGGCCTGGCTGCAATGCATGGGTCTTGCTTGCCACATGCCTGCAGCATCATTGAAAACACAGTAATTTGCCGCCTCGATTGGGGCGCGCAATGAGGAATATCTTTTGGAAATTCCAACATCCCCAGCCTCAAATGGGGCACCCAATGCCATGGGGAAGTCCTTGAAGCACCGCTTTTCCCGCATCAACCGACTTTTTCTGCTGACGGTCGCCGTGCCCACCGTTGTTGCAACCGTCTATTTCGGCCTGATGGCATCGGATGTCTATATCTCGGAAAGCCGCATCGTGGTGCGCAGTCCGGAAAAGCAGGTGGCTACCGGTCTCGGCGCCCTGCTCAAAGGAGCGGGATTTTCTCGTGCCCAGGACGACAGCTACACCGTGCGCGACTATGTACTTTCCCGTGACGCACTCAAGGAAATCGACGGTGCACTGGCCGTGGGCAAGGCATTCTCAAGTACCACGGTTGACCGAGTGAGCCGCTTTGGTGGCTTGGACTTCGACACCAGCTTCGAGGCGCTGCATCGCTACTTTCAGAAAAAAGTCGATGTCCAGCAAGATTCAGCCTCCTCCATCACCACGCTCACAGTGCGCGCCTATACCGCGCAGGATGCGCAAAATATCAACCAGAAATTGCTGGAGCTCAGCGAAGGCTTGGTCAACCGCCTCAACGAACGTGGCCGCCAGGATCTGATCCGCTCCGCGGCGGCTGAAGTTGCCGATGCTGAAAAGAAGTCCAAAGCAGCGGCGCTGGCGCTTTCTGCTTACCGCAATGCCAAAGGCGTGGTTGATCCGGAAAGACAGGCTACGGTGCAATTGCAGCAAGTGGCGAAGCTCCAGGACGAGCTGATCACCACCAAGACCCAGCTGGCTCAGCTGAGAACCTTCACACCGGAAAACCCGCAAATTCCGGCCTTGGAAAAACGTGCCAGTACCTTGCAGGCCGAAATGGAAGTCGAAACGACCAAAGTGGCTGGCGGTGAACGCTCGTTAGCCAACAAAGCTGCAGAATTCCAGCGCTTGGCATTGGAGCGCGAGTTTGCCGATAAGCAACTGGCCAGCGCGCTGGCATCGCTGGAGCAGGCGCGCAACGAAGCACAGCGCAAACAGGTCTATATCGAGCGCATCGCCCAGCCCAGCCTGCCCGATATCGCGCTGGAGCCACGGCGTCTGCGCAGCATTCTTGCAACCTTTGTGCTGGGCCTGGTGGCATGGGGTGTTTTGAGCATGCTGCTGGCTGGCGTGCGTGAGCATCAGGATTGAAGGAGCAGACGTTGGCAGACTCTCCACGTCCTTCACACTCTTCCTTGGCTGCCTCCTGGGTCATACAGCGCCGGGTCATTGGCGCCCTGTTGATGCGCGAAGTGATCACCCGTTATGGGCGTCACAACATTGGCTTCTTGTGGTTATTTGTTGAGCCCATGATGTTTACCTTGGGCGTGACTGCACTGTGGACTCTGGCCGGTGCAGATCATGGCTCCAACCTCCCCATTACCGCCTTTGCCCTGACGGGCTATTCCAGCGTATTGCTATGGCGCAATATGCCTGGCCGATGCATTGGCTCCGTTGGCCCCAACCTGGCGCTGATGTACCACCGCCATGTGAAAGTGGTGGATATCTTTGCCGCACGCCTGCTGCTGGAAGCTGCGGGTGCAACTATTTCATTCATGGTGCTGAGCCTGCTCTTTATTGCTTTAGGTCTGATCAGCCCACCGGAAGACATTGGCAAGGTGTTGCTTGCCTGGTTCATGCTTGCCTGGTTTGGTTTTGCATTGGCAACACTTATGGGGGCATTGAGCGAACAATCCGAAATCGTGGACAAACTGTGGCACCCCGCCTCATATCTGCTGTTCCCGCTGTCGGGCGCAGCCTTCATGGTGGACATATTGCCCAAAACCGCGCAAGACCTGGTGCTTCTGTTGCCCATGGTGCATGGCGTTGAGTTGCTGCGCGAAGGCTATTTCGGTTCCTCCTTCAAAGCGCACTATGACATCGGGTACATGGCGGTATTCTGCGCGGTGCTGACACTGCTGGGTCTTGCAAAACTCCGTCAAATCAGCCGTACGGTGATGCCAGAATGATTCATATCGAGCATGTCACTAAGCGCTATGCCACGCGCCACGGCGAAGTCACGGTGCTGGACGACGTTAATTTGACCATTCGCCCCGGGGAAAAGGTCGGCATTCTGGGCCGCAATGGCGCGGGCAAATCCACCATCATCCGGCTCATCAGCGGCGCAGAGCGGCCCAGTGCAGGTCATATCCGGCGTGAAATGAGTGTGTCATGGCCGCTGGCGTTTGGTGGCGCCTTTCAGGGCTCGCTGACCGGGCTGGACAATCTACGCTTCATTTGCCGTGTGTATGGCAAAAGCACCGAGGACAGAATTGCCTATGTGCAGGAATTTTCAGAGCTCGGCCGCTACCTGCGCGAGCCCGTCAAGACCTACTCGGCCGGCATGCGCGCCCGTCTGGCTTTTGCCATCAGCATGGTGGTGGAGTTTGACTGCTTTCTGATTGACGAAATCGTGGCAGTGGGCGACAGCCGTTTTCATGAGAAATGCCGCGTTGAGTTGTTTGAAAAGCGCAAGGATCGGGCCATGATCATCGTCTCTCACGACCCAGGCTATGTACGTGAGCACTGCGACCGTGCGGCCGTGTTGGTCCGAGGCAAACTCACCCCGTTTAACCACGTGGATGATGCGTTCGCGTTTTATCAAAACCACGCCGCAGAATGAGCGCGCTTGCTTGGCAGATGCCTGCCTGGGCGCTTACGCTCATGCCCGTGCGATTCGCCCGGCAATGCCTGAATGAGCCCGCTTCAACAACGCCGACAGCTCACGCGCCCACAAGGCAACTATTGGTTGATGTGTCCGTCATTCACCAAAGCGATGCCCGCACAGGCATTCAGCGCGTGGTGCGGGCGCTGCTGCTGCAGCTGTTGATGGCGGCGCCAGCGGGCTATCGCGTATGCCCCATTTTTGCCACACGCCAGCACGGCTACCGCTATGCCTGCCCCCACTTTCTTGACGAATCATTTCAAGATACGGGTACTGCGGCTTCGCACATGCAGTTGGATGTGCAAGTGCAGTCCGGTGATCTGTTCTTGGGGCTGGACCTTGCAGCCCATCTGCTGCCCCGCCACCAGGCCCAGGTGCGGCAGTGGAAAAGGAGCGGGGTCAAAATGCATGTGCTGGTGTACGACCTGCTACCGCTGCTGCACCCTGAATGGTTTAACCCCAAAACCGTCCGCAATTTCAAACGGTGGATCAAGTGGCTTGCCGTTTATGCCGATAGCGCTATTTGTATTTCCGAGACCGTCAAGCTGGAACTGCACGCCTGGCTGAACACCCACTTGGGGATGCTGCCCACAACCTTGCCCGCCAGCACTATCGTATTGGGTGCAGATATTGAGGCCAGCGCACCCAGCGGCGGTCTTCCGGCACAGGCTTCATCCGTGTTGGCACGACTGCGCAGCACTACAGCTGTTTTGATGGTTGGCACGCTGGAGCCGCGCAAGGGCTACGACCAGGCTCTGGCTGCTTTTGAGCAGCTTTGGCAGCGGGGTGATGCGCCTCTCTTAGTCATCGTCGGCCGCCCTGGCTGGAAAACCCAAGCATTGCAAGAAAAACTGCGCCGCCATCCACAGGCAGGCCAGCGGCTTTTCTGGCTGGAAGACGTCAGTGATGAATATTTGGCGCAACTCTATGCCGCCTGCGGCGGCGTGCTCGTGGCCTCGCGCGCGGAAGGCTTTGGCCTGCCCTTGATCGAGGCCGCGCTG
>VFQO010001933.1_pt1 | contig 14165 bp, 14 predicted proteins | sample 3512331 | NCBI WGS metagenome assembly VFQO01 (sample SAMN10412371, study PRJNA504923) | tailings metagenome | isolation source: Replicate 3 from Balatoc abandoned mine | place: Philippines: Itogon, Benguet | collected 2017-08-28
AACGAGTTATCTTCATTCAACAAGCTTATCATTTAAGCTTATCTACTACAGCCCCAAATATTATGGTAAGCACTTCCAATATTGGCGCAGCAGATCGGCGCGAAGTCGAGCAGTTTATTCATGACGTATTCGCGCAGACTTATGGTGCGAATGTGCAGAATTTCATGCCAGAGCTTGTGGCCTTGCGCGATGAGAACGGCGAACTAGTAGCCGCATTCGGTTTGCGCAAAGCGGCCAGCTCACCTTTGTTTCTTGAACAGTATCTGGATGCGCCCATAGAGACACTGATGTCACAGCGTTTTGGAACAACCATTAACCGCAGTCAGATTACTGAAATCGGCAATCTCGCTGTTTCTAACCCACGTAACGCTGGGGTACTGATTGCGCATGTGATTCAACATAGCTTGGATTTGGGAATTGAATGGGGCGTTGCTACTGCGCATCACAGCCTGCAAAATGGCCTAGTAAAAGGTGGACGTGACGTCTACGCCTTGCAAGCTGCCGACCCAGAACGCATCGAAGCACATGAACGCGCCAGCTGGGGCAACTATTACAAGCACATGCCACAAGTGGTGGCGATTCGCGGAGTTAGCAAAATTTAATGTTGTCAGCTCAAAACAACGCACTGCTATGGGCAATCAGGCGTCACCCTCCTGAAAGCATTGCGATATGCAGCAGTGAGCACACGCTCACCTACGCAGCGCTTAATCATACAATGGCGCATCAGGTGGATGCTTGGCAAGCGCTCAACAAAGATTCTGGCCAAAGGGTCGCACTGGCGCTGGAAAACTGCCCAGCGTGGGTTGTTCTGGATTTGGCTGCGATGCAGTGTGGCATGCCAAACGTGCCGCTACCTTTATTTTTTCACCCGCGCAATGGCTGCACGCAATGCGCGATGCCGGTGTAACCCTGCTGGTGACTGACCAGCCACAGGCATTTGATGCGTTGATGGCTGACTACATCGTCAGCCGCAGTCAATTCGAGTTGCTGGGCAAATCACTGACGCAGTACGCACTGAAAGGTTTGCCAGCTACTCCATTACCGGCCGGCACTTCAAAAATTACTTACACTTCCGGTACCACCGGCACCCCCAAGGGCGTGTGTTTAAGCAATGACAATATGCTGAATGTCGCACAGTCTATTGCTGCAGCAACAAAACTCAAACCTGATGATGTGCATATCAGCGTGCTGCCGTTGGCCACTTTACTGGAAAATGTGGCAGGGATATATGCCACACTACTCACTGGCGCCAGCTGCGTGCTGCTATCAAATGCGGTAATCGGCTTGAGTGGTGCATCTGGCCTCAACGTACAGCAACTGTTTAATACCTTAAAATCGACTCGTGCCAATACGGCAATCTTCACCCCTGAACTGCTGCATGCCCTGGTACTGCTGATGGAGAAAAGCTCGGCATCATTGCCTGATTTGCGCTTTTTGGCAGTCGGCGGCGCTTCAGTTTCACCTGCACTGCTGCAGCGCGCTCATGCCTGCAAACTACCGGTATTTGAAGGCTATGGCTTATCGGAATGTGCATCAGTCGTGGCCCTGAATGTGCCTGGCAATAATAAACCCGGAGCGGTTGGCAAACCCTTACCGCATATTCAAGTGCGCTTTACCGACGACCAGGAAATCGTGATTTACGGCAACGCTTATCTGGGTTACGTAGGGCAGGCGCAGCAGCCGGAGAACTTCGTCAACACCGGCGATATCGGCGATCTGGATGATGAAGGTTATTTGGTGATTAGTGGCCGCAAAAAAAATATTTTCATCACCTCATTTGGACGCAATGTAGCACCGGAGTGGGTGGAGCGTGAATTAAAAATTTCGCCTTTTATCGCCCAAGCTGCTTTGTATGGTGAGGCAAAGCCTTGGAATGTGGCCGTGATCGTGCCCAGATTGAATGCCCGTGACGCTGACATTGACAGCGCCATTGCACACTTGAATCAACAGTTACCGGATTATGCGCGGATCAGGCGTTGGGTAAGAGCCGACGCGCCATTCAGTCCACAAAACCAGCAGCTCACCGCTAACGGGCGAAACCGTCGCGATGTTATTTGGCAGCATTATCAAGACAAAATTAACGCACTTTATGAAGGAATATCCGCATGACTTTTTATGAAAGATTATTAAAGGAAACCGAAACCGAACGCGCAGAACTTTTACAACTGGCGCTGATTCAGCAAGGCGGGCAAGGCAACATTTCCCTGCAAACCTATATCGCATTTTTAACGCAGGCATACCATCACGTGAAGCACACCACACCATTACTGATGGCGTGCGGCGGCCGTTTACCCGGGAAATATGAATGGCTGCGCACCGCGATTGGTGAATATATCGAAGAAGAAATGGGGCATCAGGAATGGGTGCTGAACGATATTGAAGTTTGCGGTGCCGATAAAGAAGCCGTGCGCGCCAGCAGCACCCCGGAAACCGCTGCTTGCCTAGCGACTGAAGTGATGGTGGCCTATGCCTATGACATGATCAACCGTGTTAATCCTGTAGGATTTTTTGGCATGGTATTAGTGCTGGAAGGCACGAGCACTGCCGTTGCCACACAAGCAGGTGAAAAAATCATGCAAAGCCTCAACTTACCGAAGAAGACATTCAGCTACCTATTGTCACACGGCTCACTGGATATCAGCCATGTGTCTTTCTACGAAAGTCTGGTGAACCAGATTACGGATACGGACGACCAGGCTTGTCTGATTCATAGTGCCAAAATATTCTATCAACTTTATGGCAATATTTTTCGTACAATAGAAGCTCAAACCATGCACTAAAAGAGCGATTACCATGCCACTCAATAACCAACACATTTTGCTCACAGGCGCCACTGGCGGCATTGGCAGGCATCTGGCCTTGATGCTGGCACGCAAGGGCGCCAATCTGGCACTGGCTGGTCGCGATACGCATAAACTGCAGGCACTGGCAGATGAAATTATCAGCAAAGGCGGCAATGCAGTTTGCGTGATTGCAGATTTCACCCAAGCCGGAGCAGCCCAGCAGGTGATTGCGGAAACCAACAAAAAACTGGGCAGCATTGATGTGCTGATTAACAATGCCGGCGTACTGGATTTTATTCAGCTGGAAGACCAAAGCCCAGAGCGTGTTGAGCAGATGATACACACCAACGTCACTGCACTGATACAACTCACGCAAGCCGTGTTGCCGCAGTTCAAGGCAGCCAACCGTGGCCATTTTGTCATGATAGGCTCGATTCTGGGTTCACTCGGATTTCCCTATTACGCTACTTATTGCGCCAGCAAGTTTGCCGTGCATGGGTTCTCGCAGGCTTTGCGCCGTGAACTGGTTGAAACGCGCATCAAAGTGACTTATGCTGCGCCACGCAGTGTGAGCACCCCCATGAATGACGCCAACACCCTAGCCATGCTCGCCAAAACCGGTGGCAATCTGGATGAGCCAGACAAAGTGGCAGCCATTATCGTAAAAGCCATCGAGCAGCAGAAGCAGGAAGTATTTATCGGCCAGCCCGAATCCTTCTTTGCTTGGCTCAATGGCGTTGCACCAAAAATTGTTAACTTTGGCCTGATTAAGCAAGCCAAGCTTGCCAAAGCATTTGCCATCCGCAATAAAAAATAAACCAAAATTAACCTAGATGCAGATTTAAGCACTTGGTTTTATAACGTTTTTAGCGTATATTCCGAACATTGCTAGGGGTCTGGAAATCATCGATTTTCAGTGAGATACACCCTTTGAACCTGATGCGGGTCATGCCGCCGTAGGGAATGCAGCGTTTACTGCTCCCTATGTATTTTTAATTTTCAAAAAGCCCATCCTGTCTAGACGGCTTTTTCTGGAGCATACAGTGAACGCAACTGATAAAAACCTGACCAAATTTCTGAATGAAACCGCTTCTGTAGACGAAGGCGCCACCAAGCCATTCGCAAAATCCCGCAAAATTTATGTAGAAGGCTCACGCCCCGACATCCGTGTGCCATTTCGTGAAATTTCGCTGAGCGACACACCGTCTGCATTCGGCGCAGAACAAAATCCGCCAGTCGTGGTGTACGACACCTCAGGTCCTTACACCGACCCTGATGTCAACATCGATATCCGTAACGGTTTGCCTGCACTGCGTGCCAAATGGATTGCCGAGCGTAATGACACCGAGCAGCTGGACGGCCCAACTTCTACTTTCGGTCAGCAACGCCTGACCGACCCTGAACTGGCTGAAATGCGCTTCAACCTGCACCGCAAGCCACTGCGCGCCAAACCGGGTAAAAACGTATCACAAATGCATTACGCACGTCAGGGCATCATCACACCGGAGATGGAATTCATCGCCATCCGTGAAAACCAACGCCGCGAAAACATGAGCGAATTACTGCAAACGCAGCATCCCGGTCACGATTTCGGTGCCAGCATCCCGAAAGTGATTACGCCGGAATTTGTGCGTGACGAAGTGGCGCGCGGTCGTGCCATCATTCCTGCCAACATCAATCACCCAGAAATCGAACCGATGATTATCGGCCGCAATTTCTTGGTAAAAATCAACGCCAACATCGGCAACTCTGCACTCGGCTCTTCTATTTCTGAAGAAGTGGAAAAAATGGTGTGGGGCACGCGTTGGGGCGGCGACACCGTGATGGATTTATCCACCGGCAAAAACATTCACGAAACCCGTGAATGGATTATCCGCAATTCACCTGTGCCCATCGGCACGGTACCAATTTATCAGGCGCTGGAAAAAGTCAACGGCAAAGCTGAAGACCTGACTTGGGAAATCTTCCGCGACACCCTGATTGAACAGGCAGAGCAGGGCGTTGATTACTTCACAATTCACGCTGGCGTACGTCTGGCTTATATCCCGATGACAGCAAAACGCATGACCGGTATCGTGTCACGCGGCGGTTCCATCATGGCGAAATGGTGTCTGGCACATCACAAGGAATCATTCCTGTATGAGCATTTTGAAGACATCTGCGAAATCATGAAGCAGTATGATGTGTCATTCAGCTTGGGTGATGGTCTGCGTCCTGGTTCCATCTACGATGCCAACGACGAAGCACAGTTTGCTGAGCTGAAAACATTGGGTGAACTAACACAGATCGCCTGGAAACACGATGTACAGTGCATGATTGAGGGCCCGGGTCACGTGCCGATGCACCTGATTAAAGAAAACATGGACCTGCAACTGGAACACTGTGGTGAAGCACCGTTCTACACATTGGGCCCATTAACCACCGACATCGCGCCGGGTTATGACCACATCACTTCAGGTATCGGCGCTGCAATGATTGGCTGGTACGGCTGTGCCATGCTGTGCTACGTCACACCGAAAGAGCATTTAGGTCTACCAGACAAAGAAGACGTGCGTGTCGGCATCATCACCTACAAAATTGCAGCGCATGCAGCCGACTTAGCAAAAGGCCACCCGGGTGCGCAGATTCGTGACAACGCCTTATCTAAAGCACGCTTTGAATTCCGTTGGGAAGACCAGTTCAATCTAGGTTTGGATCCAGAAAAAGCCAAGGAATTCCACGATGAAACCCTGCCGCAGGAAGGTGCGAAACAAGCCCACTTCTGCTCCATGTGCGGCCCACACTTCTGCTCGATGAAAATCACGCAGGATGTGCGCGACTATGCAGACCAACTAGGCGTGGATGAAAAAGAAGCGCTGCAGAAAGGCATGCAGGAAAAAGCCATTGAATTCGTGAAAAAAGGTAGCGAAGTTTATCAAAAAGTTTAATTTTTGATGTAATTGCATTCAACCAAACAGCCAGCCTTACGCTGGCTGTTTGGTTTTTAACGAATTGATATTATTAAATTTGCTTTCAGGCGTTGTACTTGAAAAAAGCGTAAAATAGCAGCATCCAAGGAAAACTGTTTTGACCACTCTTAAAATATCCAAAAAACCTGCAGACACTCGCGCCGAAGATCTAGCTCAAAACGCTAAAAAAACACCAGCTCGGCGCAGTAGCTTGCTGCCGCGTGACCGTAGCAAACCACCTGTAAAATCCCAGCCAGCATCTCACAGCGAGCAACATAGTCAAGCACCGAAAGCAGAGCCGCAACGTCAGCGCAACCACAAGCACGATGGTCAGCTGCACGAGGCTAAAGCAACGCCCGATAGCCGCGCGCCCGCGTCTCGCAACATGCAAGTGGACGCACGTAGAAATGACACCACTTCGCGCGATCGCGCAGACCGTGAAGGCAATTACCGCAATCCACCAAGACGCGGCGGCAAAGCGCGTGATGGATTTGTCGCCAGCGAGTTTGATAAAAACCGCTCCAATAAAACGGCTTTTGCAGCAAAAGCCGCTGGCGGTGAATCTGGACTGCCGCGCTTATCTAAAGTGATGGCAGACCGTGGCTTATGCTCACGTCGCGAAGCCGATGAATGGATTGCCAACGGCTGGGTGAAAGTGAATGGCGAAATTATCGACACCTTGGGCACGCGCATCGATCCGGATGCGGACATTATCATCAGCAGTTACGCGCATGAAACGCAGACCGAAAAAGTCACCATCATTCTGCACAAACCTGTGGGCTATGTCAGCGGGCAGGCAGAAGACGGCTATGAGCCTGCGGTGGTGCTGATAAACCCCGACAATCAATGGCCGGACGACCCTGAGCTGCACAAGCACCACCCCAGACAATTTCACCGCGGCATGTTGCGCGGCCTTGCACCTGCAGGCCGCCTAGATATTGATTCAACAGGGATGCTGGTGCTGACGCAAGATGGCCGCGTAGCACGTCAGCTGATTGGTGAAGATTCCACCATTGAGAAAGAATATCTGGTGCGTGTCACCGGTGAGCTGAGCGAGAACGGGCTTAAATTATTGAATTACGGTTTAAGTCTGGATGGGGAAAAACTCAAACCTGCAAAGGTCAGCTGGCAGAATGAAGACCAGTTGCGTTTTGTGCTGCGTGAAGGCAAAAAACGCCAAATCCGCCGCATGTGTGAGCTGGTTGGCCTGCATGTGGTGGGATTGAAGCGCATCCGCATCGGCAGCATTACATTGGGTAAATTACCGGTGGGTCAATGGCGTTATCTACGCACCGAAGAGCGCTTTTAAGATTTGAGCAGGAATAACGCATGGGATTATTCGATAGCCTCGCCAGCAACATGCTGGGCAAACTTGGTGGTGAAAAGGGCGCCATTGCCCAAGTGGCCATCGATTTATTTAACCAGAATGGCGGCTTGGCCGGCGTACTGCAGAAATTAAGAACTGCTGGTTTTGATGATGAAGTCGCCTCATGGATTAGCAAAGGCAGCAATTTGCCCATCACTGCCGAACAGATTGTGCAGGCTTTAGGCAACTACACCATGCAACAGGCCGCATCCAAACTTAATATGAACGCGCAGGACATCAGCGCAAAAATTGCAGAATATTTGCCGCAGGTGATTGATCGCATGACACCGGATGGCCAGCTGCCGCGCGAGCCGATCAATGTGCTGGCAGCGTTAATGAGCATGATGAAATAAGTATGCTCGCAAGCACGTAGGCATACCACGATGCCATCGTAGTTTCATTTTAAATACAGAAAAACAATATTATGGATTTCATCATTTTACTTAAGGCGTTTATTCAGGGTCTGGTCGAGGGTGCCACTGAATTTCTGCCTATCAGCAGCACCGGCCACCTGATTATCAGTGGCGATTTGCTGAATTTTAACGATGACAAAGCCAAGGTATTTGATATTGTGATTCAGCTAGCAGCCATTCTGGCCGTGTGCTGGGAATACAGGCGCAAACTGACGGATACCGTGCTGCACATTACTCACCAGAGCAAGGCGCAGAATTTTGTACGTAATCTCATTATTGCTTTTTTACCTGCCGCCATTATCGGCTTGGTGTTTCACGACAAAATTAAAGAATATCTGTTCACCCCAATCACTGTTGCGATTGCACTGATATTAGGCGGCGTAGCCATCTTGCTGATTGAGCGCATGCCATTGAAAACCAAAACCGCCTCGGTAGACAGCATCACACAGAAACAAGCCTGGCAGATTGGTTTTGCGCAATCTCTGGCACTGATTCCAGGCGTATCGCGCTCTGGCGCTACCATACTCGGCGGCATGCTGTTTGGTTTAAATCGACACACCGCCACTGAATTTTCTTTCTTTTTAGCAATCCCAATTATGTTTGCTGCCACCGGTTATGACCTGCTTAAAAACTGGCAGCTGCTTTCAGGTGATGATGTTGCAATGTTTGCAGTGGGCTTTACGACAGCGTTTTTATCCGCGCTGATTGCGATTAAATTCCTGTTGCGCTTTGTGGCTAGTCACAGTTTTAAAATATTCGCCTGGTATCGTATCGCGCTGGGCTTAATTGTCATTTGGTATTTTCAATAAGCACGTACAACACTTGTCTTGCTTATTGTAAAAATGCGTTTCAGCATTTAACCTACTGTTCATGCATCAATTTCTTGGTAAAAATAAATTATGAAAAAATTACTGAAATACGGTTCATACGCGATAGGCGGCCTCGTCGCTTTAGTCATCCTGTTAGTGGCCATTATCTCGGCAACATTTAACCCCAACGACTACAAGCCGCTCATTATCAAACTGGTTAAAGAGAAAAAAGAACGCACACTGACGTTGGACGGGGACATCAAGCTCGCATTCTGGCCAAAAATCGGCGCGAATTTAGGCAAGGTGTCCATCTCAGAACACAAATCCGATAAAGAATTTGCTTCCATTCAGGGTGCACAGGTTGCCTTGGCACTGCTGCCGCTGTTGAAAAAAGAATTAGTGGTGGACACGATTTACATCGATGGCGCTAAAGCCAATATCGTTAAATACAAAGACGGAACCACCAACTTCGATGACTTGCTCAGCAAGGATGAAGAAGAATCAGAAGAAATCAAATTTGATGTAGATGGTGTGAAAGTGACCAATTCTGCGGTGACCTACAGTGACGAAGGCACTGGCGCGCAGTATGCAATTTCTGCCTTCAATTTGAGCACTGGCCATGTAGCTTTGGCAGAACCGATTGACGTGTCTACAGATTTCAAAGTAACGGCGAACCAGCCTGCAATTGCCGCCAATATTAAAGTGAAAGGCAATTTCTTAGCCGACCCGGAAAACAAACACTTTGCCGCCAAAGACTTGGATGCGAATGTGAATGGTGATTTATTGGGCGGCAAAGCCGTCAGCATCAGTCTCAGCGGTGATGTAGACGCTAAACCGGAAACGCGAGAGTTTCTGGTGGATGGCCTAAAACTTGCCTTGGCTGGCATGTTCAGTGGTGCGAATGTCGAGGTCAAACTCGACGCGCCTCAGCTGCTTGCACAAAAAGATGAAGTGTCTGGTAAAAAAGTGACCCTTAATCTGACGCAAGCCAAGGCTGGTGACACACTGAAGGCTAATTTGGTGCTGGCCGATATCAAAGGTACGCCTAAAGCGATTCAAAGCAGCGGCATCTCGGGTGATATTTCGGGTACACAAGGAGCACGCAGCATTAACGGTCAATTCTCATCACCTTTCACCGGCAATCTGGAAGACCTGATTTTTGACCTGCCGAAACTTGCAGGGAATATCGACATTAAAGACCCGGCTATCCCTAATGGCACCGCTAGAGTTGTATTTGGCTTAAGCCTGCTGGCTGATGCCAAACAAGAGCGCGTTAACAGCAAATTCAATTTGAATGTAGACAGCACCAAGCTTGATGGTGATGTTGCGGTAAACAGCTTCAAAACACCGGATATCAAATTTAATATCAACGCCGATACGCTGGATTTAAACAAACTTTTGGGCAGCAGCAAAGCTAAAAAAGCAGCACCTGCCCCAGCAGATAGCGGTAAACCTGCTGATTTATCCGCGCTGAAAAACATACTGCTGGATGGCAAAATCAATATCGGCAAAATTTTATACGACCCCTATCGCCTCACCGGTCTGAATATTCAAATTAAAGCTGACGGTGAAAAACTGGCGCTGAATGGCCTGCATGTCAAACTGGACGACAGCACAATTAAAGGCAGCTTGGGCATCAGTCAATTTGCCAATCCGCTTTACACCTTCAACATAGATATCGACCAGCTCGATGTGGATAGATACGTAAAAACCGACAGTGCTGCTGCCAGCAAAGAACCAGCCAAAACCACTGACAAGCCGCTGGACTTGAGCGCGCTAAAAGCGCTGAACGCAGACGGCAGTTTACGTATTGGTAATTTGAAATATGGCAAAACCAAAGCCTCTAATATCCGTATTGATTTAAAGGCCGATGGTCAGAAACTCAACCTGAATCCTTTAGCGGCAAAGGTGGACGACAGCCAGATTAATGCAAACATCGGTATTAGCCGTTTTCATGACCCCATTTTCAGCTTTAACGTCGATATCGACAAGCTGGATGCGGATAAATACATAGTCAAAAGTGACCAGCCTGCGGCCAAAAGCTCTGGTGACACGCCGATTGATCTGAGTGCGCTAAAAAAGCTTAATGCAAGCGGGGACGCCAAAATCGGCTGGCTCAAGCTTGCCAATGTTAAAACGCAGAATGTGAATATCGGCCTGAAAGCCGCAGATGGTGTCGCAACTGTTTCCCCGTTTGCCGCCAATTTGTATCAAGGCAGCATGAACGGCATGCTGAAAGTGGATGCACGAGCAACGCCCAGCATCAGCTTTAAACAAGATATGAAAAATATTGCCATCGGCCCTTTGCTGGTGGATGCCATTAACAACGATATGCTGGACGGTAAAGGTACACTCAACGTGGATGTCACTACCAGTGGCAACAGCGTGAATGCACTGAAAAAAGCGTTGACAGGTAAAGCTGCTGTGAACCTAACAGACGGTGCAGTGAAAGGTATCGATATCGCGGGTACGGTACGCAATATTAAATCCAAGCTGAATGTGTTAAAAAATCAGAATACTGTTAACGCAGATGACAAACAGAAAACTGATTTTAGTGAACTAAGTGCAACTTTCGATATTAAAAACGGTGTCGCACACAACGAAGATTTGGCCATGAAAGCGCCGATTCTGCGGCTGGCAAAAGGCGACAGCCGCGGCGACATTGATATTGGCAATGAGACGATTAATTATTTGGCCAAACCTACCATTGTGAAATCGCTCAAAGGCCAGGGTGGTGCAGATTTGGATGCGCTGGCAGGGTTAAGTATCCCGGTCAAAATCACCGGCACCTTTGCTGATCCCAAATTTGGCATGGACTTCGCTGCCATCGGTACGGCCGCTGCTAAATCTCAGCTATTAGATAAAGTAGGCGGCGAAAAAGGTACTGCTGTAAAAGAATTAATGGAAGGGGATAACAAAGTAGATGCACTGAAAGGTTTGTTGGGTAAAAAGCCTGCGCCAACTGCGCCTGCAGATGCCACTGGAAGCACGGCACCTGCAGAAGCGCCTAAATCCACCGAGCCCAGCAGCAAGGAAAAAACTGCTGAAGAGCTGAAAAAACTGTTTAAGTTTTAAAGACTACGGCCTGTTCACACCCGATTTATCTGGCATGAACAGGCCGCTTTATTGCTGAATATTGAATTGCAGTGATTAACGGCAATTCTTTTTCACTTGACCAGGTGCTGTGCCACTGTTGCCTGGGCCCACACCACAGCCTTTCGCGTGTCCGGGCGGCACCATCACACAAGCAGCAAATGAAAGCACAGACGCCAGAATGACTGCCAAGGTTAATAACTTTTTCATTGTTTCTCCTTATGATGTTTTTATCAGGATGTTGTGCATTTATAAAAATGCATGCTATCAAATATTCTAACAATCACCTATGACTGATTTTGCTAACAATCACCTATGACTGATTTTGCGCAGCGCCTGATTGATTGGCAAAAACAATATGGCCGCCATGACTTGCCGTGGCAGAACACGACTGACCCATATGCCATTTGGGTTTCTGAAATCATGCTACAGCAAACACAGGTGGCCGCAGTGATAGGCTATTACCAGAAATTCATGCAGCGCTTTCCCGATATCGCCACTCTGGCTAATGCAAGCCAAGATGAAGTGCTGCAGCATTGGAGCGGGCTGGGTTATTACTCCAGAGCACGCAATCTGCACAACGCGGCACAAATTATTGTGGATGAACATCAAGGGGCATTCCCCGCGGACTTCACTACAATTCAAACCCTGCCGGGTATCGGGCGTTCTACAGCCGCTGCCATTGCATCTTTTGCTTTTAATCAGGTGCAGACCATTCTGGATGGCAACGTGAAACGTGTACTTGCACGATACTTTGCCATTGAGGGTTGGCCGGGCGCGCCTAGCATTGAAAAACAGTTATGGGCACTGGCCGAGAGTCTACTGCCTGAAACTGGAATGGTCGCTTATACACAGGGCATCATGGATTTAGGCGCGACACTGTGCACACGCAGCAAACCACAATGTAATCGCTGTCCGCTTGCAAGTGACTGTGAAGCATTCAAACTAGGGCGCACGCATCTGTTGCCGACACCCAAACCACGCAAATCCACTCCTGAAAAATCCGTCACCATGCTGATATTAAGGCAAGGTGACAGCATTCTTTTAGAAAAACGCCCAGCCAGCGGTATTTGGGGTGGTTTATGGAGCTTTCCGGAAACTGAACTCACCGAACATTTAACCGAGTATGCTAAGCAGCGTTTTGGTTTAGAAGTAAGTCCAGCAGCGCCTTTAGCACAGCTGAATCATGCATTTACCCACTTTAAATTACATATAAAACCACAGCCGCTGATTGTGACAGGCCGACACACGCAGCTTGGTGAAGCAGGGCAGGTGTGGCTGAATATTGAAGATGCACTTGGGGCTGCCATTCCTACTCCGATACGCAAAATTCTGCAAAACCTGATGAAGAATCAGCCTTAAAGTTTATTTGAGACAAATCAATTAATCCCTTCATCGCCTTGCCCAATCAGGCTTCGCGGGGTAGCATAGAGTCTGGTGGTTGAAATTAATTAGAATTTAATTGCCATGCCACTGTCACAACTTATACGTTAAATAAGTTGTGATTCAATAAAAAGGAGTTTGAAGTATGAGTAAAAGTATCCAAAACACCACCGTCACCAAAGAGCAACTGATCAGCGATTTTAAGGTAGTGATTGCAGACGCTGAAGCGCTGATTAAAGCAACTGCCAACCAAGGCGGTGAAGCAGTTTCTAATTTACGTGCCAAAGCAGAAGAGTCTCTGGCAGTGGCAAAGGAAAAATTAGCCGACGCACAAGATGCGCTGATTGAAAAAGGTCGTGTTGCGGCTAAAGCCACGGATGACTACGTACATGAAAAACCCTGGAATGCGGTTGGCATTGCTGCCGGCGTTGGCCTGCTGGTTGGTCTGCTCATCGGTAGACGTTAGTTGTAATGGCTGATTCTAGCAACCAAGCCGCAGAGGGCTTGTTAAGCTCTCTGAAAAACCTCGCGCTGTCGCTTGTGGCAATCATACACACGCGCCTTGAGCTGATTAGTACCGATCTGGAAGAGGGGCGCGAGCGTTTTATCTCACTACTGGCACTGGCATTTATCTCTTTGTTCAGCCTTTGCTTTGGGGCTGTGCTGCTTACCATTCTGATTGTGGTGGTATTCTGGGACACCCATCGCTTACTGGTGATGGGCTCACTCACTGCGCTATTCATCATCGTTGGCGCTTTGGTTGGTGCAGTCGTGATACGCAGGCTTAAACTCATGCCTAGAATGTTTGAAGCCAGCTTGGCTGAACTCATCAAAGACCACCAGGAACTGGATAATAATCGTTAGTTAATCCAATGAACGAGAAACTAGCCTCACTTACCGCACGCAAACAAGCTTTAGCGCAAAAAGCGGCCTTACAGCGCACGGTGATTGCGCAGAACATGCAAGCGCTGCAGCGGCCAATCGTGATTGCTGATCAAGGCCTGCAAGTGCTGCGCTACTTCCGCCAACATCCGGTACTGATGTTGGGCGTGACTAGCATAAGCGGAATTTTGATACGCAGACTGCAGATGGCTCGCTTTACTGCGCTGCTGCAGACTGGCTGGTCGGTGTTTCAGTTAGTGCGTGACGTGCGCGAATCACTGCGCAAAGACTAGATTGAGACTTATCCACTGATAAAAAAAGCGGCTCGTGAGCCGCTTTTTTTATTTGCTAACTAAACTGATGTTTAAAATTAATTATGGTTACAGTGCACCGCGCAACAAAGCGATGCACCCATTAAATTGATTTAAATTTAGGGGCTGTAGTAGATAAGCACTAAATATCAGCCCACTCCTTTAATGTTTTCAGTT
>VFQO010001936.1_pt1 | contig 14157 bp, 12 predicted proteins | sample 3512331 | NCBI WGS metagenome assembly VFQO01 (sample SAMN10412371, study PRJNA504923) | tailings metagenome | isolation source: Replicate 3 from Balatoc abandoned mine | place: Philippines: Itogon, Benguet | collected 2017-08-28
ACACAGCTACCGTCAAACGTTCCGTACGGACGATGAGGAGTTGCCAGTTGTCCAGCCGACGACGCGTCAGCTTAAGTGCCCCTGTAGGACAGGATGCTTACAGGACATCAAGTATCCGCCAAACCGCCTGCGGCTTAATGTGTATCCGATTGATTGTATTGTCATCATTCGCTGAATTGACTTGACCATCAAAGAGCTTCGCATTGGCCAAGACCCGCACGGCATCGACGACATGTCGAGAGCCCGGCTTCTTCATAAAACTAGCGCGATGAACCTCCACCGTGCGATGGCTGATCTTCAGGTCATCGGCAATCTCCCTGCTGGTCTGACCTTCCGAAAGAAGTTCGAGTACATCCAGTTCGCGCGGTGTAAGGCTGGCAAGCAGCTCCTGCGCTTCAAATGAAATCGACCTCAAAGCGAAATAGGACTCAAATTCCTCGCGTGTCGCTGAAATGCGTTGCCGAAGTGTGCCTGAATCTATTTTCCCTACAACATAGTCCACGACCCCGGCCTTGATCGCGTTTATGATCTTTTCGGGCCTGGGGTTCTCCGCTGAATAGGCAAAGGTCGGGATGGGAATTCTCGCGGCATTCAGTTCTCTGATTACTGATGCCACATAATCGACATCCGGCGAGTGGTCAGGGATTAAGATAAGCCCACCCTTAGTCCAGGTCCGCGGAAACCGCGCCGCATTAGTGAACGATCGGACGCGCAACCCGTCAGCCTTCAGGATCCGAGCGAGAGAAGCGGCAGAGGGCGTGTGTGCGCCGTAGACAAATATAGGGAAGTTCGGAAAGGATATCTGCACGTTACTATTCCATTGGGACAAAATTGTGTGGCCCCGATGGGGCAGGCCACTAGCGCGGCTCTCCGCTCAGCCTCCCGATCCGGCCAGTCGCTGGCTTACATTTGGACGCGAAGGCAGAGCGTGCCCTCTTGATCGGGGTAGCTCTCATCGGGAGGCCTGGTCAGCCGCCGGCCGACATTATGGCCGTCGAGCAACACAAGGGATCGCGTTCCCCATGCATGCACACGACAATTGCGCGGAGCGGTCAGGCGAGAAGGGCTTAGGTCGGGGCGAACCGTTAGGGCGACTGTGGCGGATCTGCATGAGGCGCCGCACCGTCGATGGTCTCAAACAGTCAAAGGCGAGTGAACTCTTGGCCCATCCGGGGGGTGCGGGAGGGCCGCGCGTTGGCACCTCCCGCCGGAGCCTAGGTCGACCTGTGGGTTCCATCTCCCTAAGCCCCGACTTGCGAACCGCCGCTGGCCCCGCATAAGCACCAGGGCAATGGCCAGAACGCACCTAAGTTAGTCCGGCTGGCTTGGACAGTGTTAGCATGCGCTACGCAAGCGGACTATTGCTGCATGCTCCCGAGCCGGCTCGCCATTAAAAGAAACGAATTGCATATAAAATGCGCGATAGTATGTCGTGAACAGCCATCCGAGGTTCGGCGCTCGCTGGGGCTTGAGAGCGAAAGCCCGACGAGGTGCTGGTCGACACGTTGCTGAACAATGTGGAGCCGAAGGCTCCGCTCTCAAAGAAGTGGTGACGCCTGCCACGGGACCGAAAGTGGCGCGAAGCGCCTGCCGGGGAGAGTTCGGTCAGCTCCAGGCATGCCACGGCATGAGCGAGCGGTGTGCGTGCCGTGTACGTGCAAGCCTATGTCGAATCGCTACATCGAGAGCGTTACCGGCCGCTTCGGTCGAGATCGCTGACTCGGTCGATGACTGCAACCGGGAGAGATCTATCTCGGGCGTGGAATAAATCACACCTGCACTCTGCGCCGACCAGATTGATATGCGACGGTCCACGTCGCTTCGCGTTGAGAGCTCCGCAATGCAGCGCGTTGATTCAACCGCGCTGATCCGCAAAGAACTCGCCCGGCTCTAATCCTAGATTGCTGCATGCTAAGGGTCACCGCAGATCCTTCCGCTTCCACAAGAAAGAAGGACCAAACTTTGGCGGGAGGGCTAAATCTAGCACCTCCCGCCGGAGCTTTGGGCCAACATTGGGGGGGGTCGGTACCCAAGCCCCGCCTAACCAAATGCAGTAAGGCCAACGTGGATCGAAGGGACTGGCCAAAAACCCCGAAGCGCAGTTGGCCAGCTTGGACAGTCTTAGCTTGCGTCCAGCGAGGCGTTTCGGCTTCCGTCGAAGCTGGCCGAAGCGCAAACATCAAAAAAGAAATGTATTTAGAAAGTGCTGAAACAAAGAGATTCAGGGATAGCTTCGCATTCAGCCGGCAGACTCGTGTGGGAAAACTACAGTCATCAAGCGTGTAGCTTGCTCGAAGCGAGAAAATCCACCATCAACCGCCACATGGTTCGGAGGATCGGAAAGATCTATGAATTCAAGGAACCTTCGCAGTCAATAAGTTGATAGTATCCGCGCCTATTTCCGAGCCGAAATGAATTTATGATCTGGAAGCCAGGCCTAAGACGTTTCCGTGTTTGCGTCATTAACACTTTCAACTGATTATCTGAGATCGGCGTTCCCGTAACGCTAAGAACCTTCTTCAATTCCTCTGCGCTTGCGCTCTTGTCGCTAGAGTCAAGAAGTGCCTTCAGGATGAGAACTTGGCGACGGTTGAGCTGGTCAATATAGGCCACAGATTGAACGGAATCAGGGGCCCGAAAAAAGCCCAGCGCAAACTTATTTGAGAAATCGTACCGTCTTTGAATTGCAATCAAATTGGACAATAGCAAATCGTAAGAGTCTGTATTGATATCAAAAACGCCATCAAATCCATTATTGAAGAGGCCCGCCCTGATATTCGGTGATGTGGCACATGTCAGCGCTAATTTCGGCCTTCCGTCAAATCGGCGAGCGTTTCTTTTGATGAATGTTTGCAATTTTTTTGGAGAATATGTGCAAATTATAAAGATGTCAGAACCAAAATCTGCAATCTTTTGCCATTCATCGCTCGATTGACCCATCTGAAAAAACTGCACGTCCGGATCAAAAGTTGATAGAAAAGCAGACATTTCGGATGCAGGGTTCTCATCAAGCATAATGAGAAGGATTTTGAATTCATCGAGAAACTCGACAAAATCAATTTGATCCCCAAAAAAGTCCCGCTTTTTTGAGTGAAATAATGGATGAGTCTTCAAAATATAAATCCCAACCTACCGATTTTGACGATGAGACGTTCCGTCGATGCGCTTGAGGCATTGTCGACTGTCAGCGGTGTGCCTTTTGGCTATTTATGAATTGTAACCGGACATAAAATTGAAAAAATCTGCTCGCGACGTATACATGTGCCGGATGATTGTCTTCGTACATGAGATCGTTTCAGTATCCGTATAAAATCCGTGGCGTCGAATAAGCGAAAACGTAATAAATCAATGTCGGCCGAGCATAAAGTTCATCGAAGAAAAATAGATGACAGCAGCCTGAATTATGCAATCGCGTGCCGAAAACGTGGAAACGGGACAACTTATCCAATAGCAAATATATGATAGAAAAGTTTGGCCCATTTGCATTTATTTATTAACGCTAATGCGATCCCATCTATTTTTCGCCCGAAGGGTCAGTGCGCATCCGCATTTCTCGCATCGCGAGTGCCATCGCTGGTTAAAAAATCGAAAGTAACGACAATGTGGCCGGTGAACTCCAATTGAACAATGAAGACAGCTTGGAACAAGCTTCCTTACCGCAAATACGACGAGCCGGCGATTTTTGTCGTTTAGCATCGAAGCTCGCTAACTATTGAAGTTCAGGCTTCACTGAAGGCTGCTGAAGTGGAGATGAAAGTAAAGCAGTCTTGCTCTCATCAGATCATTCTGAATTGGTGATGCTTCACCGGTCATACTATTTCTCGGCGTACTCGATGTGCAAATCATGCCCGGCGCCGCGCTAATTCATCTGGGTCGTTGCGACTGGAGAGGAACCGAAATAGCGACCCAAGTAGCCATTTGCCTCACGCCAAGGCGGCCTTAGCTTCGATCGCCTATCAACGTCCGAGTTTGATTTTCCCACAGCGGTCTCAATGGCTTTACCGAGTGGCCGACATTTGTGTGGCATCCAGCACGCTGCGAAACGACTGATCCGTTCATATTGCGATCCTGAGACGCCTTTGCGAAATCTGAACGTGAGGTGCGTTGTGCCTCAACTATTGTGTTCAACCGTTTCGGTTTCGGATCGATCCAGTTTGCGTGGCCGAACCTTCGTCGTGAGTTTCGTTCCACAGTCGCGGCAGCTTAAATCCCATTCGCCGTCAACATACCGGGCATTACGCTCGTTGGGGCGATGTTTGCCAAGGGGGCATGCCAGGAACCTTAATGCTAGGGATTGGGCGTAAACCGCGAAGTTCTTCCTGCGCCGTTTTTTTGAGCCGCGTTTGGCCATTTTGTGCGATTCCCGTCATTTGGTTTTTGATTTAAAATATTCGTTTGGCATTCAACACCCGTTGGGCTTTAATACCACTACTGTTCTGAATATATGAATAGTATCAAAAAAACGCAAATATAAACGTGAAAAGATATCTGTAATGTTCCGCCGTCACGGCATGTTTGGCCCCTCAATTTCGTGTGAATTGAAGTCCATAAAGTTTTACAAGTTCGGATTTGCGTGCATCGTCGCCAATTAGCGATATGTTCCAGCGCTGTACTGCGCAGTTGGAAGGAATCACCAAAGCGAGTTGGAAAGGTCGTTCGGGGCCTGAAGGAACAATTGGATCGTTCGGGATCGCAAGGCGTTTCTGGGTCGATACGCATTCGCCCCCTATTCGTAAGCGCATTTCGACCGCGCTCCCTGCGTCAAGGATACCTGTGAGACGGTAAGCGCCTTCGTTCAAATCGGTGTAGCGCTGCGCAATGAACGTGTTGGTATTGGGGGCAGCATCAACCTCCAGTCGTGATTTACCACGTTCATCCTCGACCAATCTGATATCCCGGCCAAATCTCCAGTTGAATACTGCGGCTGGTTGAGAGCCTCGTGATCCTACAAAAGCGAACGCGGTTGCTTCCTTGCCCTTGATACTTGCCTCAGGGAACAGGAGGAAGGCGTTTTCCGGATCTTGCTTTTGGATCAGAAACTTTGCGAGTTGCTCGGTGTTGCCGCTCGCACGTAACAGCTTGGTTACCTCAGGATGCTCCTTGAGCAAGGCTACCAGATCAGAGTTTCTTTCAGCTTCATCGACAACGCTAAATAGTACTGCGGTGTACCACGAGCTTTGGGAGTAATGGGCCAACTGTCTGAATACGTTGCGATCCGAACCCGAGCGGCCGAGCACGTCGATGATTTTGTCGCGCAGGTTCGGCGAAGTTGCGAGTAACACATTGTAATGCTTTAGAGCCCCCGAGACGTCGCGTTCTCGTGCAGCATGCTCCACCAACAATAGTTGGGTTAGAGGGTCCCGGCGCGTTGTCTTGTGGGCGAGGAAAAGTGACCGAGTGCGGTCGGGACGGATCAGACTTAGGTTTCGAAGGGCCGGTGCGTGAAGTGGTTCCTTCTCAAGGCGGTCCTCAATTTCTTGGCTCGATAACTGACGGAGCATTTCGTTCGACGCATATGGCCAGGACCGCTTAAGATCGGACTGAATCTCAATCGAGGCCGTTGCCACCACGCTCATCATGACGCCAGTGGATGCAATCCACGCAGTAATTCTAAGCAGGCGCTGATAATGAGACGACAACATGACCCTGTTTTCGAAAGCCAGTCGGAATTATCCTTTAGTCATTGGGAGTTGGTGCCATCTCGCCCGTAGCCGTAGCCGTAGCCGTAGCCGTAGCCGTAGCCGTAGCCGTAGCCGAGCTTGTTGAAATCGATTTTGGTCACAATGGCACCGAGAATTCGGGAGTTTGCCTTCGAAACGGATTTGATCGCCTCGCCGATGGCGCGCATCGGGGCATTGTTTGGTTCGATCACGAAGACACATCCATCACAGGCAGAGCCGATTATTGCAGCATCGCTGAGACCCAGTGCTGGCGGAGCGTCGATAATCAGGTGGTCGTAGTGCTCAAGCAGCTGCTCGACCACTTCCGTCAGCCGTTCTCCGCTGAGCAATTCTGAGGGGCTCGGTGGCAGTGGGCCACTCGGCAACAGGGTGACGCCCTTGAATGCCGTAGCGTGCGTCAATCCGCGCAGATTTGACTCGCCCGCGAGGGCATTTGAGAATCCGGCCCCATTGGGCGTTCCGAAAATGCGATGAAGCGAAGGTGAGCGCAGATCTCCATCGATGACGAGCACTGAACGTCCGGTCCGTCCAAGGGTGCAGGCGATGGCCGCTGCTGATGTCGATTTTCCTTCGGCAGGTCGAGTGGACAAGACCGCTAGTGATTTCGGAACGCCCGCTGACGTGGAGAATGCAAGCGCTGATCTCACAGAGAAATAGGCTTCAGCGAAATCGCTCTTGGGATCGGTGATGGCAACCATTGGGATGTCATCGACCAGGGGTACCGTGCCGAGTACCGGCAATTTCAGGATCTTCGTAACATCATCGGGCGTTCGCAAGCGTGCATCAATTTGTTCCAAGACCAAAACAATTGCAGCCGCCAGACCAATGCCTACCGCCAGGGCTATCGCTATGTTGAGGGTAAGGTTTGGTGAAGAAGGTGTTTGAGGGACTTCTGCGCGGTCGACAACAGCAACGTTGCTCGCGCCGATAGATCCTGCAACACCAATTTCCTTGTACCGCTGCAGAAGAGATTCATATAGTTGGCGATTTGTATCGGCTTCGCGAAGCAAGATGCCGTATTGCACAGCATCCGTTTGTTGTGTTGCGAGTTGCGCCTTATATTCATCGACCTTCTGCTGCAGCGCCCGCTCGCGCGTTTCTGCTTCGACAAAATTGCGACGCCACCCATTCTGAATTCGCGACGCTATTTCGGCAATAGAAGCCTCGATTTGTTTCTGCTGCGCTACAATGGCGCGTGCTGGTGGGTGATCGGGTTCAAACTGAAGCATCAATTTGGCATACTCGGCCGCAAGCTCCTGTTGCTTCTGCCTCAGGGCATTGATGTTGGGATTTGACAGAATGTCAGCACTGCTCTCAGTATTCCCGACAGCTAACTTGCTCGCAGCTGCAATCCGTTCAGCTCGTGCCGATTGAAGTGCCTGATTCAGTGCATCAAGATTCGCTACTGCGAGTGTCCGGGGCCCTGTTCCCGCACTGTCTTCGGCTGACTGGAAGGACTGCAGCGTGACAATATCGCGATCAGCGGCAAATTGAGATGCCTCTCGTTCTGCTTCTTCAAGCCTAGCTCTGGCAATCGCGAGCCTCTCTTCGAGAAATTTGCGCGCTTCAGACGACGCATTGAACTCTCGATCCATATTGAGCGCGATAAACCCATCGACCCAGGCATCTGCGATCTTGGCTGAAATACTCGGTTTGTGGCTTGTGTATCGGATGTCTACAAGCCGAGACCCGCGCACAGGTGCGATTTCAATATGTGTGGTTAGTAGGTCCGCCGCTACCTCTTCAGGCCGTTTTACGGTGTTCAGATCGACTCCGTGTGCCGAAAAAAAATCACTGCTCTTTTCTAGCGATAGTGTCTTAACGACTCGTTCTGCCAACGATCTGGCCTTCAGTACCTCGTACTGCGTAGCATAGAACTCCGTGTCGTTGACAACTGACGCATTCGTACCTTCAATGGCCTCGACGCTTGTTACTTCCTTCTGTTGACGACTTATGTCGATTTGAGTTTCCGCGGTGAACTGCGGTGTCATGAATTGAGTTGCAACGAACCCGATTGCAACGCACAAGCTTACAATGGAAGCAATAAGCCAACGCCACCGTAACGCGGCATTCCAATACTGCAGGAGCGCGGGCGCAAAAAGGCGCTCATCTTCCGCGTCATCAAATTTTGCGCGCTCGTCGGATTGAATACCGGTCATCGGATCATTGGTCCTATATGTACTATCGTGTAAGGCGGTCAGTTGCGATTATGAATTGACTGAGCGGTAGGGTGGCTTGCAGTATTTGACCAAATAGACGACGCGCCTTGCTATCATCTATCATTATGAGGTCATTTGGGTATATGTCGGGATCACGATCTTTGCCCAGACGTACTCGATCGATATCGTAGACGGCGGCGAGGCGTTGACTGCCGACATCGCGAAATACGATAACCAATTCGCTATTCGCCATTTCGGTCGTGCCGCCGGCCAGAGCGATACCCTGCAGCAAGGTTGTCCGGCCGCGTATCGGATACAGGCCAGGGTTCTTTACTTGACCTTCCACGGTCACCACGCGGCTGTTTGACTCACCCAAATTCACGACCACTTGTGGGTTGCGAAGATGCGCGGCTCGCAATCGCTGAATGAGTAGTCCCTCGAGTTCGGGAATGGACAATCCTGATGCGTCAATCGAACCCACCCAGGGTACGGCAAGTCGGCCGCTGGCATCGATCTGGAACTCGCGTCCGCTCAGTTCCTCAATCGCGACGACATCAATTATGACCTTGTCGAACGGACCGAGCAGATGCTGATCTACGCTTCGGGCGTAATCTGCGGCTGTCGGAGGAGGCAGTTCCTGATCTGTGATCACGGTCAGGCCCGGAGCCCCACCTACTGCGCGCGTTCCCGTGCAACCGCCAAGCGCGAGTGTCATTCCAATGGCTGTGCCAAAGCATAGGAGCCGGGCCTTTACGGCAAAGCGTTTGAAGCTCGGGTGAGCTGCAAGGTGCGGTTTGTTCATTGGAGCCTTTCCGGCATCTACTTTTGAGGGGAGTTGATCGATGCTATCGGGCAAGTGACGCCCGATAGGGCAGTGCGGCCCATGTCGATGCAAACACGAACAGTGAAGCGAGGCTGGGTGTGCGCAACGGATAATCGACCGAAGATGCAACGATGAGCAAAGCGGTGATGATGAGGCCCGCTTTGCGAAGCGGCTGAAATTTGTCTGATCGATCGACTACGATCACCCGGAAAGCCAACGTAAGCCACAGAACGGCGCCGCACACGAGGAATGCGAGGCCCGCTGCGCCACCAGTCAGTACCACTTCGAGAATGTCGTTGTGCGCATGGTTCATGTACGCCGGCCCGAGGAGATCATCGGGCTCGTGGAGCTGGAATACCTTCTCGAATGAACCTGCACCGCTGCCCCATGGCCAGTAGAGCCAGGTAAGGTCGATCACTTGGGGCAAGATCTTCAAGCGCGCTTCGTTCTCAGTGTCGGTTCCGAGCAGCCGATCCAATGCGGGTGCGCGGTCGAGCGCCATCGCAAATGGAAAGATGAGCAAGAGACTTATGACAAGCGCGAGACTGCGGCGTAGTACGTTGTCGCGCCAGTTCGAAATCCTCGGCGGCTGCGCAGCGCGTATTTGTGCACCCACGATCATTGGGACGCAGATCAAGGCGACACTGGTCACCAATGCACCGGCGCGCGATCCGGTCAAAAGCGCCATACTGCTTAGCCATAGGCAAACAACGAACAGACATGCTGTCCTCAACCACAACTCCCAGGGCCTGCCATTGTCGCTGCCGATGGGGATGGCAATGGGCACCAACAGGGTCATGCAGCCCAGGAAAACGGCCTGATGGTTGCGATTGGCAAATAGCCCAACCGGACTGTCCTCGTTTGAGGTCTCGAAAAAGTATAGCACACTGTCGGGCGGCGACAGTATCTGGCCCAGACCCAAGCATAAGCTGACGAAGCCTGCGCCCAGAAAACCGATAGCTAGGTAGCCTTGATGCGAGCGCGGCGTGGTGATTGCGATAATGAGAGCAGCGAAAGGGACTATGCCTGCGAGAACGGCGTTGGCAGTCCCAAGAGGTGACATTGTCAGCGGTCGCCAGATTCGAGGTTGGCCGATAGCCTGATCAATCTCGCCAAGGATTTCCCGTCCAGGAAGACTTGCTACCAATCCTGGCGGCAACGGCATGAGCTGCGCCCATGGCAGCGCGAACAGGAATGCCGCCGCCAAGAGCATTATGTGACTCATCGGCTGCAGCTGGCGACGGGTGAGGCGGCTCAAGCCAAAAGCTGCGAAAACCACTGCCAAACCGCGAAGTAGGGGGAGAGACGCGACCTCGGGGCGGGGGCTTCCCCCCATGAGCATCACTGCCGCAATGAAGCCAACGCCGATTACAATACCCGTGCGGTCGGTCGAGGAGAATGCAGTGCCGGGCGTGCTCGCAAGCACATAGGGGACCAGTTCGGTGCGAGGCCAAGCCATAGCTAGAACCAGTACGCTCTGTATATCGCAACGTCCGCGAACACCCACGACAGCGCGTAAATGGCCGCGATGACAATGATCTCGATTTTCAATGTAAGCTGCCGCGAAACGTGACAGGAAATAAGTTTAACGGTGCTGGAGCACGAGCCCACGTAACCGCTTTCGTTGCCCCATCACGTGGGACGGCGATCGAGGCTGGCGAAAGTTGCGGCACTGAGGCGACGCGGACTGTTCAGGGATCGTCGAGGTTGTTCCCATGAGCCAAAACGCCCGACAGGGGTTTTGTCGGCGTGTGGGAGGGGCTGTTCCGCGCACCAGCAAGTTAGAAATGCGAGACAAGAAGGTCCTCAACAAGGAGCGCCATGGCCGACGCCCCAGCTCCGATCGAACCCAAATTGTCCCGAGAAAAGCTACCGCAGTTCACGTGGAGCGCCCACGTGAAGCGGTTTGAGTGAGGCAGGCGAGGCAAAGCTGACACGGCTGCTAATGTTAACCTCGTACATGTCCGTTCCCCTGCGTGCAACTACAAACCCTCCGCCGTCGGTAGGCTAAGGCTTCGCTTGATGAGATATCGCCTAGAAAAGTTCGAATCGGCAAAGCCTTCGCTCGGTTGCGGAGGCCAAGCGAGATCGTTGAAGACAAATCAGTGTTTGATCTGCTTTTCGTCCCAGATTGCCTTTACCAAAAAAATATTCTTGCATCTTTTGCCGGCGGTCAGCCTATGATTAGGCCGACCGGGGTACATTTCGTCCAATCGTCCGGAGCGAGAATCATGAGTAAAAGGCTTGTTGGCTGGATGGCAGCGGGATGCCTGACTTTGGCGGTCCCGACTGGGGCGATCGCTGCTCCCGCTTCAGTGTCGCTGGCCCCTTCGGCGCTCGCAGATTCCAAGACGGTAATGAAGCTGCCGCGTTGTACGAAGGAACGCACGACCCAGTGCAGGGTAGTCAAAAATGGCACCTGGATTGCCGTGGGTGTGCTCGGGCTGGCTGCTCTTGCTGCGATTGCCGCAGGCGGTGGCGGCGGCAAGAGCGCCAGCCCATAGATTCGGCTAAATGCGTGATCGTGTAGCGGGCCCGTTGATATGGCGGTAACGCCAGTAAACACCCGTCAGCGAGAGGCCGCCCTGTAGCTCTGGCGACTGTGTCCGAGGCTATACTTCCGGAGTGGTAAGGTCCTGGCCCTCTTCCGGCAGGCAAGTCCCGAGAGGCATTTTTCTAGGTTGTTGAGTGCGTGGTCGCTGATCCGCCGAGCCCGGCTATCTTTTCAATCCTCCGGTAAGTCGGTAGGGCTTTCGTTGCTGCCCGTCTGGTGATTGGCGTGCTCGGTTGCGGCGTGAACAGCTCCCTGCACGATTCTCAGTGCGACAGGTGGCGCACCGCGCGGAACAATGCAAAGCCGATTACGACCGGCAGGATCGCCAGAACATCCGCCAACCAGTCCGGCAAGCTTGCCTGGCGATTGACGATCGCTGTGCCTTGAATGAGTTCAATGAGCCCGCCGAGTGCCGTCAGGACGATGAGGATGATAATCAGCGACGCATTCGGATAAGCCACCACACACAGCAGTGTGAGCATCCCAAAAGCGAACATGTGTAGAATCTTATCCGAAGTTTCGACGGGCAAAGGCGGTGGCTGCGGGATCAGCGCCATGGCGACGGCGAATATCAAGGCGCCCCAAAACAGGGCCATCGGGATCGAGCGCAGCACCCATCTAGGCTTGCGAACGCGTTCCTCCTGCTCGCAGCTCATCTAATCGTGCACTAACGGCCAACAGAGATCATGCTGAAGGCAAAGCACTCGATTTGCCTAAAAGAAGCTCTGTGACGCGCTCCACACCCTGTCTGACCAGATCTGTATCGCCGCGCGCTTCTACATTCAATCGTACCACAGGCTCTGTATTGGAGCTGCGAAGATTGAAGCGCCAATCCCCCATGTCGAAACCGATACCGTCTGTTTCGTCCACGGACCGCGCGGCCCCACGACACTCGTCCGCTACGCGCGCGATCGCGGAGATGGGATCGTCGAGCGTAAAGTTGATTTCGCCGGAGGACGGGAAAGATGCCTTCCGCTCGGCGATAAGGCTCGCTAGGGGGCCATTTCGGCTCACCAGTTCGGCTACCAGCAGCCATGGGATCATACCGCTGTCACAATAGCAGAAGTCCCGGAAATAATGGTGCGCGGACATTTCGCCACCGTAGACCGCTTCCTCATCGCGCATGGCCTGTTTGATGAAGGCGTGCCCCGTCCGCGATTGTACGGCACGCCCGCAATTCCTGGCGACGATGTCTTGCGTATTCCAGATGATCCGTGGGTCATGAATGATTGTCGCACCGGGCTGTTTTGCCAGGAATGCCTCGGCCAACAAGCCCACGATATATTCGCCATCGACGAAGCGGCCTTCATGGTCGAACAAGAAACAGCGATCAAAGTCGCCATCCCAAGCCACGCCAAAGTCAGCCCCGGTCGCGAGAACGGCATTGCCAGTCGCGGGCCGGTTCTCTTCGATCAGCGGATTGGGGATGCCTTGCGGAAATGAACCATCAGGATCATGAAAGATACGCTCGAACGATAGAGGTGCGCCCATCGCGGCCAGGCGCTCAGTGATTGCGTCAAATGCGGGACCTGCTGTTCCGTGCCCAGCATTGACCAGAATGTTTAGGGAGCGCAGCGCCCCCACATCCACGAAAGACACCACACGATCGACATAAGCCGCCCTCGACTCGGTCGCCACGTTGATGATCGTGCCAGTGCACTTGGCAGGCGAGAAAACATTCTTCTCGGCCAGCGTCTTAATCGCCGCTAGCTCCGAATCTGATGAGAGTGGCGCAGACCCAGCCTGAACCATTTTCATTCCATTATAGTCCATCGGATTATGAGAGGCGGTGATGCATATGCCGCCATCAGCCTTGAAATGGCTTGTGGCGAAATACATTTCTTCGGTACCTGACAGGCCGATGTTCAATACATCGCACCCCTCGTCCATGAGCCCGCGCTGAGCGGCTGTAGCGAAAGCTTCAGAGGTGGGCCTAACATCATGCCCAAGAACGACCCTTGAGCATTCCAAAACCTGAGCAAAGGCACGTGCGATGCGGTATACGATATCTTCATCAAGCTCAGAGCCAATCTGGCCCCGAATATCATAGGCCTTGAAGCAGGACAGGTTCATTTTTTTTGAGATCCGAAATGCTTGGTTTCTATGAAGCGGCTGGCGTAGAATGCGTGCCGCGGTATTTTCCGCTTTTAGGTGGAGCGCAGAGATTTCATTGCGATCGAGTTTACAGGATTGCACGAAATCGGAGGTTTGAAGAGCATCAACGAGCTCGTACCAATAGCGTAACAAGAGCCGCGCCGAAATCGAGGCTGGCCAGCCCTTCCGCGACAAGACATTCGCCCGCACCGGCGCGTGCGTCACCCTCGCCCGAGGTCACCTCGCCCGCGAGCGGCAGGGCCAGCAAAGGGCCGGCATAGGCCGCGACGGTCGCCGCATCGGGCGCGCCCTCGACACGGTCGAACCGGAACAGCGGACCGTCGACCAGCGTCTGCCCGTCGGCCACCGAGCGGCGATGCTCGGCCCCGTAAGGCGCGCCCCGCGCCACCGCCAGCGCGCGATCGAGATGCAGCTCGCGCGGGCGGCCATAGTCGTAGAGGCGAAAAGTGGTGTCGGAGTTCTGCTGCACCTCGACCAGCGACAGGCCGGGGCCGATCGCGTGAACCGTTCCGGCCGGCAGGTAGAACAGATCGCCGGGACGCGCCGGGTGCCATTCGAGCAGGTCCTCGATCGTACCGTCCTGCGCTGCGGCCGCAATCTCGTCTGCTGAAACCTCCCGCACGAAGCCGATCGCAAGCCGCGCATCGCCTTGCGCATCGAGCACCAGCCAGCACTCCTCCTTGCCCGCCTCGCCCGGCAGCGCCTGCGCGTCGGAAGGGTGCACCTGCACCGAGAGCTTTTCCGAGGTGAACAGGTATTTGACCAGCAGTTGCGGCAGTTCGGGCGGCGGCTCGAACCAGATCTCGCCGATCCGCTCGCCCGCAG
>VFQO010001937.1_pt1 | contig 14147 bp, 7 predicted proteins | sample 3512331 | NCBI WGS metagenome assembly VFQO01 (sample SAMN10412371, study PRJNA504923) | tailings metagenome | isolation source: Replicate 3 from Balatoc abandoned mine | place: Philippines: Itogon, Benguet | collected 2017-08-28
TAAGTAACCATGTCGAGTTATAGGAAGAACTCTACGCACATATAAGTTTTCACACAAACCTTGGGTTTGCAGGTTTTTGGCGGGCGGGTCCGCCTTCCTTTTTGGGTTATAAGTAACCATGTCGGGTTATAGGAAGAACTCTACGCACATATAAGTTTTCACACAAACCTTGAGTTTGCAGGGTTTTTGATGGGCGGACCGCCTTCCTTTTTGGGTTATAAGTAACCATGCTGGGTTATAGGAAGAACGCCACGCACATATAAGTTTTCACACGAAACTCAAGTTTGCAAGTTTTTTGGTGGGCGGGACCGCCTTCCTTTTTGGGTTATAAGTAACCATGTCGCGTTATAGGAAGAGCGCCACGCGCATATAAGTTTTTCACGCGGACTCCGGGCGAGCGGGCGGAGTGGCCGTCGAATCCCGCGGAGGGGCTTTTTTCGCAGACGGGAAAAAAAGGCACCGCGCGGGAAGCTCGGCGCCCCCTGGCTCTGCTGCCCCTTTTTTTTTCAATTGTCGGCGGCCGCATAGCCACGCGAGCGCGTTGCTGAATTATGTGCGTCTCGGCGTCTGTTGCCATTGTCCGTGTCGCATCACGAACTTACAAAAACGCGTGTTGGGGGTTGTTTTATTTCTAGCCTGGACGCGCAGTGCCATGCCTCGCAAAATCAAAGACAGAGTTGTCGCTGCCGACGGCAAGCAAACTGCCGCACGCGCGACGCCGCGTGCAAAAAAACGCTCACGCCCCGCGGACAGGGAGATGGCGCACCCCGCGGCGACAGCGCGCGTGGACCAGCGCGCGACTGTCCGGGCACGAGCGGACACGGCGTCCTTTCTCGTTCCCACGGATGCCATTGGCGGCAGTCGCGAGTTTGCGATTCATGCGTTGAACAAGACACGCCTGGGGGTGGTGTCGACGTCGTCGCCGCCGGGGTCAGATGGTCATTTACAGCCATGGTATACGATTCGGGCGCAGTGGGGCGCTTATCGCGTTGACGCCCGGGCGCGCCGCGGCATACACGGTGCTCTTGGTCTCTGCGACGCGATCGACCGATTATATGGCCACAGGGAGGAGGAACCCGGGACTTCGGCATGCCAGCAAGGGGCGGCATCGTTATACGACTTGCTGTACGGGAATGAGCCGAATGACGCAAACTGCACGTTTGGCGTGCCCACGGTTGAGTGGGACGCCGCGGTAGAGCGGGTCTTTGGGCCGGCGTGCGCGGCTGCGAGGAAGCGGGGCAATAAGTCGGCAGCGCGCTGGCTCTCGTTCCTCCGCGCCAATTTGTACTCTGGCGCGGTTATAACCCGCACGATGCTATTCCTGCGCGAATATGCGTGTATCGATGGCGGTGTGCTGCATCGCCTTCTGGACATTGCGTTTCCTTGCCTGCAAGGCAGCACGGAGGGAGTGCATCAAATTCTGCGCCAGCTGCGGTCTCCATTTGCTACTTCGCTCGAGCCGTCGAGCGAGGAAGAAGGCAGCGACGCGGGGCACGAACCTGATTGGGGGGAGGAGGAGGAGGAGGAGGAGGAGGAGGACAGTGCCGACGTGGGCGAGGAAGAGGAAGGAAGCGAGGGTTGCGCGCGCTGCTCCGCGCAGGAGGACGAAGATACGGACCTGAGCAAAGAAGACGGCGAGGGCGGCGACGGAGAGGGAGAACGGCAAGACGAGGTGGCCGCGAAAGGTCGATATAGAGGCAGGCAAGTGCCGGCGACGGGCAAGCGAAAGCCGCGAGTCGACTACAAGAAGTGGGCTGAGCCTCATTGGATCATTGCCGCGGGACCGGTCGCGCTTGCGCCAAAGACAGACGAGAGTCACCGACGCGCGGTAAATGCACCGAGGCTGATGCCGCTGCAGGTGCTTCCGTTTGTGATGCGTTCGCTACAGGCGCTGTATGACGTAGAGCCGGCGACGGCGCGCGTCGTGCACGAGCAAAACAATCCACTGTTATTTGCGTCGTCGGTGATTGCTGAACTGCGAGTGCTGCAGGCGCGAGTAACAGAGCGCCGCATGTATGCCGGCATGGCGCACGCGGACCGCGGGCGCGCCGCGTCGCTGTCGACGGAACAAGAGCGCGTCGCGTTTTTGCGTCTACCGGACATTGATATGGCCAGCGCCGCGCTGCTGAGAGCACTGGACTCCCTGCAGACGCGTGTTCTGCCACGTCTCGCGGCGTCGTATACGCCCCACGTCGACTATCAGTACGGCTATGCGAATACACTTCGCGTGTTGGGCGCGCGCATTGCGGGCGCCGAACTTGCGATGGATGCACTATTCACCAAGTTGACTGGCACAGCTCCTTGTGAGGACGGCGTTGCCGAAGAAGACGCGCCACCCCCGCCGCCCTCCGCCAAGCGGGCGAAGCGCGAGGAAGATGATGCGTATCGCGATACGGAAACGGCGTGGAAGATTGAGGCGCTGACAAAACGGCTTGAAGAGCTCGAACAGGCGCTTGTTATCGCGCGTCAGGCAACGCACTCGCTGTCGCCGCTCGCAGCTGCAAAGAACGTCGGATCGGACGAAGCAGGTGCTTGTCTTCGCTAAGCCCCGGGAGCAGAGAACTGCGTGTAATAAGTAAATATATATATATATATATACAAGTCGGAAACCCCGCCTTCTGAAGCTGGGCTTTGGTATAGCACGCGGCGCGCGCACGCGCAAGTTCAGTAAAAATCCCTGCTTGCGTCGTCCAACCCGCTAGAGGCGCCGCGGCGCTGCGCGGACCCGTAGCCGCCGCCACCGCTGCTACGATTGCCTGTTGCGCGCACTGCGTCGCCCCCTCCGTAACCATCCGCATCATCGTCGTCGTCCATGATGTCGTCGAACGTGACATTCCAGGCGTCGACGTCCGCCGTTGTTTTTCCGCGAGGCCGCTTTTTACTGTTGTTGTTTTTCTTGTTCTTCTTTTGTGGCTTCTTCGAATTCGCTGTGCCGGCATTTGTCAGGTCGATGATGACATCGCGGTCCGGCCCTGCGCCGGTGGTAATCACTTGTATGTCCCCCGGGGCCTTCCGTGTTAATTGTGCGATGGCATCGGCGATGGATACGTGGCGACTGCTTGCGTCACCGCCTCCTTGCGATTTCGCGGCAGCGGCGCGTATCCGCTGCGCTGTGGCGGGCACCAAGTTGGATGCCCGCGAGGAGGCGCTCTGTTCACTGTAAGCCGCGGGGCTTGCGGTCATAGTATCGCGATATCGCGCGGCGAGGGCCTCTTGCGCCTCGGCATTGACGCGATTCGGGCTGGTCTTGCAGTAAATCTTTGTAACCTGTTCGATCGCCATCAGCGCCGCGTCAGCAACGTCGTCCTGTTTGCTGAGTCGCTCGAACCACGTTTTTATGCCGCTCCATCCCGGCTGCGACGCGCATAGCTCTTTAAACACGCGGATGGATTCCTGCTTTCTTATGCGCGTGCGCGCCGCTTGAGACAGCTCGGCGTAGCCGGCCTGGTGAAACGCAATAGAGTCTTCTACGCCGTATTTGGCCGCGACGGACATGGCGACGCGCTGCGTGTTATTGAATAGCTGGTCCGCGGCGCGGATGAACGTGTGTATCTGTTTCGAGATGACCATGTTGGGAGAACTTTCGCGGCTCTGAAAGCTATCGAGGTGGTCGACCTGGTTTTCGATGCCGACTAGGTATGGGCGCGACAGTAGCCAGCGCATTTCTTTACTCGAAAGCCAGTGGATCACATTGTCGGCATATACCTTGAGCGCGGATCCATCGGGGGCCATCGTCGCGCGGATGGCCTCGACGCGCGGGTAGGCGATTGCGGTGCCTGGTGACGGCGCGACAAGCGGATCCTTGTACGGGCCCTCTAACGGCGCGATGCTGCCGGTGGAAAGCTCGGGGATGCTGTCGATTTCGCGGCGAAACTCGGGGTCGACCCAGTACCGGAGCCGCGCGCCGTCTCGGTTACTTAGATCGACGAGTCCGGCCCAGAGTACCTTGACAAAGGCGACGGTTGCGTGAGAAGGCGTTGGATCTGGCGCGTCCGAACTCTTTTGACGCTTGTTTTTGGCGCCGTCTTGGCTGAACAAGTCGCGAATGTCCGTCCGTTTCTCTGGCTTGGGTATATCGTGGGCAAGTTCGGGCATATAGGGCGGCGGTAGCCGCGTCAGCTCGACAAGCACAAGTGCCGTGTTCTTAAATCCGATATCGATGCCGACCGAGCGAATGCGGTCGACGCCGGCGCCCCCGATGCCAAGGATGTGGCGAAGCGCTGCCGTGCTCATGACGAGGACCGGGCCGGAAAAAAAGAAAGACTGCCGGCGGGGGCAAATTTCTCTTTTTAAAAAATCTAAAACAGGGTCTCCCTTTCGTTCTCGCTGGCTGGCGCGAGAAACCCAAACGTACTCGGCGGACGTCAATTGCCGCGGTTTCTGTCTTTTTTTTCCCCGCCCTTTTATTTTATGGCTATACCTAGGCGCGCGCGCCCACACCGCTTCGAGTGGCGAAAAGAAGGGCGTCAGTTACAACAACAAAAAAAAAGAGACTTTTGCCCTCCGTCGATGATCAACGCGCCGCGGCATGCGATGCGCACTCGGCTGTGCCGCACGTACATTATTCCCGTGGTATCATGGGCGCACAAGAGAGGGTGGCTGGACTCTATCGTGGTCAAGGCGGCGGAAGACCCGCTGGAAACACGGGAGGGGTTTAGAGCGCGCAGGCCGCGCCGGGCAACGCCCGAGGAAGTCGCTTCGGCGCTCATATCGCTCCTTTGCGACGGCGCGATTGCCGGACTCGCCATCGCGGGCGCGCTGGGCCTGATGTTGCTTCTAGATTGGACGCAGGGGCTTGCTTTGGGCACGGCGCCGCGAGTAACAGTTGAATTGCTATGGCTTCCAGTAATGCGGCTTCCGGCGCTACCTGGCATTGGTTGGATATTCAGCATCGCTGGCATAACGGTGATGTGCGCGGTGTCCGTGGCACTTATACACGGCCCTCTTGGTCTGTTGAAGTCCCTGATCGCGAATCGTATCTGCGGTGATCTGGAGCCTCTGTATCGCGAAAGGCTAGACGCGGTGTGTGCCCAGCAGCAGCAGTTGTACGCGTTGTTCCTGAGCCCGGCGTTTCATCGCGCCGAAGATCAGAGTCTGGCCAGATCGGCGGGCACAGTGTCCTTGCGACAGCTAAGGCGGTTTTTAGGAGCCCTCGGATACGCGGGCGCGATTTACACCGGCTACCCGGCGCCGTACCCGAAAGTCGCAACGCGGCGATATTTGCGCGAATCGTTGGCCGATGCGCGGGCAGGCGGCGCGCTGCCTCTTTATGCGGATCGCATCGAACGACTTGCGCGATATACATGGATGGCCGTGCGCGTGGTGCGCGACGAACTGGAGCGTCCCCGCGTCATGAACACGGCGTGTGCCGATGAATTGGCGCCGTATGCGTTTGAGCTGACACTAGCGGCTATGCTTGTACACGCGGACCTGGCGCGCGCGTATGCCCACACTTGGGACGACGCTTGTTCCCCGTACGCGAGCGCCGTGGTGCGGACGCTGGTCGCCGCGGCTTTGCGCGAGCTCTTTCAGCCGCGTGGCACTGTCGAGGTGGCTCTGCGGCGGGCGGCCCAGTATGGATACGACGATGCTAATTGCGCGAGTGCATATATACGAAAGGTCGCTCCGAACGTGGCCAAATACCTGAAAGCCCGGGAACCGGCGCGCGAATAGTGCTCCCGCCCGAGGCGCTGTAAAAAAAAAGGAAGAGCCTGCAAACAAAGTGTGTGTGTGTATCTTGTAGAAACCGGCAATATGTTTTGTGCGACGCCTTTCATTTATTAATATTACACGGGCGGCAAAGCAAAAAGAAAAAAAAGGGGAGGGAGACATGGGTGAATAATACACGATTCGGCGCCAGACAACCAAAACCCATATGCTCAATCGCGGTCGAGCAGATCGTAGGCGCATTCACAGGGATGCGAAAATCCGACCGCGGCATACTGCGGTATGACGACGACGTCGTCGTCGCCGCTTTCGTCGTCTGGCGCGATGCGGACAATGTCGGGCGCCACGACATGAAAACAGTGATAGGTGTGCCGGATGCCGGTTAATTGGTAACAGAGGTCGTCTTTCGCAGACGCAAGCCGCGCGCGATCTCGATCCGGGGCACTTTCCACGAATGCGTGCACGACGCGAACACTGCGCTGCTGGCCAGGGCGCACAAGGCGTCCAATGCACTGTTGCGCATATGCATTATTATACCAGGCGGTTGCAAAGATGACATCGCTGGCCCACGTGAGGTCGATCCCACTGCCGGAGACGTCTGTCGTTGCCAGGAGCACGCACGGGCCATTGTGCGCATTGGCATGCTGGAACGTAGCGTGCCGCTGATTCAGCTGCGTAGATGCGCCGGTGACAAGATATGTCTTCATATTTAAGGCGCGCGAAACAAATTGCTGTAGTAAATACAGCGGCGCCGCGTTCTTGTCGAATATGACGCACTTGCGCGCATGTGTGAGATGGGACAGTAGGTAAGTTCCGATTAGCGCAATGCGAACAGGGATGTAAATATCGCATAGCGCGGCGTAGAGAAGCGCGGTGCGACGGGAAAAGTCCGCGGACGGGGGTGCAGCTGGCGCGCTCCCATCATACTTTCTGCGCTTGGCGCCGCGCGCAACTGCGGAATCGGGGCTCTCCGGCGCAACCAAAGGCGGGGTTTTGCTGGCGAGCGACAGCAGCGCGTCAAGTGCCTGAACAAGATACACATAAACAGGCGTGCGTGCAATGTTCGCACTTGCGTGCTCGCGCGCGGCGCGAGCAAACTCGACCCGTATGCGAGAATCCGCGACATTAATAAAATACAACAGTGGATGTACTGAAATACTTTTCTTTGAATGTTCGCGTGATATGTACGCACTGACGCGTTTTTGGAACTCTGTCCCGAACCCCGCGCCGTCCGTCGCAATCTCCTCGTGCAACAGAAGGGTTGCCGCCTCCAGCGAGTCTCGCGGCAGGCGCGCTTCCAAATATACGACGTGCGGCGGCGCGGGAGCGTTGCGCAGATGCGGGCGATGCCGATCGCCTGGCGTCTGCGGCCGAAAAGGCTCGAACGGCGACTCCCCGACGTGCCGCGTGACACGCCTGTAATCTACTGATACGCTGCGGCAACCGCACTCTTGGGCCAGTGCGGCGCTATACGGCGCCAAGACTGCGAGTAGCGAGCGATCCAGGGCGTCGAGAAAGGCGCGATGTGTAATACGATTATCCGGAGGCGCGGCGTCGGCGTGCCGCAGCATGTGCTCTAGCGGGGATGAAATGAGGCCCACGGGTGTATGATCACTGGTTTGGGCGTATGCAAGAGCATCCACGAGCATCTCGCAGTGCTGGCGCAGTGCCATGTCACCGCCTTTGGACGCTTGTACGGCCAGATCGCGGTCATCGCCGCGGTTTGCAGCGCGGGCCCCGACGAGCTGAAAGCATCGATCGGTGTCGACTTCCGAGTTTGTCAGCGGAGTACCGGTGACGATCCACTTTATCGAGGCCGCGATTTCGCTGCGGCGGCGCGCGGACGCGCGCGCGTGCGTATGCGCCTCGTCGAACACGACGCGCCGCCATCGAACACGTCGGAGGTCCATACGCCAGTCGGGTCCCTTGACGACGGCGGCGGCGTCCTCGGCATCCTCGCTGGCGTCGGACGCCCCGAGACGGCCGCACAGTTGGTCGTGCAGTGCATACGAGATAATAACGACGTCGGGGGCGTCAAGGGCACCGCGAGGGTCTAGTAAGGCGCGCGTGGCGCGGGGCCCGGCGTCGCCCGGGGAATCCTTGGCGTGAATTACTGTGTAGCGCAGCGCGCTGCGCCGGAACCGCTTGTCGATCTCGGTGGTCCAGACGCGAAAGAGTGTCGGCGGGCATACGACGAGTGTCGCCGTGGCAGCAGGAGCGCGGTCGTCGTTGTCGCGTAGGATACAATCAGCGTAGGGCCGCAGTGCCGCACGCGCTTCCGATGGGACGGCATGCGGGTGCGTGAAAATCTTATCCAGTACCACGAGTAGGAGCATAGAGAGCGTTTTGCCAAATCCCATTTGCATTAGATTGGCGCCGCCGCGGACGCCGTGCAAAGGAAGGTGTTCGCGTAGAATCGCCCATCGCAGAAACTGCGCCTGCTCGGGCCTTGGGGCCACCTCGGCCAGGAGCGACGTACGCAGCGCTGTATCCCACCACAGTCGCAGCGTCGTTTCAAGCTCCGAGTCAGCCATCGGACGCGTGTCTTGCGCGCTCGTCTGCGTGACAGCGCACAGACAATCCCGTCCGCTGGGATCGGAAAGACGAGGTACTGTTTTTTTTGTGCTGGACGCCCTCCTTTGTGTGCGCGCGTGTGTGTGTGTATTAAAACGGCGGCATTTGCCCGCAAATCTTAAATAAAACGCGTCCGTGGTGTAACGGTAACACCCCCTTTACGACGAGGGGGATCTCGGTTCAAATCCGGGCGGGCGCCGAATCCTATTCTCCTTTTTCGACATGCTCCAGCGCGATACCAAGGCGGCGTTTGCGGCAAAAAAAAAGTGCGACCCGGCGCCCGTGGTGTAATGGTTAACGCGCCTCTGATTATGAAGGGGGGATCTCGGTTCGACTCCGGGCGGGCGTAACAAACAAGTTCTTTCTTTTTTGCGCGAACCCCCGGGCTGCCAGCCCTTTTCCTTTTACCCCGATGTCAGCGGCGCGGCGATTTTTTTTTCTTTCAGTCTTACTTTAATCGCGCAAAGAGAGGTGCGTCATCTGTGCGCGCGCGCCATGTCGGTTTTCGGAGGAGGCTCGGGCGACGCCGACAGCGACGCCGACCAAGACGACGTAGAGCTGATGAGCGGCATGACGTGCTGCGAGCGCGCCGAAGCCAGAATACATACCACAAGCCCGGCGCGTCTTTGGTGCGCGATCTTCGGACTGGCACTTGCGCTGGTCGCGGTGATTGTGGCGCTGGCCGTGGTGGCCGCGCGACCAAGTCAGATCACGGTGCCACTGCCGCCGTTTGTCTCCGGTGGAAATGCGACAGCCCCGTCGGCGTAGAGGGGCAGGCGTGCAGTGGCCCCCGGGATGCCTGCGATAGGACAGAAGAGGAGAGGAAAAAAAAGGAGGCCGTGTGCAATGCGAGTCTGTAATTATATTTTGTGTGCAAATATAACGGTGGCGGTCTTTTTCTATTGATAGTGTTCGCGGGGCGAAAAAAAGGTCCCAATCGCGAATCGGCGACAACAGTACTTTGCCGCTGCGATGGAAGCCGAAGCGGCACGCGTGTGCCTCGACGAGATGGCCCGCGGCGAATCGCAGTCCGCGGCGCCTCCGATACTGCGGCTGGGCCAGGTGGCGCCGCCGCCGCCGCCAAGTGTACTTGTTGCACTCGCCACGAATGTTTCCAAGGATCTTGTAGCGACATTGTCTGAGTTGATTGAGCTCGGGCTGGGCGACTACCCGGCGATACCTGCATCGGTTGCAAGCGAGATTCACTCGACGCTTGTCTGGGCAAACGCGCGTTTGTACATGGCGCTAGGAGAGCCCGCCGACCAGCCGGACCTCGGCATCTTGGACCCGCAGCCCCGATTGGACGTCGCGGCCTTGTTGTATAAAGGCGCGCGGCAGCTGCTCGGCGAGTACAAAGCTTGGCGCGTTGGCGCCAGGGGCTACCAGGCGCGCCCTACGTGGCTGTTCGATATGGCGTCGATGCTGGGCCCGGAAGGCGCATGGGGGAGCGCAGCATGGTCCGCGCTCGCCCCGCCCGACAAGCTGCGCAAGAATACCGTGTTACTGGACAGCTGGAGAATGGCGATCCTGGACCGTCTCAATCAATTCACCTTTCGCGCGGTTGCGAAAACGATGCTGACTATGGCACTTGCTACACCGCTGACGTCGTGTAGCAAATACGGAGACGCGCTGCAGGCGACGGCGCGTCGGTACTTTGTCGACGCGGATACAGACGAAGCAGAATACACCTTACGGGCCAACTTCGAGCAGTTTGTAGCCGCGGATGGCATGGCAACAGACGTCCTTGCGGCACTGCACATTCCCGCGCAATTGCTCGCGCCTCCGACGGCGAGTGTGTCTCCTTTGGCGTCTGGACGTCTGGATTTTGACGATGTCCGCGACGACGACGACGACGAAGTTGCCTCTGACGACCGCGAAGGAAGCGGCTCCCGGCGCGCACATGCAATGACAGATGCGCAGTTTGCATATTTTACGGCTGCGTACGCCGAGGCGCTCGGTGCGATGCTGAGTCGCATTATTCGCTCGGGCGTTGACCATGCCAATGACTGGGAGGCGGCCTGCACATTGGTCGCGATATTGGCGCAAGACGACACGTTCCGCAACAACTATGCGTGGAAGGTCCAGCGCATGTCCAAGGAGATTGCAACGGCGCGCGCAAGTGTCCTCTTTGTCGATCCGGCGACGCTGGCTCCGGTGCTGGCGCAGCTGATGCAAGCCGCCGGCTCAAGTGGCAATGCCGACGAGGCCCGGCGAGTGGCGTATCTGAACGTGGTCAAGTGGCTAGCCGCGGGCTGCGCGTTGATTGACTTGCGCGAAGCCATCGACCGTATGCGCGCGGCCCACGGCGTCGAACTTACGTATCCAATAACATTCGCGGGCGTATGCGGTGGCGTCGAGGGCCAGACAACGTACGCGCATGTGTACCAGGCCATCGACGGGCTACAGGCCGCGTTTGCGCAGTGTGTCGCCGACACGACAGGGCGCGCGCGCGACGCATATTACACGGTTACGGCTGGCACGCGCGCGCAAGGACAAGAGACGCTGATTCAATTGTCCACTGGGAGCATGGCAAATAGTCTGGTCGACAGCGTCATACGAATCGCGCCGGACACTCAGTGGCATCGGGCGCTGCTAGGACTGGCACGCGTCGTTGCCGAGGGCGCCCAGCAGGCCCCGGGCGCAACTCGGGCGGGGACGTCGCCTTACAGCGAAATGCCGCGCTTGAGAGACGTTATCCACGCACTTGCACATCTTGCCATTACCAAGGCGCGCAGGTCGTGGAAGCCCGCTGTCGCGCGGGCCGACATGCTTGGCATGACACGGGAGTCCGCCGCCGCCGCGCTGGGTCGCGCGGTAGCGGCTGTTCTGACGGAGCCCTCGGTCGCGCAGATGGCCTCTCCAGCCGAAATGGTTGCGATCATTACACGACAGGCCGACGACGCGCAGTTGCGCGATAAGGTGCTTCTGGATCGCGTTAGCATCGCACCCTCGGTTGCCGCGGCCCTGTACGACATTGGCGTTACGATTGCCGCCGAGGCTGTGATAGGCGCCGCCGCTCGCGCGTCCGTCACGGGTTACCATTTCTTGTCCGCGGGCCTGATTCGATTTAGTCCGGGCGACGATATCATGCGCGCGGTAGCGTACACGGTGATCGAAGGCCGAAAGGGAATGGTGATACACTTGACAGGGGAGCGACCGCTCTTAAAGCTGCTGCGCGGAGACAATGCGCGCGAGGGATTGACGGGGGCACTTACTCGCCCAGCATCCATCGCGGATGTTTTGGTGGAAGATGCTCGCGTTGCGCGAGTACAGCAGGCCGTCGCGGCGCGCCTTGCCCGGGAAGAGGAGGATCGATTCGGTGACGGCGGGGTCGGATTTGATGACTATTACGACGCCCGACGACGTCGCGGCGGCGGCGGTGACCGAAAGCGCGGTCGCGGGGCGAGGGCAACGATGACGCCGTCGGCATACAACGAGCCCGCGGTTTCACAGGCGGGCGTCACGGACGAGGACGCGCCCTCGACGCTTGCCGGGCGCTATGCAAAGCGGCAGCTAGACGGAGCGCCCGCGCCACCCGACGCCGAGTCGTCGGACGAAGGCTTGGCGCTTTGCGCGGTCATCCAAGTGCTTGCGCTGGGTCAGCCAGGCGGGGTTGTCGCCGAGGGCGCCGACGCGGCCCGGTCACGCGCGTGGTCCGCAGTGGAGCTTGAAAAGTATCTGCGTCGCGCGAGCGGCGCCGTCACACTGTGTAACCGACGCGGGGCCGGCGAGTTCGAGCCGTCTCGCGGGCCATTTACCGGCAGGAACCGACTTGAGGCGACTTTATCGGCGCTAATAACGATTTCTGAGGCGCGCGGGCAGACGACGGAGGCGCTTCGCCGACAAACGGCAGTACATATGTTGGGCGTCGCAATAAGCCGTGGGGTTACTGGCGGCTGCGTGGCCTCGGTAGCGCCGCGGCTGTCGCTGCCTTACCGCGATGATCCGGCGAGTCGTGCAAAGCGCGTGCGTCTCGCGGCGCTGGTACTGTGCGACGGGCGCTATGACATGTATGCGCAGAGTATCGCGGCGCGTGCTGAACGAGCCCAGTTTATAGGCAATCGGTTGCAAGATTTTGCCGAGTCTAAATCAGACGCGTATATCCCGGCACTTCTGCGTTCAATACGCCCGCGCCTATTGACGCCGTCGGACATTGAGCGCTACGGCAGCATGGACGGGCGCGTGCAGGCCGCCCTGGATCGCATCACCTCGGCAATCGTCGCGCGGATTTGGGAATTGGACGCAAGTATTGAAGACCCGCGGCGATGCATCAATGCGGCGTGGGGAATATGGGCGCATGGTATTTCAGCGCGTATTATGTGGCCAACCTATGCGTGGGATGACATTAATGCGTTTCAGCTGCGTTCGGAGAATGTCGGCGACGACGGCGCGGCGCTATTTGCGTACATGAGCGAGTTAAGGACCGCGGTCAGTGCATTGGAGGATCTGGCAAGCTCGTAGTTATTTGCGCGTGTACAAAAAAACCCGGGACCGGATAAACAAGAACCAGCAGGAGGCCTTTTTTTCTTCTAGTAACAATCTGAACTGCCATGCTTCCTCGTCTGGCTCGGCGTTCCTGGGCGACTGGGCGGGGGGTTTTTTTTGCCAGGGCGATCTGTTGCGTATATTCTGTTTGGTTTTTTAAGGGGGCAAGTTCTTTTGCCGGAGTGCCTCGGCGCGCGCGAGAGGAGACAGCAATAAATGGCGGATGCGCCAGCGCGGCCTCTGCTGACCTACGTCAAGCGATACTGCGCGCTCTACAAGCAAGATGCCGACTTTGCTGCGACGGTGGACTGGCTGACAAAGGCGATTCCGCGGTATCGCGCAGGGGGTGTTCTGCACGAGATGGATCATTTCTTTGAGCAAGAGCACGTGTATCGGGGCGTGTTTGAGCATGATGGATCCTATAAGGGCGGCGTTATCAACTATCAAAAGCGCAAGTTCCGGTTAGCGCCGGGCGGGCCCTTTGTGAAAATTTACGTCATAGTCAGCGTGCGTGTCCGCGACGCGGAACATGCGCCCGGGACTCGCGTCGACGCAACGGCGCGCGAGACATTTGACATGCTGTCTTCGGAGACCGTCGCGCTTCGTCGGCGCATTCGCCATATCGCGGAGCTTGCAAAGGCGGCGCTGACCGCGCCCAATTGACCCGCCGCGACAACGGCGCGCGTGGTTTGTCTGGCACTTCATATATTTTTTGTAAATACGACACTTTGGCCACGGCCGTCTGCTGTCTCTCCATACAAGCACCGGACCCGGGGTACCTGCCGAAAGATACCGCCGGGGGGATGAAGAACATCCGGAAGGATAATTTCTTTGGCAACGCAAGGACGGGCCTTTCTGCTAAAGAAGTCGCTGCCGCGCTCTGAGGCAGACCCGGTTTATTAAAAAAAAAAGAAAACACAAATTGCGATACAAAACAATTCACCCCGCGCGCACCGCCGCCGCATGGTAGATACTTGCCGACGTCACTGGTTTCGCCGAATTCTTTGCGCGGGTCATTAAAGTAGGGATTAGCTCCTCGAGGCCCTGTATCTCCGCGAGTGTTCTGCTGACGCGAAGTTCCGCATCCGCCCGACCTTGCAGCCAATCTTCGACAAACTCGGCGGCCGTATATAATTCAGACTGTTCGTTGTACGGGAAAGAAGCCCGATACAGTAGATACCCCCATATGGCCTCGACGGGGGGCACATCCTTAATGGCGGCGTTCATGCGTTGGACGATTTCGTACTCTGACAGGAGCCGCGACAGCTTCCGGAAGGCGGCCTGCATGTGGTTCGGTCTCCAGTGTAAGTGATACCACCACACGGCATTCTCGGAACCTAGCAGGTCCCGTATCGTCACGCACTGCTCGGTCCAATTGTAATTCGGGGGAAGAAACGTGGATTCCACGAATAGGCGCTCTA
>VFQO010001939.1_pt1 | contig 14143 bp, 15 predicted proteins | sample 3512331 | NCBI WGS metagenome assembly VFQO01 (sample SAMN10412371, study PRJNA504923) | tailings metagenome | isolation source: Replicate 3 from Balatoc abandoned mine | place: Philippines: Itogon, Benguet | collected 2017-08-28
TTTAGTGGTTCAATAGATGCACATTGAATGAATCTTTAAAGGAGCCCGTCATGACACTGACCGTCGACACCGAACGCACACCCGACCTCGCCACCCAGAGCCTCGGCCACATTGCCGTCCACCGCCCAGGCGCCACGGCCATCCTGCGCCGCCACAAGCTCGATTTCTGCTGCGGCGGCCAGGTCAGCCTGGCCGATGCGGCGGCACAGAAAGGCCTTGCGCTGGACGCTCTGGTGGACGAGCTCGAAGCCCTGCCGCAGGGCAACACGGCCCCCGATGCGCGCACGCCATCGGAGATGATCGAACACATCCTGACGCGCTACCACGCGGTGCACCGCGAGCAATTGCCCGAGCTCGCCCGCATGGCGCGCCGCGTGGAGGCCGTGCACCGCGACCACCCCGCCGTGCCGCGCGGCCTGGCCGAGCTGATCGAAACCATCGAACAGGAAATGCTCACGCACATGGCCAAGGAGGAGATGGTCCTGTTCCCTGCCCTCGAACGCGGTGGCCACCCGATGGTGGGTGGGCCGATCACCGTGATGCGCGACGAACATACCGAGCATGGTGCGCAGCTTGAACGCCTGGCGCAACTCACGAACGACCACACCCCACCGACCGACGCCTGCAACACCTGGCGTGCGCTCTACGCCGGCACGCGCCAGCTCACCGACGACCTGATCGCGCACATCCACCTCGAGAACAACGTGCTGTTCCCGATGTTCGAGCAAGGCTGCGGCAGCGCGGACGGTTGCGGTTGCGCATGACGGCGCATCGCGCAGACGACCCGGCAGCACAGGCCACCCACCTGATGCAGCAGGCACTGGCCAGCGGCATGCGCCCGCTGCGCCTGCGCGGGCGCGAACTGCTGCCCGTGGTGCAGGGCGGCATGGGCGTGTGCGTCTCGGCCTCGCGCCTGGCCGGCAGCGTGGCCGGGCACGGCGCACTGGGCGTTGTCTCCGCGGTCGATCTGCGCCGCCTGCACCCCGACCTGATGGCGCAGACCGCGCACCTCACCAAGGAAACCGACGCCCGCGCCCGCATCGACGCCGCCAACCTGGAGGCGCTGCGGCGCGAGATCGCCCGCGCCCGGGCGCTGTCGGGCGGGCGCGGCCTGCTCGGCGTCAACGTGATGAAGGCGGTCTCGGCCTACGAGCCCCTGGTGCGCGAAGCGCTGGCCAGCGGCATCGACGCGGTGGTGGTGGGTGCGGGCCTGCCGCTCGATCTGCCCGACCTCGCACGCGAGCATCCGCAGGCCGCACTCATCCCCATCCTGTCGGACGCGCGCGGCGTGCAACTGCTGCTGCGCAAATGGGAGCGCAAGGGCCGCCTGCCCGATGCCATCGTGATCGAACACCCGCGCCTGGCCGGCGGCCACCTGGGTGCCGCGCGCGTGGCGGACCTCACCGACGCGCGGTTCGACTTCGAACAGGTGCTGCCCGCCGTGCGTGCAATGCTCAAAGACATGGCCGTCGAATCCGAGGTGGCGCTCATTGCCGCTGGCGGCATGCACGGACCCCGCGACGTGCTGCGCATGCAGGCCCTGGGGGCCGACGCGGTGCAGCTCGGCACGGCCTTTGCCGTCACGCGCGAGTGCGACGCCGACGCGCACTTCAAACAGGTGCTTGCCGGCGCACAACCACAGGACATCGTGGAGTTCACCAGCGTGGCCGGCCTGCCCGCACGCGCGGTGCGCACGCCCTGGCTCGACAAGTACCTGCGCGTCGAAGCCAAGCTGAAGGCCGCCGCGCATCCCAAGCGGCGCTGCAACATGGCCTTCGACTGCCTGAGCGTGTGCGGCCTGCGCGACGGCATCGCCGACATCGGCCAGTTCTGCATCGACCAGCAACTCGGCCACGCCATGACCGGTGACGTGCAACGCGGTCTGTTCTTCCGCGGCGCCGGTCCCCTGCCCTTCGGCCGCGAAATCCGGCCCGTGGCGGACCTGCTGCGCTGGATGGTGGGCAGCCCCCTGCCTGCGTGAAACTGGCCTGAGCCTGAAACTGGGCCGCAACCGCCCGGAAACCCCGCCCTTGGGCGGGGCACTTGCGTCCCCATATGCTTCTTTCCTGCCCCGGGTTCGCCGGGGCCAGCCCAGCCAGGAAAGAAGCCATGCTCAAGCAGATCCAGGGCGTTCACAGCGCCCCCCGCCCGCACTGGGTGGGTGACGGTTTCCCCGTGCATTCCATGTTCACCTATGGAGACCACGGCGCCCAGCTCAGCCCGTTCCTGATGCTCGACTACGCGGCGCCCTACCGCTTCGAGCCCGCGGCACGCCCGCGCGGCGTGGGCGTGCACCCGCACCGCGGTTTCGAGACGGTGACCATCGTGTACGAAGGCGAACTGGCGCACCGCGACTCCACCGGCGCGGGCGGCCTCATCGGGCCGGGCGACGTGCAATGGATGACGGCCGCCTCGGGCATCCTGCACGAGGAGTTCCACTCGCCCGACTTCACTCGCCAGGGGGGCACCATGCAGATGGCGCAGCTGTGGGTGAACCTGCCCGCCAGCGCCAAGATGAACCCGCCGGGCTACCAGAACATCCTGAACGCGGAGATTCCCGACGTGGCCTTGCCCGACAGCGCCGGCCGCGTGCGCGTGATCGCGGGCAACCACGCCGGCCAGGCGGGCGCGGCGCGCACCCACTCGCCCATGGACGTGTGGGACCTGCGCCTGAACGCCGGTGCAAAAACCACGCTGCCGCTGGTGAACGGCCACACCGCCGCACTGGTGGTGCTGCGCGGCACCGTGCTCGTCAATGGCGACGCCGTGGCGCGCGAGGCGCAGATGGTCACCTTCCAGCGCAGCGGCCAGGCCATCGAGATCGAGGCCAACACCGACGCGGTGCTGCTCTTCCTGGGCGGTGAACCGATCAACGAGCCCGTGGTGGGCCACGGCCCGTTCGTGATGAACACCCGCGAGGAAATCATCCAGGCGTTCCAGGATTTCCAGAGCGGACGCTTCGGGCAGATGACGCAGAGCGCGTGATCACCCGGGCAGCGGCCTGGCACGGGCCGCCGCTACAGTGCGCCGCATGTGCACCCGCTACATCACCCCCGACCAGGCCGCCATCGAACGCGAATGGGAGCTCGGCCGCCACAACAGCGATGCCTGGCTGCGCCAGGTGTTCGGGCGCGAGCTGTTCCCGCGCCAGAGCGGGCCTTTCGTGCGCCGCGCGCGCGACGACGCGGGCTACAGCCGCGAGCTGGTGGTCGGCCGCTGGGGCCTGATCCCGCCGTTCTCGGCCACGCCGGACGTGAGGTTCGCGACCTGGAACGCGCGCTCGGAGGACATGGCGCGCAAGGCCAGCTTCAAGGAGGCGTGGGCGCGCGGGCAGCGCTGCATCGTGCCGGCCACGGTGTTCTTCGAGCCCAACTGGGAGACCGGGCGCAACGTGTGGTGGCGCTTTGCGCGGCGCGACGGTGCACCCTGGGGCGTGGCCGGCCTGTGGCACCGCTGGGTGGACAGAAAAACCGGCGAGATGCACGAGTCATACACCATGCTCACGCTCGGCGCGAATGAACACCCGCTCATGGGCCGCATGCACAAGCCCGAGCTAGACCCCGCCACGCGCCAGCCGCTGCCGCCCGATCAGCAGGACAAGCGCAGCCTGATCGCCATCGAGCACGGTGACATCGACCAATGGCTCGCGGGCACCGTGGCGCAGGCGCAGCAACTGCTCCGGCTCACGCCGGCCGAGGCGTTCGACGCCGGGCCGGAACACAGCACGGCCCAGGACTCGCTCACTGCCCCGCGCGCAGCAGCATCGCCGGGCTCAGGCGCATCTGGCCCAGCAGATAGCGCGCCCCCAGGCCCAGGCTCAGGCCGCTCACCAACAGGGCGGTGAGCCCGCCGCTCCAGTAAAGCCCGGCCGGGCTCATGTCCAGCCGCCACTGCAACAAGGCCGTGGCCAGCGCGCTGCCGGCCAGCAGCGCAAAGCCCGCCGTCACCGCGGCCAGCAGCAGGTATTCCCACACCAGCACCTGGCGCAGCAGCGAATGGCGCGCGCCCAGCGCGTGCATCACCGTGGCATCGTAGAGCTGGCGGCTGCGGCTGGCGGCCACCACGCTGGCCAGCACCAGCAGGCTGGCCGCCAGGCACACGCTGGCCACCACCACCAGGCCGCCGCTGGCGCGGCCCATCAGCGCGCGCGTCTCATTCAGCAGCGCCTCGGTGCGCGCGGTGGCGATGTTGGGCGCCGCCGCGGCCAGGCGGTCCTGCGCGGCCAGCGCCTCACCGGGGGGCATCCACGCCGCGCCCACGTGGCGCGTGATGAAGGGGTCGAGCACGCCGTCGCTGAAGATGGCCTCCAGCCACAGGCGCGACTGCATGCGCCGCTGGCTGTAGATCGCGCTCAGCGTGGCCTCCACCGGCTGGCCCAGCACCTCGAAGCGCAGCCGGTCACCCACGCGCAGGCCGAGCTGGTCGGCCTCGCGGTCTTCCATCGCCACCAGCGGTTCACCGCGGTGGCCTTCGGGCCACCAGGCACCGCGATCGACCACCACGTCGTCGAAGTTGCCGCTGCGGTCGCTCAGCTTGTGTTCGTCGAGCGATTCGCGCGCGCGCTCGCCGTCACCGCTCTCCCGCAGCGCCTCACCGTTGACGGCCACCAGGCGGCCCAGCACCAGCGGCGCAGTGCGCACCGCCTGCACGCCGGGGGACGCGGCCAGCGTCTCCTGCAGCAGCGGGATCTGCTCGGTCTGCACGTCGTAGAACACCAGCGCCGGCGCCTGCGTGGGCACGGTCTCGTTCACGGTGCGCAGCAGCGTGGCCACCACCAGCGTGCAGGCCACCAGCAACGTAAGTGCCGAGCCCAGCGAGAGCAGCGCCGTGCGAAGTGGCGAATGCGTTTGCTGCAAGCCGGCCAGCGCCAGTTGCATGGGCAGCGGCAAGGCGCGGTGCTGCTGCAAGCGCGCGGCAGCGCGGCGCAGGCCGCGCGTGGCAGCGTCCAGCACGAGCAGCACGAGCGCGGTGGTGGCCACGAAGGCCAGGCCAAAACGCGGGTCCGGCAGGCTCAGCACCAGCAGCGCCAGCGTGATGCCCGCGGCCGCCGCGGTGAGCCCGCGCGCCAGCCGGGGCGTGCGCAGCGCAGCGCCCTCGATGCCGCGAAACAGCACCGCGGGCGACACCGACAACGCACGCCCCAGCGCCGGCAGCGAGAACGCCAGCGCCGTGAGCAGGCCGAACATCAGCGCCAGCAGCGCGGGCTGCCACAGGCCCTGCAGCAAAAAGCTCACCGGCAGCCGATCGGCCGCGAGCTGCGCGCCCGCGAGCGCCAGCGCCACACCGAGCAGCACGCCCGCGGCGCTGGCCAGCAGCGCGAGCAACAGCACCTGCAGCAGCACGAAGGCCGCCAGCCGGCCATCGCGCAGACCCAGTGCGCGCAGCGTGGCCAACGTGGTGAGCTTGCCCTGCAGGTAGGCCTGCACGCTGTTGAACACGCCCAGCCCGCCAATGAACAGCGCCGAGAAGCCGATCAGCAGCAGGCCCGAGCCGATCTGCCCCAGCACCTCGGCCATGCGGTCGCTTCGTTCGTCGAAGCTGCGCACCTCGGCGTCGATGGCTGGGAAAGCGGCAATGAAGGCGTCGCGCCAGGCGGTGGCGGATCGCGTGTCGTCAGCACCCCCTGCCCCACCATCCACCCGCGCGCGGTAGTGGTATTCCACGCGGCTGAGCGGCTGCACCAGGCCGGTGGCCATCAGCGCGCCCTCGGCCACCAGCACCGGCGCGGCGCCCCAGTCGGCGCGCAGGCTGCGGTCGGGCTGGCGCACGATGAGCGCGCGCACGGTGAGGTCGAGGTCGCCGATCGACACCCGGTCGCCCACCCGCAGGCCCAGGCGCGTGGCGAGCGCGCCGTCGATAGCGGCGCCCCACTGCCCGCCTTGCATCGCCAGCGCCTCGGCCAGCGTGGCCGCGGGTTGCAGCGTCACGCTGCCGTAGAGCGGGTAGGCGGCGTCGGCGCTCAGCAGTTCGATGAGTTGCGCGCGGCCGCTGTCGGTGCGCAGCATGGTGCGCAGTTCGATCACGCGCGACACGGTGCCGCGCGCCTGCATCCAGGCCAGCGCGTCGGCCGGCAGCGGCGCGGGCGCCTCCACCTCCACGTCGCCGCCGAACAGCAATCGCGCGTCGTGGCGCAGGGCATCGGCCACCTGGCGGTACAGGCCGCCGCCGGCGGCCACCAGCGACACGCCCAGCACCAAGCAGGCCACGAAAATCCACAGCCGCCGGCCGCTGGCGCGCAGGTCGCGCCAGGCCAGGTCAAGCAGAAAGGGCATGCGCCGCCTCCGCGTGGCCGGGGGTCATCGTGGAAGGCGGCGTCTCATGCAACTGCCCATCGTGCAACCGCAGCACGCGGTCGCAGCGCGCGGCGAAATCGAGGTCGTGCGTCACCAGCACCAGCGTCGTGCCCAGCTCGCGGTTGAGCGCGAACAGCAGCTCGCGCACGGCCTCGGCGGTGTGGTCGTCCAGGTTGCCGGTGGGCTCGTCGGCCAGCAGCAGGCGCGGGCGGTGCACCAGCGCGCGCGCAATCGCCACGCGCTGCTGCTCCCCGCCCGAGAGCTGGCTGGGCTTGTGGTGCAGCCGCTCGCCCAGGCCCACGCGCTGCAGCATGGCGGCCGCGGCCTCGCGCGCGCCGCTGGCGCCGGCCATCTGCAGCGGCAGGGCCGCGTTGTCCAGCGCGCTCAGGCTGGGCAGCAAATGAAAACTCTGGAACACGATGCCGATGCGCTCGCGCCGCAGATCGGCCAGGCCGTCGCTGCCGAGCGCGCCCAGGTCCACGCCGTCGATGCAGATGCGCCCGGCCGCCGGCCGCTCCAGCCCGGCCAGCAGCAGCAACAGCGAAGTCTTGCCCGAGCCGGAAGGCCCCGCAATGGCCACCCGCGTGCCGGCCTCGATGCGCAAGCTCACGTCGCGCAGCACCGCAACCTGGCGCGGGCCCATGGCGTAGTGCATCGACAGGCCATCGGCCTCGATCAGGGCGTGCGGGGGTTGTGGGGGACGGGAGTGATTCTGGGGGGGCGTGGCGGAAGGCATGGGCGATGTGAGCGGGGGCGTGGGGGGCAAGTTCCGGCTGGGCGTGCGCGGGCAGAGGCGGCATCATGCACGGCAGGCCCTGCCCCTGCGCCACGCTCATGAACCCCGCCCCATCCGGCCTCGACCGCTTCGTCACCGCCCAGGCGCGCGACTACCCGCAAGCCCTGGCCGAACTGCGCGCCGGCAAGAAGCGCACGCACTGGATCTGGTACGTGCTGCCGCAACTGCGCGAACTGGGCCGCAGCCAAATGGCGCGCGAATACGGCGTCGCAGACCGGCAGGAAGCGGCCGACTACCTGGCCCACCCCGTGCTCGGCCCGCGGCTCATCGAATGCGTGCACGCCCAGCTGAGCCACCCCGACAAGACCGCGGTGGAGATGCTGGGCGAGGTGGACGCGATGAAGCTGCGATCGTGCCTGACGCTGTTTGCCGCGGTGGCACCCGGGGAGCCGTGCTTCACGAAGGCGCTCGATGTGTTCTATGGCGGCGAGCCGGATACCGAGACGCTGCGACTGCTGAAAGAAGCGAACTGGCCCGATACGGGTGCCCTTCGCGACGAGCCCTAGCGCTACGATGCGCGGCACACACGCCCCGTCACGCCTTTCAGATGTCCGTCTGCTTCAACTGCCGCAAACCGGTATCGCTCAGCGCTGAGAGCTGCCCGTACTGCGGCATCGGCTACACGCGCGGCACCTTGCGCTCGCCATTGAGTGGCATTGCCCCCAGCGAGTCGGGCTGGGGCTTCGCTTCGGGGGTTCTGAAGAATCGTCTCTACCAATGGGCGGCACTGCTGCTGCCCTTCTGGGGCCCCGTGGTCGTGGGAGCGTTGGGTGGGAATGCTCCCATCACCGGCCTGTTCTTCTCGCCCTTCCTGCTGATTCCGGGTCTGCATCTCATCGGAAATCGCCCAGCGTGGCGAGGGATGACCCGCCTGGCCGTCTGTCTCGCGTATGCGGCTGCCTGCGTGTCGCTGTGGATCGTCATCCTGATGTCGCTGCGCGTATGACACCCCTTGCACCCAGCAGCCTGAACATTCCGCTGCCGCCGAAAGCACGAACCTGGCCCAGGTTGGTTGCGGTTCTGGTGCTGCTCGCCGTGGTGGCCCTGCTCGCGTTGTCCGGGCGCATCTACCCCGTCCTCATCGACATTCTTCTGGTTGCTCCGATCTTTCTCAGTACGAGGATCAACGCATGGGCGGCAAAAGGTGGCCTGTTCGGCCTGCTGCTGGTGATCGGAGCGGTCCTTTACTTGCGCCTGGTCCGCACCTACGTCACGCCACCAATTGCGGAACTGCTGGCACGGCTCGGTGCAATGGCATGACCGGAAGTGAGACAGCATGCAGGGCGAACGCGATCTATCGACACTGCTGCAACAGATGACCCCCGAGGTGCATCCCGAGGTCTTCACCTACTGCAGCTTCCCCGACCACCAGCTATCGCCCGGCCTCACGCCCGTGGGCACCTTCCACGAAGCCGAAGGCCTCACCGCCATCGTGCCGCTGCAGCAGGCGAAGGTGCTCGGGCTCCCCCACCAGTTCGAATGCCGCATGGTCACGGTCACGGTGCATTCGGCGCTGGACGCGGTGGGCTTCCTGGCGCGGATCAGCGCGGCGCTGGCCGCTGTGGGCGTTGCCTGCAATGTCGTGTCGGCGTTTCATCACGACCAACTGTTCGTGCGGGAGGACAGACTGGACGATGCGATGCAAGCGCTGAAGCGACTGGCTCAGCAGGAATGAATGGCGGGTGTGTGGACGCCGTGCGCCTTGCGCTGGCAGGCGCCATCTGCCTGAGGCATCATGCGGCGATTCCATCGCCCAGGAGGCCTCGTGCAGATCACTGGCAAGCGATTCGACGTGGCCATCGTGGGCGGCGGCCTGGCCGGCATCGTGGCACTGGCCTATGCGCGCCGGGCCGGGCTGGACGCCGTGGTGCTGGAGCGCCAGGGTCGCGTGGGCGGGCTGTGGCGCGACCTCCCCGCCTGGCAGGACATCCAGATCAGCACCGCAGACTGGCAGTTGGGCCATCTGCCGTTGCAGGGGGCGACCCAGCCGCACATCCTGGCCAACATCGAAGCCTGGGTCGAGCACTTCGGACTGGCCGACGGCATCCAGCTGAACACACCGGTGCAGTCGGCGCGAGCGGATGCCGCCGGCTGGGAACTGACCACGCCCCAGGGCCTGGTGCAGGCGCGGCACCAGGTGGCAGCCACGGGTGCACACAACACACCGGTGATCCCGGCATGCCCGCGCACCCGCAGCACGGTGCGCGAGTTCCATTCGAGCGCCCTGCAAGACCCTGGCCTGCTGACCGGCCGCGACGTGCTGGTGGTGGGCGGCGGCGCCTCGGCCTTTGATCTGCTGGAGCTGTGCATTCAGAGCGGCGCGCGGCGCCTGGTCTGGGCCTTTCGGGGCACGCGGTGGTTTGTGCCCACGCGCAAACCCAAGCACGTGGCCGGCAGCGTGCGCGGCTTTGCCCGCCTGCAGGCCAGCGGCATGACAGCCGAGCAGCAAAGCGCCGCCATCGGCGCCGACATGCGCGAGCGCTACCAGAAGTTCGGCATCACCGACATCATGCCCACGCAGCCCTTCGACGTGCTGCGCGACCAGCTCATTCCCGGGCGCCCCGGCATGCTGGAGCACTACGCGGACATCGAGCGCCACCACGCCAGCGTGGACAGCATCACCGGCGACACGGTGGCGCTGTCGAACGGGCAGGCAGTGAAAACCGATCTGCTGCTCTGGGGCACCGGCTACGGCATCGATCTGTCGTACTTCGCGTCGCCAGCCATCGCCTCCATCCGCACGGTGGATGAACTGGCGACGCGCTGCGGCTGCATCGTTCGCAGCCTCGATGCAGCCAACCTGTATTTCCCGGGCGTCGGCCTGGACGGCATTGGCTCGTCTCCGTGGGCCTACGCGCTGGTGTGCCGCACCATCATGTCGCACATCAAGGGCACGGCGCGGCTGGACGAAGTGCCGGTGGGCCACAAGGTCAACCACTTCGACATCGTGCAACACCTCGCCCCGCGCGACCCGGCGAGCTTTCCTCCCGATCGCTGGCGGTCGCACTACCGGGACCTCGCGCTCAACACACCGGATGACATGCCGTATCCGATTCCTTGATGCGAGGTTAGTCCGACACCGCAACCTCGATCCTCCCGAACACCCCGTAGTCCGCCACCACCCGATCCCTTTCCTGCACCTGCAGTGGCACCATGCAGGTCCCGCACGACGCCCAGTCGCCGGCCTTCAGGCCGATGCCCAGCGCTGACAGCTCGTTGGCCAGCCAGGTGAGCGCCGTGCGCGGATCACCGAGCAATGCCCTGCCCTCGCCGTCGCCTGTGTAGCGCGGAAGGCCGTCGGCGCCGGTGACGGTGGCATGCACCGGGTGGGCGGCCAGGTCCATGCTGCGCCAGGCTTGTGGCGCAGCGGGGCCGAAGAGGAAGCGGCCGGCGCATGAGTCGTCGGCGATGAGTTGCGCCTTGCCGGCGCGGGTGAAGTCGGCGAAGCGCGAATCGGGCAGCTCGAAGGCGGGGTGCAGGGTGGCGACGGCGGCCAGCACCTCGGCCCGGGTGTACGGCTGCTCGCGTGGCGGCAGGTCAGCCCGCATACGAAAGGCAAACTCGGGCTCGACCACGCGCATGCGGTTGCCCTGCAGCGACAGTGTGCTGCCCATGGGGTGCACGAAGCCGCTGAGGATGCGGCCGGCAAGCGGTCCGTCCACCTGGATGTGGGCTTGCCCGGCGGCGCTGGTGGCGGCGATTTTCCAGCCGACCACGGTGTCTTGCGCCACGTCGGGCAGTGCGGCCTGGATGGCGTGGCCTTGCGCTTCGGTGTGGGGGCGCAGTGCGTCGGGCAGTGCGTCGATGACGATGCCTTGCTGGCGTGCGGCCCACAGCAGGAGGGCAGCTTCATGGGTGATGGGGTGCATGTGGGGCGCCCTCAACCCACGGCGCGTGCCAGCGCCTGATCGACATCCCACAGGATGTCCTCGATGTGCTCCAGCCCCACCGAGATGCGGATCATGTCGGGCAGCACGCCGGCGGCAAGTTGTTGCGATTCGTCCAGTTGGCGGTGCGTGGTGCTGGCGGGGTGGCTGATGAGGGTGCGGGTGTCGCCGATGTTGACGAGGTGGCTCATGAACTGCGCGCTTTCGATGAAGCGCACGCCGGCCTCTGCCCCACCCTCCACGCCGAACGCCAGCAGGCCGGACGCGCCGCGCATCTGGCGTTTCATGAGCTCGTGCTGCGGGTGGTCTTCCAGGCCGGGGTAGTTCACCCAGCTCACGCGCGGGTCGTCCTTCAGGTACTTCGCCAGTGCCAGCGCGTTGCTGCAGTGGCGTTCCATGCGCAGGGGCAGCGTTTCCACGCCCTGCAGGATCTGCCAAGCACTCGTGGGCGCGAGCGATGCGCCGAACACGCGCAGGCCTTCCATGCGGCAGCGCATGGTGAAGCCGAAGTTGCCGAAGGTCTCGTAGAACTTCACGCCGTGGTAGCCGGGGCTGGGTTCGGTCATGCCGGGGAACTTGCCGTTGTCCCACGGGAAGGTGCCGGCCTCCACCACCACGCCGCCCAGGGTGGTGCCGTGGCCCGCCAGGTACTTGGTGGCGCTGTGGATCACGATGTCGGCGCCGTGCTTCACCGGGTTGCACAGGTAGGGGCTGGGCACGGTGTTGTCCACGATGAGGGGCACGCCGTGGGCGTGGGCCACGTCGGCAATGGCCTGGATGTCCAGCACCACCATGCTGGGGTTGCCCAGCGTTTCGGCGTACACGGCGCGCGTGTTGGGGCGCATGGCGGCGGCAAACGCCTCGGGCCTGGTCGCGTCCACAAAGGTGGTTTCGATGCCGAACTTGCGCAGGTTCACCGCGAGCATGGTGACGCTGCCACCGTAGAGCGCACCCGCGGCCACCACGTGGTCACCGCTTTGCAGCAGCGTGGTGAGGGCCAGGGTTTCGGCGGCCATGCCGCTGGCGCAGGCCACCGCCGCGCGTGCACCTTCCAGGGCGGCCACGCGCTCCTCGAGCGCAGCCACGGTGGGGTTGGATAGGCGCGAATAGACGTTGCCGAAGGTCTGCAGGTTGAACAGGCTGGCCGCGTGGTCGGCGCTGTCGAACACGAAGCTGGTGGTCTGGTAGATGGGCAGCGCGCGCGCGCCGGTGCTGCTGTCGGGAATCTGGCCAGCGTGGATGGCCAGGGTTTCGGGGTGGAACTGGCGGTCGGGCATGGGGTGTGACGAGGGCTTCGACAAGCTCAGCCCGAACGGATGTTGGTTCAGACGATCGGGCGTTTGGCCGAGATGACCTGCGTGTTCACGCCAGCCCAGTTGAGCCCGCCGAACAGGCGCGCGTGTTCGATCTTCACGCAGCGGTCCCAGATGCTGTCCAGGCCGGCGGCGGTGGCGATGCGGTCGGCTTCCTCGCTCTTCAAACCAAGTTGCTGCCACAAGCATTTCGCGCCGATGGCGACGGCGCTTTGCGCGATGGGCGGGATGTCGGCCTCCTTGCGGAACACGTCGACCATGTCGATGGCGAAGGGGATGTCTTCGAGCCGTGCGTAACTCTTCTCGCCCAGGATCTCGGGGTACCTGGGGTTCACGGGCACGATGCGGTATCCGTGCTCCTGCATGTACTTGGCCGCAAAGTAGCTGGGCCGGTGCCATTCGGCCGAGAGGCCGACCACGGCAACGGTGCGGCAGGCCTTGAGCACGCGCCGCAGGGTGGGGATGTCGTCTTGCATGTGAAGGTCTTGTTCAATCGGCCGTCATTCACCCACGTGCAGCACCACGTTGCCCACGGCCTGCCCGCTTTCCACGCGCTCGTGTGCGGCGGCAATCTGCTCCAGCGGCAGGCGCTGGTCGATCAGGTGTTGCAGCGCGCCGCGTTCAAGCAGGCGCGTGAGGGTGCTGGTGGCGCGCGCGCGGTCCGCCGCCGTCAGGTGATAGACCATGAAGAACTTGAGCTGCAGGTTCTTCACGATCAGTGGGTAGAACGGCACCGCCATGGGCGACGCACCGCTGCCGTACGCCACGCATTCGCCGTTGGGCTTGAGCATGTCCAGGTTGGCGGCGGCGTTAGCGGCCATGTCGAGTTCGATGATGCGGTCCACGCCCTGCCCTTGCGTGAGCTCGGCCATTCGCTGCACCAGGGGCTCGGTCTTGTAGTTCACCACATCGTCGGCGCCGGCCTCGCGCGCGATGGCGGCTTTCTGCGGCGTGCTCACGGTGCTGATGACACGCGCCGCGCCGAGTTGGCTGGCCATCTGCACCGCGTAGTGGCCGACGGCACCCGCGCCACCGGCCACCAGCACGGTCTTGCCGGCCACGCCGCCGTCCATCAACACCGCGTGCAGCGCGGTGAGCGCGGGGATGCCCAGGCAGGCGCCGGCTTCGCCGCTCACGTTGTCGGGCAGACGCACGGCCTGTTGCTGCGGCAGGCACAGCGCCTCGCAGGCGGTGCCGTGCGCGCGGCCCCAGGCGGCGTTCCACACCCACACGCGTTCGCCGATGCGCGATCGGTCAACGCCCTCGCCCACGGCGTCGATCACGCCGCTACCGTCGCTGTGCGGCACGATGCGCGGGAATGGCAAGGTCTTGCTGCGCAGGCCGGCGCGTGTTTTCACGTCGGACGGGTTCACGCCCGACCATTGCACGCGCACGCGCACCTCGCCGGGGGCGGGTTGCGGCTCGGGAATGTTGGCGATACGCAGGACCTCTTTCGCCGGGCCCACGGCTTCGTAGAAAGCGGCTTTCATGCGCGCGGTCACCAGTTCGACTTGCGTTTGTCGATGAAGGCCTGCACGCCTTCCAGCGCACTGGCGTCCATCATGTTGCAGGCCATGGTGCGGGCCGCGTCTTCGTAGGCGTCGGCGATGCCGGTTTCCAGTTGCCGGTAGAACAGGCCCTTGCCGGCGGCAATGGCCACGCGCGGTTTGGCGAGGATGCTGTCCACAAGCTTCGCCACCTCGGCCTGCAGTTCGCCGGCGTCCACCACGCGGTTGATGAGGCCCTTGTCCTTCGCTTCGTCGGCGCTGATGAAGCCGCCGGTGACGAGCATCTCGAAAGCGGCCTTGCGGCCGAGGTTGCGGCTGAGCGCCACGCTGGGCGTGCTGCAGAACA
>VFQO010001940.1_pt1 | contig 14134 bp, 13 predicted proteins | sample 3512331 | NCBI WGS metagenome assembly VFQO01 (sample SAMN10412371, study PRJNA504923) | tailings metagenome | isolation source: Replicate 3 from Balatoc abandoned mine | place: Philippines: Itogon, Benguet | collected 2017-08-28
CCGGCGGCTATGGCCGCTGCTACTACACCGCGACCTCGGCCCACACCTGCACCGGCGACGGCGGCGGGATGGTGCTGCGCGCCGGCCTGCCCTTGCAGGACATGGAATTCGTGCAGTTCCACCCCACCGGCATCTACGGCGCGGGCGTGCTGATCACCGAAGGCGCGCGCGGCGAGGGCGGCTATCTCACCAACTCGGAAGGCGAGCGCTTCATGGAGCGCTATGCCCCGAGCGCGAAGGACTTGGCCTCGCGCGACGTGGTGAGCCGTTCGATGGCGCTCGAAATGCGCGAGGGCCGCGGCGTCGGGCCGGAAGGCGATCACATCTACCTGCACTTGGATCACATCGATCCCAAGGTGCTGGCCGAGCGCCTGCCGGGCATTACCGAGAGCGGCAAGATCTTCGCCGGTGTCGATCTCACCCGCCAGCCGCTGCCTGTCACCCCGACGGTGCATTACAATATGGGCGGCATTCCGTGTAACTATCACGGGCAGGTCGTGACCCTCGGGGCGGACGGCAATCCCGACACCGTGATCCCCGGCCTCTATGCCGTGGGCGAGGCGGCCTGCGTGTCGGTCCACGGGGCGAACCGGTTGGGCTCGAACTCGCTGATCGACCTCGTGGTGTTCGGCCGTGCGACCGGGCATCATCTGCGCGACAACCTCAAGCCCAACGCCAAGCAGCCGGAGCTTCCGGCGGACAGCGCGGACTTCGCGCTGACGCGCCTCGATCACTTCCGCTATGCGCAGGGCGGCTCGCCCACCGCGCAGATCCGCGCGGAAATGCAGAAGGCGATGCAGAAGCACTGCGCCGTGTTCCGCGACCAGAAGCTGATGGACGAGGGCGTGGCCAAGCTCGCCGAGCAGAACAAGCGGATGGAGGACATCCACGTCACCGACAAGTCGCTGATCTGGAACTCCGACCTGATCGAGACGCTCGAGCTCGACAACCTCATGGCGCAGGCCAATGTGACCATCGCGTCCGCCGCCAACCGCAAGGAAAGCCGCGGCGCCCACGCGCACGAGGACTACCCCGATCGCAACGACAAGGAATGGATGAAGCACACCATCGCCTGGTTCGACGGCTGGGGCGGCCGGGGCAGCAACATCCGCATCGATTACCGTCCGGTCCACGAATACACGCTGACCGACGACATCAAGTACATCGAGCCCAAGGCGCGGGTGTACTGATCGTGTGCCCGCCCGCCCGCAGGTGCAGCTGATGCATACCGGCGGGCGGGAGGCCAAAAGGCTGGCGTGGTACTGGCAGGTCGAAGTGGCCAATGCCGTGCTGGTGCCGGCCTTCGTGCTGTTTGTGACCCGGGTCTATGGCGAGGGGGTGGGCTGGCCGACGCTGGTCACGCTGCTGCCGGTCATCGGCCTGCTGGTGATCGGCGGGCTCTACTGGCGCGGCAAGCTGCACGAGCTGCGGGGGAACCGCGGTTTTCTCGACAGGGTTCTGGCGATGGCCGACCGGGCGCAGCGGCCCCTGCTGGTGCTGACCGCGCTGGCGCTGGCGCTCGGGATCGGCGGTTTCATCATCCCCCAGCCGGGAAGCGACACGGCCAATCGCTTGGCATCGCTGGGGGCGAGCCTGCTCGCACTGGCGGAATATGTGAACTACTACCACCGCCAGCTCCAGCATTTCGACAACTGGCCCGACTTCCGGCGCCTGATTACCGGCAAGGGCCTGCGCCCGGCGAAGATGGCGCAGGACCTCGCCGCGTGGCGGGCGAAACGGGCTGCACAAGAGCGCGCTTGACGGCCTCACCGCCCGCGGGCAGCTTGGGCCGCGATGAACAGGGGCAGGATCATCGCAGGGCTTCTTGCGGCATTGCTCGCGGCCCCCGCCTTGTCCCAGTCGGCACCCGCCAACCCCAACCAGCCGCCGCCCCACACCGCGCCGTTCCCCGATCTCGGCAGCGGCGACAGCCGGGCGGAGCGGCGCGTGAGCTACGAGCTGGCGCCGGAACTCCAGCGCGGACTTTCCGCCGCGCAGATCCGCGAACAGCAGCGCCGGCTCGACAGCGCACTCGCGGCGCTCCAGCCGCACACGCCCGGCACGCCCGATGCCTTCGTTGTCACCATCGCTTTGGACAGCGATCCGGTCTTCGCCCGCGAGGCGCGCGAGGCGGGGCGGGTGCTCGCGGCGCGCTACGGGGCCGAGGGGCGCACGCTGGTGCTGGCCGGGCCGGACGGCGTGCGCGACGATGCGCCGCACGGCGCGATCACCGCGCTGGTGCTGGCGCTGGCGCATATCGGCAGCCTGATGGAGCCTTCCGAGGATGTGCTGGTGCTCTACACCACCAGCCACGGCATGGATCTGGGCCTTGCCTATCACTACGGCGATACCGGCTACGGCATCCTCAGCCCCGCGCGGCTCAAGGCGGCGCTGGAGGAAGCGGGGATCAAGCGGCGCGTGCTGATCCTCTCGGCCTGCTATTCGGGGGTGTTCGTCCCCGTCCTCGCCAGCCCCGACACCGCGATCCTGACCGCGGCGGCCAGCACCCGCACGTCGTTCGGCTGCGCGGCGGAGAATGACTGGACCTTCTTCGGCGACGCGCTGATCAACCGCGCGCTGCGCCAGCCGGTCAGCCTTGACGAGGCGGCGAAGATGGCGGGCCGTTCGGTCGCCGAGTGGGAGATCAAGACGCGCGTCCTCGCCTCCTTGCCGCAGGTGAGCATCGGCGCGGAAGCCAAAGCCTGGCTCCCCCAGATCGAGGCGAGGATGCCGCGCATCGCCAGCGCGCCGGTGGGGCGGCCGGCCTTCGATCCGGCGAAGGTTACTGCCCCGGTGCCGGTGCGCGCCGGGCAGAAATGATTGTCACCGGCTTGGCCAGCATCTCGCCCTTCATCCAGCCTTCGCCCTTGTCGGGGTCGATCGCGGTGCCATGGATCGCGGCGACCACGTCCATGCCGTCCACCACATAGCCGAACACCGCATAGCCGTTCTTCCACACCGGATCGCTCGCGGCGGGATCGGCGTCGAGGCCGGTCTGGTCCTCGATCATGATCGAGAAATCGCCATTGGCACTGCCCGGCTCGCCCATCGCCATCGACAGCGCGCCGTGGGTGTGGGTGAGGCCGGTCTGTGTGGTCGGCTCGTGGGCGATCGGGGGCAGGATGCGCTTGGGATCGAACTGGGTGCCGCCCTGCAGGAGGCCGTTGGGGCGCGGTTCGCGGTCAAGCCGCATCGCGCGGTAGAACACCGTGCCGTCGAAGCGCTTGTCATCGACATAGCGCAGGAAGTTCCGCGCGGTGACAGGCGCACGTTCGGTTTCGAGTGCGATGGTGATGGCGCCCATCTCGGTGGTGAGCACCACGCTGACGCTCGCGGCCTCTGGGAAGGGGCGCTTGCCCGGGCGGCCGGTTTCGGGCGTGGGCGGGGCGGCGGCGACGACCTGCGGCGCGGCCGGGGTCGCGGGCTGGGTGCCGTCGATCAGGAACTTCATCAGCAAGGTGCGCTGGCACCCGGGCCGGTCATTGCCGTCGCAATTGCGGAAATTGTCGTCCGAAACCAGATAGAGGAAAGTGCCGCCCGCCTCCTCGCGCAGGGCCAGCCCTTCGAAATTGTCGAGCGTGAGCGGCGGAGCGAGCACGGCGAGGGTGGTGGCGGCATTGTCGGGCGCGAGCTTCACGATGGCAGCGCGGTTGCCCTCGCCGGGATTGTAGCTGCGAAACAGGACATAGCAGGTTCCCCCGGCGGCGCAGGCGGCATCGGTCGGCACGCCGCCGGCTGCGGCAATGCCGTCGGGCGCGGCAAGGTGGAATGGCACCGCGCCAGCTTCGGTGATCCGCAGGCAGTTGGGGCGCGCGGGATCGGCCCATTCGCCGCAGGCCAGCAGCCCGCCCGCATAGGCGGCGAGGGTCTCGATCCCGCCATTGGCCCCGGCTTCTGCGACCAGCCCCGCCGCTCCGGTCTCGCTGCCGCTCGCGGGGCCATCAAGCGCGGCATAGCGCCAGATGCGGTGCTCCTGCTCGAAGCCGACCAGCCATGTGCCGTCCGCCGTGCGGGTGATCGCCTCGGCATCGCCGCGCTCATTGGAGCCGAGCTTTCGGCCCTTTTCGTCGAGCAGCGGGGCGAGGGTGACCTCGGAGACATCGACCAGCCGGCCCTGGACATCCTCGGCCGTCAGCACCAGCCAGCGCCCGTCATCGGTGACGGCGTAGAGCTGGCCGTCGTGCCATTCGAGGCCCGAGATGCCGCCGATCCCGGCCTTGTCCGGCGCGATCTCCACGCCCCCGCGATAGATCAGTTCGCCCACCTTCTGCTCGGGCTCGCCCGGCGCGAGCTCGACCGGTCCGGTCAGCGGCAGGAAGCTTTCGTTCTGCGCCAGCGCGGGGACGGCGAGAGAGAGGAGCAGGGCAGAGAGGGCGGCGCGCAGGGTCATTCGTCGCAGCATATCGGCGCTTTATCGAGGCGCAAGCCGCGCGGCTTGCTGTTCATCGGGCGGCAATGTTTACAAACGTAGTCGTTATGACTACAGGTGTAATCAATCGCGAGGGAGCACGTCACGTGAACACCCCTGAAGAACCCGTCCACGAACGCATCACCGAGGCCGAACTGGCGGTAATGGACGTCTTGTGGGAACGCCCGCGCCGCACCGCCGCCGAAGTCTGCGAGGAAGTCTGCACGGCGCGCGGCTGGAGCCTCGCCACGGTCAAGACCCTGCTCTCGCGCCTCGTCCAGAAGGGCGCGCTCGCCGCCGAGCCGGACGGTCGGCGCTTCCTCTATTCGCCGCTGATCGCCCGCGCCGCCTATGTCGGGGGCGAATCGCGGCGGCTGGTGGACCGGCTGTTCGGCGGCAGCGCGGTCTCGCTGGTCGCCCATCTGGCCGAGACCGAGGCGCTGAGCGAGGATGACCTCGCCGAGATCGAGGCGCTGCTCCGGGAGCTCAAGCCATGAGCGCGGCGGTGCTGGAAACCTTCGCCTGGACGGGCGCGCTGATTGCGCTGGTGCTGATGCTGCGCCGACCGGTGGCGCGCGCTTTCGGGCCGCAATATGCCTATGCGCTGTGGGCGCTGCCGGTGGTGCGGCTGGTGCTGCCGCCGCTGACCCTGCCGTCATGGATGGCCCCCGCAGCGCCGGCCGCGCCAGTTCCCGCCACTCTGGCCGAACCGCTGGCATGGCAGGACGAGAGCCTGCCAGCTTCCGTCACCGTCGCAGCTCCGCCTGCTGCGCCCGCCGGACCGGCCTTCGATATTTTCGCCTTGCTCGACAGCCTGCCGCTGGCCGAGGCCCTGCTGCTGGTCTGGCTCGGCGGGGCGGGGGTGTTCCTGTGGCGCCGCTTTGCCGCCTATTTCGAACTGCGCGAGCAGTTGCTGGCCGACGCGCGCGAGGTCGGCAGTGCGCCGGGTCCGCTCGGGCCGATCCGGCTGGTCGAGACCCCCGGCACCGCCGCCCCGCTGGCCTTCGGGGTGCTCGATCCGGTGATCGCCCTGCCGCCCGGCTTCATGGCGCTGCACGACCGGCGTGCGCGCGATCTCGCGCTGGCGCACGAGCTGGCGCATCATCGCGGGCTTGATCTGCTGGTCAATGTCGCGGTGCAGCCGCTGTTCGCGCTGCACTGGTTCACGCCGCTTGCGACCTATGGCTGGCTGGCGCTGCGGCGCGATCAGGAGGCGGCCTGCGATGCCCGCGTGATCGCCCGCAGCAGCGCCGCGGAGCGTGCCGCCTATGCCCGCCTGATCGCCGGTTTTGCCGCCGGACCCAACCTTGCCCTGGCCGCGCCGATGGCCTGCCCCGTGCTGGGCGAGAAATCCATCATCGAACGATTGAGGAGCCTGACGATGCCCGACACTTCACCCCGCCGCCGGTTCGCCGGTCGTGCGCTGCTGGGCCTTGGCCTGCTGGCGCTGCCGCTGACCGCCACGATCAGCTTTGCCGCCGCCTCCGAAGACGTGCCGGCCGTGCCCGAACCGCCCGCGCCTCCGGCTCCGCCTGCGCCGCCCGCGCCCCCCTCGCCACCCGCAGCGCCTGAGCCGCCCGAGGCACCGGCACCGCCCGAAGCGCCGCAACCGCCCGAGGCGGGCGAGGATGTCGAGGTGATCGAGCACGTGATCCGCGACGAGGACGGCAAGGAAAAGCGTGTGCGCATGGTGTTCCGCGGCCATTCCGACCCCGCCGCGCAGGCCGCCGAAATGCGGGCGCTGGCCGAGGCGCACCGGGCAGATCAGGACAAGATGATGGCCGAACTGCGCGAAGGCCTCGCCGAGGCAGACCGTGCGCTCGCCGAGATGCCGCGTATCATCGCACAGGCACAGGCGGCGAGCGGCGAGGCCCAGCGCGTTATCGTGATGAACAATTGCAATGGCGAGCCGACCGAGACCATCACCGACAAGCAGGGCAGGAAGACCATCCTCTTCTGCCAGTCGCGGGTGATCGCCACCGCGACGCAGGGGCTTGAACAGGCCCGCGCTGAAATCGCGGCTGACAAAGACATTCCCGAGGACACCCGCAAGGAGGTGCTGCGCACGCTCGATGCGCAGATCGCCCGCTGGAAGGACAAGGAAGGCTGAGCCGGGGCTACTTGCCCTTGGCGACCGGCTTGGGCCGCGCGGGATATTTGCACCCGCGGCCCATTCCCAGGCCTTTGAGGAACCCGCGCCGCACCATTCCCGCAGTATAGGCGGCGCGCAGGGCGCGGTCGGCATCGGCCGCGCCCGTCACTTCGCGCAGGATGCCGCGGAAGGGAATGATCGAGCCGACCACCTTCTGCCCGATCCGGCCGGCATTGATCCCGCCGCCATCGCTCCCCTCGGCAATGTCGTAATCCGCGCCCAGCACCGTATCGAGCTCGGCAATGTCGGCGACGATCGCGTTGCAGGTTTTCAGTCGCGCGGTCTCGTAGGGGTTTTCCACCGCCACCTTCAATGCCTCGGGAATGTCGCGCGCATCGATGTTGAGATCGCGCAGCGGGGTCTTGGCAACCTCGGCAGCGTCCGGTTCGGGCACGACCTGCGCGGCGACCGGCATCGGCACGAGCAGAGCGGCGGCAAGCAGGAGCCTAGGCCCCCTCGAAGAAAACCTCACAGGCTGTGTCATCCTTGCTCTCCAGTCCCAGACGCAGCGCCGCCATGCGCTGGCGGCTGCTGCCGTGGGTGAAACTTTCGGGATTGATGCGCTGTCCGGCGCCGCGCTGCAAGGTGTCATCGCCGATCGCGCTGGCAGCGGCGAGGCCTTCTTCCAGATCGCCCGGCTCGATCCGGTCACGGTTCCTGCCCGCCCACATTCCCGCATAGCAATCGGCCTGCAGCTCCATCGCCACCTGCAGGCGGTTGGCAGCGGCGGGATTGCGCTGCTGTTGGGCCCTTACCTGTGCGGACAGCTCGGTGATGTTCTGGATGTGGTGGCCATATTCATGCGCAATCACATACAGCCGCGCGAAGTCGCCGCCGGTGCCCGCCATCTGCGCCAGCTGGTCGTAGAAGCTGGTGTCGATATAGATGCCCTTGTCGGCCGGGCAGTAGAACGGTCCCACCGCCGAAGAAGCGCTGCCGCAGCCTTCGGTGCTCACGGCCCCGTCGCGGTAGAGATCGAGCACCGGGCGCTGGAACGGGATGCCGGCACGCGCGAAGGCGGCTTCCCAGGTGGCGTTGAGGCTGGCGAGCGCGGCGCAGGCCTCGCCGGCATATTCGCTGGCGGCGCAGACCTCCTCCTCGCTCATGTCGCTGGCGCTGCTGCCGCTTGCGGGCGCGGTCTGCTGCTGGACGCTTTCGACCATGCCGATGGTCTGCATCGGGTCGAGCCCGAACACCAGCGCGCCGACGAGGGCGATCAGGATCGTGCCGCAGCCGATTCCGCCCGCGCGGCGCATTCCGCCGCCGCCACGGCTGCTTGAGCGGACGTCGATATCGCTGCTGTCATAGGGGCCTAGCCGCATCCCGTTTCCTCCCGCCCGTTCAAATCGCTGGACAGCCGCTTGCGGCGCGGCAAAAGCGATATGCAACCGCCTCACACGTGCAGGAGTTGTTGGCAATGCTCAAGGAAAAGCGCGCTCTGGTGACCGGCTCGACCTCGGGAATCGGGCTCGCGATCGCGCGCGCGCTGGCGGCGGAGGGGGCCGAGGTGGTGCTCAACGGGCTCGGCGATCCCGATGAAATCGGGCAGCTTTGCGCAGAATTGGGCGCAAGCTACAACGGCGCGAACCTGATGGATCCGGCCGCGATTGCGCGGATGATGGACGAGGTCGGCCCGGTCGACATTCTGGTCAACAATGCCGGGATGCAGCACGTTGCGCCCGTCGAGGAGTTTCCGCCCGAGAAGTGGGATGCGATCATCGCGCTCAACCTTTCGGCCGCATTCCATACCACAAGGGCCGCGGTGCCGGGGATGAAGGCCAAGGGCTGGGGGCGGATCATCGCCACGGCCAGCGCCCATTCGCTGGTCGCCTCGCCCTACAAGAGCGCCTATGTCGCCGCCAAGCACGCCATGGCCGGCTTCACCAAGGCGATCGCGCTTGAACTCGCCACCCACGGCGTCACCGCCAACTGCATCAGCCCGGGCTATGTCTGGACCCCGCTGGTGGAAAACCAGATCCCCGACACCATGGCCGCGCGCGGCATGACCCGCGAGCAGGTGATGAACGATGTCCTGCTCGCCAAGCAGCCGACCAAGAGCTTCGTCACCCCCGAGGATGTCGCCGCCATGGCGGTGTTCCTGTGCAGCGATGCGGCGCGCAATATCACCGGTGCGAACTATTCCATCGACGGGGGCTGGACCGCCGAATGAGGCAGGTGCGCATCCGGCTGCTGGTAACCCTGCTGGCGAGCCTGATGCTGGCCGCCTGCGCGCGCGCCCCTGTCGCCAGCGCGCCGCCGCCCGAACGCTCCGCGATCGCTGCGCGGCTCTCGGCCGATATCGCGATGCTGGCGAGCGACGATTTCGCCGGACGCAAGCCGGGCACCCCGGGCGAGGAGAAGACGCTCGCCTATCTGGAGCAGCGCTTTGCCGAGGTCGGGCTGCTGTCGGGCACGGGCGATCCGGGCTCCTACTGGCGGATGCCGGTTGATCTGGTGGCCGCGACGCCGCTGTCGGGCAAGCTGATCCTCGCGCGCGGGCGCACCGCGCTGGTGGTGCCGGAGGAGGAAGTGGCGGTCTATACCCGTCGCCGCCGTGCGCTGGCTGCCGGGGGGCCGGCGACAGGGGTGCCGGTGGTGTTCGTCGGTCGCGGCGAGGGGCCGGTCGCGCCCGAGACCGTGGCGGGCGCAGTGGTGGTGCTGATCGGAGCCGAAGGGCGCGAACCTGCGCGCATGGCCGCAACCTACAGCGAAAAGGCCACCGCGGTCATCACCGTGCTGCCCGACGCCGCTGCTGTCGCCGCCGTGCGCGCTACGCGCGAGGCGGAGCGCGTGCGGCTGGCGAGCGAGGAGGTCGACACGCTGAGCGCCTATGTCACCGAAGGCGCGCTGGCGCAGGTGCTGGGCAAGGCCAACTGGCAGCGCCTCCGGGCGCGCAGCGAGGAAAGCGACTTCACCCCGATCGAGATCCAGCTGGCGATCAGCATCGAAGCCACCGCCGATCGCCGCGAATTCGCCAGTGCCAACCTTGCCGGCATGATCCCCGGCCGGATTCCGGGATCGGGCGCGGTGCTGGTGCTGGCCCATTGGGATCACCTTGGCGAATGCGGCGAACCCGATGCGGCCGACCGTGTCTGCAACGGTGCGGTCGACAATGCCAGCGGCCTTGCCGTGATGCTCGAACTGGCGCGGCGATTGAAGGCCGGCCCGCCGCCGGACCGTGACATCTATTTCCTTGCGACCAGCGCGGAGGAGGCCGGGCTGCTCGGCGCGCGTGCCTTCGTCAAGGCGCCGCCCGTGCCGCTTGCCAGCATCCTTGCCGCCTTCAATCTCGACATGCTCGCGCTCGCGCCCGAAGGCAGCCCGGTGGGTTTCATCGGGGAAGGACGCACGCCGCTCGATGCCGTGATCCGCGCCGAGATCGCGCGCAGCGGGCGCGCCATCGGCGACCGGGCGCTGGCAGAGAGCTTCCTTGCCCGGCAGGATGGCTGGGTGCTGCTCGAACGGGACGTGCCGGCGGTGCTGCTGTCGAGCGCCTTCGGCAGCCGCGACGTGCTCCAGCCCTTTCTCCAGAGCGGCTATCACCGTCCCTCGGATATGGCCGGGGGAATCGAGCTGGGCGGGGCGATCGACGATCTGCTGCTGCACGAGCGGCTGGTCCGCCTGCTCGCCGATGCCGAACGCTATCCCGCACCCGCTGGCGCGCGCCCCTAGCGCTGGCGCACATCTGCGGTTACATGGGCCGCCACGATTCTCCGGCACAGGAGAACCCCCTCTCATACTCGCGAAAGTGGCGCCCATGGATATCCCGCTCGGTCTGACCTTCGATGACGTGCTGCTCCGCCCGGCGGAAAGCAGCGTCCTGCCGAGCATGGCCGATACCTCGACCCGCCTGACCCGCGACATCGCGCTCAACATCCCGATCCTGTCCTCGGCGATGGACACCGTGACCGAGGCCGATATGGCGATCGCCATGGCGCAGCTGGGCGGAATCGGCGTGCTCCACCGCAATCTCGATATCGACGCGCAATGCGCCGCGGTGCGTGCGGTCAAGCGTTACGAGAGCGGGATGGTGGTCAATCCCATCACCATCGGCCCCGACGCGACCCTCGGAGAGGCGCAGACGCTGATGCAGGCCAACCGTATCAGCGGCATTCCGGTGGTGGACGCGGGCGGCACGCTGGTGGGCATTCTCACCAACCGCGACGTGCGCTTTGCCGAGAACCCGTTGCAGCCCGTGCGCGAGCTGATGACGACCGAAAACCTCGCCACCGTGCCGCTCGGCACCGGACAGGAGGAAGCCCGCCGCCTGCTCCATGCACGCCGGATCGAGAAGCTGCTGGTGGTCGATGATGCCTATCGCTGCATCGGCCTCATCACGGTGAAGGACATCGAAAAGGCGGTGACCTATCCCCACGCGACCAAGGACGGCGCGGGCCGGTTGCGGGTGGCGGCGGCGACCACCGTGGGCGATGCCGGCTTTGCGCGCACCGAGGCGCTGGTCGATGCCGAGGTCGACGTGATCGTGATCGACACCGCCCACGGCCACAATATCGAAGTCGCCCGTGCGGTCGAGCGGGTGAAGAAGCTGTCGAACGCGGTGCAGGTGATCGCGGGCAATGTCGCCACCGCCGAAGCGACGCGCGCGCTGGTCGATGCCGGCGCTGATGCGGTCAAGGTCGGGATCGGGCCCGGCTCGATCTGCACCACCCGCGTCGTCGCGGGTGTCGGCGTGCCGCAGCTGACCGCGATCATGGAAAGCGCGGCGGAAGCCGCCAAGTCGGGCGTGCCGGTGATCGCCGATGGCGGTCTGCGCACCTCGGGCGATGCCGCCAAGGCGCTGGCGGCGGGCGCGTCTTCGGTGATGGTCGGATCGATGCTCGCAGGCACCACCGAAAGCCCGGGCGAGGTGTTCCTCTATCAGGGCCGCTCCTACAAGGCCTATCGCGGCATGGGCAGCGTCGGCGCGATGGCGCGCGGCTCGGCGGACCGCTATTTCCAGCAGGACGTCAGCGCGATGAAGCTGGTGCCGGAAGGGATCGAAGGCCAGGTGCCGTTCAAGGGCCCGGCCGCCGATGTCGTTCACCAGCTGGTCGGCGGGATCAAGGCGGCGATGGGCTACACCGGATCGGCCACCATCACCGACCTTCAGAAGCGCGCCCAGTTCGTGCGGATCACCAATGCGGGCCTGTCCGAAAGCCATGTCCACGATGTCGCGATCACCCGCGAGGCGCCGAACTATCCCACACGCTGAGGCCTCGATATGACCCCCGCCGCTAGAATACAGGCGGCGATCGAGCTGCTCGATAGCATCATCGCGTCCGCCCGCGCCAAGGGCGCTCCGGCGGACCGGATCATTGCCGACTATTTCCGCGCCCGCCGCTATGCCGGGTCGAAGGACCGGCGCGCGGTGCGTGACCTCGTCTACCGCGCGATCCGCCTGTGCGGCCCCGTGCCAGAAAGCGGGCGGGCGGCGATGCTGGCGGTGGCGGGGCAGGACGAAGCCCTTGCCGCGCTGTTCGACGGCTCCCCCCATGGCCCCGCGCCCCGCGCCGAGGGCGAAGCGGTCGCGAAGACCGGTCTTGCGCCCAAATGGCTCGCGGCGACCTTGCGCGCCTCGGGGCTGGGCGGGCGCGAGATTGCCGCGCTGCTCGATCGCGCCCCGCTCGATGTGCGGGTCAATGCGTTGAAGGCCGACCGCGCCGGCATCGACCTGCCCGAACCCGGCGAACCGCTCGCCAGTGCGCAGGGCCTGCGCTTTGCCTCCGGCACGCCGGTCGAACAGTGGCCCGCCTATGATCAGGGCCTGATCGAGGTTCAGGACCTGGGCAGCCAGTTGATCGTCGAGGCCCTGCCGGTCAGCCCCGGCGATACCATCATCGACCTGTGCGCAGGCGGCGGCGGCAAGACGCTGGCGCTCGCCGCGCGGCTGGGCAATGCCGCGAGCATCATCGCTGCCGACACCGACAAGCGCCGGCTCGGCAACCTCGCCCCCCGTGCCGCGCGGGCCGGGGCCGCCATCGACCACAAGGTGCTGCTCGATCCGGGCCGCGAGATGCGCGCGCTGGCCCCATGGGCGGGCAAGGCCGATCACGTGCTGGTCGATGCGCCGTGCTCCGGCAGCGGGACGTGGCGGCGCAGCCCCGAAGGGCGCTGGCGACTCGACCCGGCGGAGCTGGCGCGGCTGGGCCAGCTTCAGGATCACGTGCTCGATCTGGCAGCGCAGCTGGTGCGCCCGGGCGGTTCGGTGAGTTTCGTCACCTGCTCGCTGCTCGATGCCGAAGGGGCCGATCGCATCGCCGCCTTCCTCGCGCGCCATTCCGGCTGGCGGCCTGAGGCCCTGCCGCTCCCGCTCGGCCGGGCGCACGGGCCGGGCTGGCGGCTTGACCCGTTCCATGACGCGACGGATGGTTTTTTCGTCGCGGGCTTGCGTTCACCATGATAATGTGAACTCTATGGCTCAGCCTTCCGGTTCCCGGTCTCTTGCACTGAAGGAGCTTCTGATGCGTTTCGCGCCCGCTGCCGCTGCCCTGTCACTGTGTCTGGCCATGTCGGCAAGCGTGCTCAATGCCGGTGCAGGCGATGCCCCCGATCCGCGGGCGGCGGCGCTGATCGCGCAAGGCAAGGCGGCGCTGTCCGCGGGCGAGACGCAGGCGGCGGTCGATGCGTTCGAGGCCGCGCTGGCGGTCGATCCGGGCTATACGCCGATCTTCATCGATCTGGCCGAAGCCGCGCGCCAGAGCGGGCTTCAGGGCAAGGCGATCACCTATTACCGCGAGGCGCTGGAGCGTGATCCGGGCAATTTCGCCGCGATTTCGGGCGAAGGCGCGGCGCTGGTGGAAAAGGGCGCGCTGGAGAAGGCGCGGCGCAATCTCGCCAAGCTGCAATCGTTGTGCGGCGACAATTGCCCCGAGACGGTGGCGCTGCAGAGCACCATCGCGCGCGGGCCGACGGCGCGGCTCGCAGCCGACACCGCAGCGGGCGCGCCGGCGAGCAACTGAGGCTCAGATCAGGTCGCGGAACTCCGCCACCAGCGCCTCGTAGACATCGCGTTTGAACGGCACGATCAGCTCGGGCAGCAGCTCGGGCGCCACCCATTTCCACGCGTTGAATTCGGGCGGATCGTGGGCTTCGAGGTCGATAACCGCGTCCTCTCCCAGAAAGCGCCCAAGGAACCAGTGCTGTTCCTGCCCGCGATACCTGCCCTTCCACACCTTGCCCAGCAGCTCGGGCGGCAGATCGTAGAGATAGGGCTGGGCGGACTGCGCGATCACCTCCACCAGGTGCGCCGCGACGCCCACTTCCTCCTGCAATTCGCGCAAGGCCGCTTCGCGCACATCCTCGCCCTTGTCGATCCCGCCCTGCGGCATCTGCCAGAAGCCGTGGGCCGAGGGGTCGATCCGCTGACCGACGAAGACTTGCCCCAAGCGGTTCACCAGCATGAAGCCCGCACAGGGGCGATAGGGGAGGGTTTCGGGATCGATCATGCGGGGTTCGCCAGCATGAACTGCATCGCCGCGATCACGCGTTCGAGATCCTTCTGCGTGCTAGGCACCATCGCGCGCAGGTTGGTGAAGGAGTGCGTCACCCCGCGCATTTCGAGGAACACGCAGTCG
>VFQO010001941.1_pt1 | contig 14121 bp, 7 predicted proteins | sample 3512331 | NCBI WGS metagenome assembly VFQO01 (sample SAMN10412371, study PRJNA504923) | tailings metagenome | isolation source: Replicate 3 from Balatoc abandoned mine | place: Philippines: Itogon, Benguet | collected 2017-08-28
TCGATAACATCATTGCGGTCAGAGGATTGGTCGGAGACATAACGCTGCAGCAGCGTAACCGCATCCCAGCGCTGCCCGTCGCCGAACTCGATTTCAGGCAGAACGCTGGCGGTGAGCGCGCCGCGCAGGATCAGCTGATCGCCCGTCCCCGGGAAGGCGACCACGAGATCGGCCGAGTTGTTGGCCGCCGGGCGCACCTCGACAAAGCTTGCGGTCTGGTCCTCGAGCACGATCACCGCATTGGTCACGCCCACGGGCACGATCACGGTATCGATCCCGTCGCGCGCCGCAATCACCAGCCGCGAATTCTGCGCCAGCGTGATGATGTCATTGCCGCCGCCGGGGCGATATTCGCGGCCCGAGGGCAGATCGCGTAGGTCGATGATGTCCTGCGCCGCAGCCGGACGCTCATCGAAAATGACCGCGCGCACTTCGGCAAGCGTCAGCACGGTTCCATCGGCGAATTCGAAGGTCTCGACCGGATTGGCCTTGTACCCGCCGAGAATCGCAAGTCGGTCGACATTGTTTCCGAGCGTGACGACAAGATCGCCGTCGACGTTGGCAAAAGTGATGTTGTCGGGCGTGATCTCCGCACCGAACACGACCCGGTCGATACCGCTGCTGTCGAACACGCTGTCGCGTCCGTCACCAAAGCCGAAGCGGTAGGTGTCGTTGCCGCCGCCGCCCTCCAGCGCATCCGAGCCGCCGCCGCCCGAAAGCGTGTCGTTGCGGTTGTTGAGCCCAATCAGCTCCTCGTCCGCATCGGTGCCGGTCAGCATCCGGTCGATAATTTGCTCGAGATCCCAAATCGTCCCGTCGGCAAATTCGAAGCTTTCGACCCGGGTATTGGCAAGCCCGCCGACAATCGTCAGCACATCGAGCCCGTTGCCAAGATCGATCACCAGATCATTGTCCTGGCGCGTGACGCCGATATCCTCGGGCCGCACCGATGCGCCGAACACCACCCGGTCGATAACCCCCGCAGCATCGGCCCGCTCGACGATCCGGTCAAAGCCGTATCCCGCCGTAAAGGCATAGGTATCAGCACGGTTGCCGCCGATCAGCGTGTCATCGCCCTGACGCCCGTCGAGCGTATTGGGGGCATCAATCACGCCTTCGATGATGTTGTCGCCGCGGTTGCCGCCGGCGATCTGGAGCTGTTCCTCGACATCGGAGATCTTGAGCACCGTGCCGTCGAAGAACTTGAAGAGCTCAATCTCGTCCTCGGGCGAGCGGAACTGGTTGCGGATGCGCAAGGTGTCGGTGCGATCCGTGATCGAGATCACGAGGTCATTGCCGTCCTTGGTGAAGTTGACATTGTCGCGGGTGATGTCGCCGCCGAATTCGATGGTGTCGTTGATCGCGACATTGACCCCGCGCCGGTCGGTCCAGCGCGCCCGGATGCGGCGGTCGATGATGACATCCTGGCCATAGCCGACATCGAACTTGTAGATGTCGCCGCCATCGCCGCCGATCAGCGTATCATTGCCCGCGCGGCCATCAAGGACTTCGCCGAAGTTTGAGCCTTCAAGCGTGTCGTCGCCCGACGTGCCGATGATGTCGATGCTGGCCGGCATCAGCTCGGTGAAATTCACCGTGCGATCAGTGAACTCGAAGAATTCGACGGCAAAGGCCTGGGTGTCATCGCGCACGAACTGGTTTTCGATTGTAATGCGCTCACCGGTAGCGCGCACGACAAAGACAAGGTCGAGCGGCGTGCGCTCGATATCGACCGCCGTGGAGCTGAGCCCCTGAAGCACCACCCGGTCACTTCCCGAGGCATCCAGAATGGTGTCGTTGCCGAGGCCCGATCCGACCAGATAGGTGTCGTTGCCGCCAAAGCCGATCAGTCGGTCATCGCCGAGCCCGCCGTCGATGCTGTCGGAAATCCGCTCAAAGCCGTAGATCGTGTCGTCGCCGCTGGTCTTGGCGATATCGATATAATGCTGGAGCAGCTTGAAGGCCGACCAGTTGGTGCCATCAGCAAAGGTGATGTTCTCGATCAGGTTGACGAAGCCGATGATCGGCACGTGCCTGAGGAACTCGGTCAGCGTGACCTGCGTATCCTCGCCCGCGATCTTGAGCGTCAGCGTGTCGGAGGGCCCCTCGCGCAGGAACTCGATGTCGGTCCAGCGAATATCGTCGCGGAATTGCAGCCGGTCCTGCGCGGGCGGTCCGAACAGGTTGAGGCTAATGTCCTCGTCCTCGATGACATCGTGACCATAGCCGCGCGCGAAGATGTAAGTGTCGTCGCCCTGACGCCCGGTCAGGTAGTCATCGCCCGCTCCGCCATCGAGCGTGTTGTTGTTGAGCAGGCCGTAGATCGCGTCATCGTTCTCGGTCCGCGCATTGGCAAGCACGCGTTCGACGATCTGTGTGAATTCGAGGCTGGTGCCGTCTTCGAAGATGAAGCGCTCAATGAGATTGGGGGCGACATATTCGAGCCCATCGCTGCTGCCCAGCGCCTCGCCGAACAGACCGAGATTGAGCCGCACACCGCCGAACTGCCCGACGACTTCCAGCGTGTCGCCAGTGGCATTGCCGTTATCGTCAAGGATGATGATCTTGAGGTTCTCGCTCGCACCGTCGCGAACAAGCTTGAGATTGTCCGCGCTGATCCCGCCGCGGAAACGCAGAAAATCGATGCCCGCCTTGACCGGGCCGAACGAGAAGGTGCCGAGATCGTCAATGACGTCCTGACCGTCGCCCGCCTGAAAAACGTAGAAGTCCCCGCCAGCCCCGCCCGACATGAAGTCGTTGCCCTTGCCGCCCCACAAAATGTCAGTCGAGCCAGAGCCGATCAGGCTGTCATTGAAATAGCCCGCTGCCCGCTCGGTATCGACCACCTCCATCGCCATGCGGAACCGGTCCCACACCACGCCGTCGGCAAAGACGATTGAAGTGACGCCGGACTCGAGCTGCTTGCCGTTGTTGAGGAAGGGATTGAGCTCGCCCAGAAACTGGTCAGTAAGACGGATGACGTTGCTGCGCCCGGTGATCTGCAGGATCAGGTCCTGCCCGTCACGGATCGCGTTCACCTGGGTCGAGAGAACATCGGTAAAGCGCAATTCATCCGCGCCGCCATCGTCCTGGTCGAAGATGACGTCATTGCCAGCATCCTTGCCGACGAAGTAGAAATCTGCGCCCCCGCCACCAGCGATCTGCTGGTTGCCGGCGGTAAGGTAGAAAAAGTCTGTGCCCCCTGTCCCGCTGACGGTTGGCGCCGAGACAGCGTGGTCGATGATCCGCTCCTCGCTGATCGAGAGCGCGTTGGCTACTGCGCGGATATCGAGATCGAGTCCGACGCTCTCGAACGCAGGCAGAAGCATCTGGAAGATGAAGGCCTGATCGATCGCCACCGTCCCGCCACCGACATTGCCCGTGCCGCTGGGAGGATAATCGGGGTAGATCTGCCAGAGGATCTCGTTCCAGTCGGCAAGATAGTCGTAAACCGCATCATTGGCGTTGCTCGCCGGCGCATCGGCAAAGATTGCTTCGAACAGCGGCGCGAGCTGCCGGTTGGTGGTGGCAACATAGGCATCCTGCGCCACGTCATAGCGAATGCCCGCAGCATAGTCGGAAAGTCCGCCCTGCAGCGCGAGCCGTACGGCGAACCGGCGGCTCGCGGTGATGTACTGCGCCATCACCGGCTCAAGCAGATCGATGATCACCTCGATCCCCGAAACATAGCGCGTCGGATCGTCCGAAAGGTTGGCTCGGCCCGTCGGGCCGACCGCGTAGGCGATCCGGCCGGTGGTCTCGTCGAGCGTAGCGGTCAGCATTTCGGGGCGGAAGTCGATCCCACCTAGCGAGGTGGCAAAATGGAACTGCGCAGGCGTCAGTATCTCGACGCGAAAAGTGGAATCGTCGGTGGAATTGACCTCATCGAGCGTATCGAGATCAATCGCGAAGTTGCGCAGATTGAATTCGCGGGAGTCGCCCGTCTTCCATTCAAGCTCGAGCGCGCGGTCAAGATTGCGCGCCCAGACAGTGAAGGTCCCGTCGCGGTCAGTGACCTGAACGGTGTAATCGACCGCCTGCCCATCGGTGAAGCGCACCCCGATCCGGTCGACCGGGAGGTCGGCCAGCGGATTGAAGCCGAGCGCCTCGGTCCGCCATTCCGCCCCCTGCGGCTTGCTGAGCGCAAGGATATCCGCGCGCGTGGCATAGGTGGTGGCCGGATCGGAGGCGAGCTTCCACGTGCCATCGGACTGCTCGATCCCGTAGTCGAGGATCACCGCCCGCCCGTTGACGATCTGCGTGAGATAGGGTGCTGCCTCGCGGTGCTGGAGCGGGGTGGCGCGATCGGAAGGGGACCACTGCTGCTCGAGCCGCCATCCGCCTGCCTGCGCCAGCACATCCTGCAGGCTTGGCCGCGCGATTGCCGCGCCCCCGGCCCCCAGCACCGGCGCGCCGCTGGCGAGCGTCCAGTACCCGCCGGTCGCATCCTCGACATAGACGCCGCGGTCGAGCAGCACGGCATTGCCTTCGCCGTCCGTGCCAACCAGTACCGGCGTCAATTCGCGCGTGAGCTCGAGCCCCGCTCCCCACTTGCCAAGCACCTCGCCCGCCTGCGCCACCAGCGTGCGCAGGTTGGGTGTGGTCATCGCCGCCGCGGTAGCGGTCGCCAGCTCCTCGAGCGCAACGTCATTGGCCATCGCCACGCTGAGATCGGTGATCCGCCCGAAGCTCTTGGCATCGAGGCTCTGCCCCGCCTGCCAATCGGCCAGCCCGCTCTCCCCGCCATAGCGCGTGTCGGTACCGTTCGAGGCGAGGATCGCGTCGAACATCGTGCGGCGGATGCCGTTGGCAAAGACGACATCACCGAACCCGGTGAGCCGCGCCCCCTGGGCCGTGGTCGCATCGAGCGTCTGCGGGATCGCATCGAGGCTGACGATTCCGAGCGCATCGAGCGAGCGCAATTCACCCGCGTCGGTCACCCCGTTGCGGTTGCGATCCTGCCAGACCTTAAGCTCGCTCCAGGCGACATCGGCCAAGGTGATCTTGCCATCACCGTCGGTGTCGAGACTGGCAAGTTCAGCAAAGCCCGAGACACCGACACCGCCGAACATCTCAGAGTTGTCGTCGATCCGGCCATTGCCGTTCGCGTCGAGCACGAGGAAGCCATCGTCGCCCTTAAGCCAGCCTGTGCGCTCGGCGAAGAGGTCGTTGTCGATGTCGAAGTATATGTTCTCGGACCAGACATCGAGCGTTTCGATCCCGTCACCGTCGAGGTCGATGATGAGCGGGTCGCTTCCCTCGATCCACTCGGCGGCCTTGGCATCGCGAACTAACGCGGCCGCAAGCCCCAAGGCAGAATCCGCTAGCGCGAATGCCTTGTACACATTCGCCAAAACCGTCGAGCCGGCGATGGGCGGCAACAAGGATAGTAGCTGCGCGACAGCAAGAAGCGGATTGGGGTCCTTGAACGCGAGGTTCAACTTGTTGATCGGGATATCCGACTCACGCCCATTGACACTGTCGATGAACTGTTGCGTGCCCCAGATCGTCGCGTTGAAGCCGCCGCCGCCTTTGAAGTAGTCCTTCACCACCATCACGCCCGATGATGTGTCGTCCACGCCGAAGGCATCGCCGATCCCGGCCAGAAAAGCGGTTATCAGGTTCCCGATCAAAAGATCATCACCTTCACGCTTGTAGGTGATGAAGGGCAGAAGGTTGTCGAAATAGACGCGATTATCGATCAGCGTCGCTGTGAGATTGGCAGCGCCAATAAAGGCACTCGCGGTCGTCATGCCCAGACCAACGTTCTTGGTTCCGCCGCCTACGACAAGTCCTAGCGCGAAACCAAGCGAAGATGCAGCCGCGTCGCCTCCGGTCAGGGTGATCCCGTGATAGCGTATTTTGTCATAGAACTGGGCATCCATGATCACCGTGTCAGGCGCGAACTGGAACAGATCTGCGTTCGTGCTGTCATCAAGAATGGTGAACCTCTGGCCTTCGATAAAGGCAAGGCGGGTGCCGTCAGCCTGAAGAACACTATTCTCAATGTCTCCCCAGATGATCCCGCCCTTGGTCTCATTGACAATAATATCTCGACCAGGGCCTCCGACGGTAATCGCATTCTCACCGTTGATGGCGAAGATGACGTCATTGTCTTCATCACCATAGAGCCTGTCCCCGCCGCCTGTGCTGACAAGTACGTCTCGGCCTTTGCCAGCGTGGACGACATCAACGCCGCCCGCAGTGATGACGACGCTATGACCCTCCGTCTTGTTGCTGATGATCTCATTTGCGGCATTACCGATGTAGAAGTCGACCTGAGCCGTCGACCCATCAGAGATATCGCTCTGATAGCCGCGCGCATCGAGGGTCACCGTCGCAGGGTTATTCGTGCGCGCGATATGCAGCCGGTCGAAGATGGCAAGATCGGAGGTTCCCCAAACCTTTTCAGCAAGTTTGGCGAGGCTGCCGGTGTCCCAACCGATCGCACCCCTCAGTCCGAGAAGCCTGCCGATACGCGAGAAGAAGCCGTCGTCGCTAGCCTGCTTCAGAAAGGCCTCAAGCAATGCCTCCCGCTCGATCGGGTTGACCCGATCAGCCGTCAGGATCGGCCTGCCCGCATCGTCTGTCCCGCTTTTTAAAACGTCACCCCACAATTGCCGTTAGAGGTCGATTGCAAGCGCACTGTCGGGCTCGTTTGCTGACAGGATACCTTTGCGCGCATCGACTAAGCCGCCTTCGACAGCAATCCGCGCGCCTTCCGCCTGCTCGACATCGTAGAACGCCAATGCGCCCGCATACTGAACGAAGAGATTCGCCAAATGCTGCTTTGCATCGACGGAACTGAGCGGATTAAATAAACTTGGCGTACGGTAGACCATCTGATCGTAGAACGCAGGCTCACTGCCAGCCAGCACACCGCCTAAGTCGGCCGCGTCATCAAACATCGACCAAATGGCCGTATCGCCGAAGGGAAGCTCACCTTGGCCCACTGGTAAAGCAGAATAGGCAATCGCACTCTGAAAAACGGCCTGCTCACTGCCCCCGGGCCCCACCCGACCCGAAATTCCTGGAAGAGATATTGCGAGAGCTTCGTCGAAGAAGCCATTCCAAAGTTCCTCACCTGTTGCGTGCCACGCGGAACCTGCAAAATCTCGCGCCCACAACAGGGTCACGAGCAATGACATGGAATGGAGTTTGACAGGCTTGAGCGGATCAGAAAATTCGGAATAAGATTCCAGTGGAGTATAGTCTTCGTTGTTTAGAAGACGTAACGGCGAGAGCAGCTCCTCGGCGGTCGAAAGGGCAGAAATGCCTCTATCCGAGAATTCCCAAATACCTTCGCCACCGAAAAACCGCTGCGCATCGAAGTACGCGCGCAGAGAACTCGAAAGGGGCGTATAAGGCATGTGATCAAAGAGAACAGCCTGCTGACGGAATACATTGGCGACGAAGCCGCCCAAACCGCCTCCAAGACTGTGGCCCGTCGATAAGATGTTGGCCGAACGAGGATCAACCTCATCAGGCGCAATTGCTAGGTAGAAGTCGAGAGCAAGCGCGGCTTGCTGCCCTGCTAGGCCCGCACCCACCGACCAGCCGCTAACAGCATCCTTTATCACTGGGCTGTTCAGAAAAGTGAACGGGTTCCAATTGATGTTGAAATTCGTGCCCCGGTAGGAAATCACCGTGCCGCTATCGCCGAACAGCGGCCTGCCGTGCTCGTCCTTTACACCGCTGACGTCATAGGCGATCGCGTAGAAGCCGGCGGCTTCCCAACCGTCTTGCTCTCCATCTTCCGCCTCTCGAATAGTGGCGTTGCCGATCAATCCTCTGGCATCAAGGCCGTTGACGTTAACGCCGTATCCTCGATTATAGGAGTCCAGCGAAAGTATCGCGAGAAACAAATCTTTGCTGATCTTCATTTCTCATCGCCTTGTGGAAAACAGGCCGTCGAAGTTACCCAATGGGATGCCCTCGGGTTTCTTGTCAGGGGAAATACGCTTTCGGTTCGGATCAAATAACCACCCCAACCGCTCCTCAATTCCCGTCGTCACATCATCATCTGTGACCTCGACCACGATCCGTTTCAGCCGCACGCCCGGCCCGAAGCTTGCGGCAAGGTTGGCCGGATCGACGCGGGTGACACTGGTAGGATCCTGCATGTCCCCGAAGGTCACGAGCAGCGGATAGTCCTTTGGCGCCACCTCGGCCGGCGAGGTGATGCCCCTCCCCGAAGCGATCCGCTGCGCGCTGTCCTTCTTGTTGTTGGCATAGGCGGGGTCCATCGCCTTCATCGACATGATCGCGAGATGATCGTCCGAGCTTGTCCCGGCCGCCATCCGCAACAGAGCGAACAGCACCCGGCCATTGCCGAGATCCACCATCGCCGCTTCGCCTTTGAACTCGGTGTCCGAGGACGTGCCGCCAGTCATCAAGTCACTGGTTGTGAAACCCGTGACTGCGTAAACGCTCGATCCGGTCTTCAATCCTTGCGGGGTCTCGACCTCAACCGTCATCCTGAAGCGATAGCTGTTACCCCCGAACAGGCCGCACCCAGAAAGCAAGGCAGCCGCTCCGCCCGCCAGCACACCCAGAACCCCGCGCCGCGCCATCATGTTGTGACCTTCCGAGACTGTAGTGAAGGACAGCACGAAAAGCAGCCTTCGCGCTGATCCGCATTGGTCAGGCAGGGACCTACGGCGTTCTCGGAATTTTGTGGCTGCGACCCCACGATTCCCCCAAAAAAATCAAGCATTCGTCGGAATCTCCCTCGATTCGCACGAGAAAGCAACGGGCAAAATGGGGTTGCCTCAAATAATCTTGGCTATGGAGCGTTCTGCCTCCGGCGCTGTCACCCCAGCCCATCCGACGACAATCCCCGCGCTGCCGCTGCAAACCCGATTGACACCCTCCCGCGCCCCATTATCCGTATGCGTTCACACGCCAACATCGAAGGGGATCACACGTGGCGGAGAGCAAGGGTCGCAAGCCGGATACCACTGCGGAAACTTCCGCTGGCACAAGCAACGGGCCGCAGCTCGATGACGAGGTGCTCGCCAAGATTGCGGGGCTTCGGCAGCATGTGCGCGAAAGTTTTGGCAAGGTCGCGATGAGCATGATGATGCTGCCGCGCTATCGCCATCAGACGCTCGCCGATCTGCAGCATCTGGTGCTCGATCCGCTGATCCGCGACCGCATCGCCATCGCCCAGCGCGCAGGCGAAGGGCTGGTGGCGCAGGATATTGCCGGGGTGGCGATCTGGGCGAGTGTTTCGGAAGAGGTCGACGCCAAGATCCGCGACCAGATTGCTGCGGGCACCTGGCCGGTGCGGCTCAAGAGCGAGGACTGGAATTCGGGGACCATCAACTGGCTGCTCGACGTGATCGCCTCCGACCAGCGCTCGGTCGCGAGCGTGATCGCCAATTTCCGGCAGGTGGTGAAGGAAGGGGGGCTCAAGCTGCACCCGCTGATCACCAGGCTGGTCGATGCCGAAACGCTCGAAAAGATGGGTGCCACCCGCGGGGCCGCTGCCGCGCCGCAATCGGTGCCCGAGGGGGAAACCGTCAACTGACCCAGGGGCGCAGCGGCCGGTCTGTCGCCGCGCCTACTTCTCCCGCCCCGCCTCGCTCAGCGCTTGGCTGATGGGGGAGAGCAGGTACTGGATGATCCGCCGCCGCCCGGTCTTGATCTCGGCCTGCACCGCCATGCCGGGCTGCACCCGGTCGCATAGCGGGTGGCGCGCGGGGTCCTTGGGCCCGCAGGCCAGCTCGACCTTGGCGGCATAGACAAGACCGGGCTGGATCGGGCGCCCGTTCTCATCACGCACGCTCCCCGCAGGGGCCTGGCTCTGATCGATCGCGTCGCGGCTGATGGTGGTGACCTTGCCTTCGATCAGGCCATAATCCGTGAAGTTGAACGCTTCGAGCTTCACGGCCACGCGCTGGCCGACCTTCACAAAGCCGATATCCTTGTTCTGGACAAAGGCCTCGACCGTCACGCCGCCATTGCAACTTGACGCGTCTGTTCCGCCGCCCGAACAGGGCACAATCACCATCAGCGGCTGAGCGGGCTGGACGATCCCGCCCACGGTTGTCACGGCAAGCTGCTGCACCACGCCATCGACCGGCGCGCGCAGCTCCTGATATTGCCGCATCCGCGCCGCCTTGCGCAGCTGCTCGCTGGCGAGGCCGGCTTCGCTCTCGGCTTCGGCAAAATCGGTGACGGCGGTGCGCCCGAACCCGGCGCGCAGCGCGAGCAGTTCGGCATCGAGCCGCCTGATCGAGGCTTCGGACCGGGCGAAGTTGGCGCGCTGGACTTCGATATTGCGGACATGCTCTGCGCGCAACTGTTCGTACTCGAGGAGCTTGAGCGTCGAGAAGAAACCCTTCTCCGCGAGCTCGGCCCGCGCATTGAGCTGCCTGTCGATATAGGGCAGCGCCTCTTCCAACTTGGTGATTTCGGCCTTCGTGGCCGCAAGGTCGGCTTCACTTTCGGCGCGCTGCTGTATCAGCGCGCTTTTCTGTGCCTCGTACTGCGCGACCGCATTGCGCACGAACGCTTCTTCCGTGGCGACGATATCGGGAGACGTCCCCTCGGGCGCTACGAACCGGGCGGGCGCGCCGCGCAGGTGGGCAAGCAGGGCATCGTTGCGCGCCTTGATGATCTGCGCCGAACGGAGCGACTGCGTGCTCTGGGCCTCGTCGGCAGTGGCGATCGTCGGGTCGAGCTCGATCAGCAGCTCGCCCTTCTTCACGAATTGCCCGTTCTGCACATGGATAGCGCGCACGGCACCAATCTCGATCGGCTGCACGATCTTGACGTTCTCGCCCGGCACGGTCTTGCCCGCTGCGGTGGCGACCACGTCGATCTTGCCGATGATCGCCCAGATCAGCGCGAGCACGAACAGGACGCAGGTCATCAGCAGCAGCCACCTGAGGCCCGGGCTCGGCGGCTTTTCCATGATTTCAAGCGCGGCGGGCAGGAATTCGTGCTCGGCCTTCGGCTTGAAGGCCTTGTCCGCTTCGTTCTGGGCGCGCCAGCTTTCGCGCAGCACCTGCGAATGGCGCGCAAGGGTGGGGAAGCGTTCAGCGAAGATGTTCATGCTGCCGCTCCGCTTGACTCGCCGCCGCGGTATCCGGTCTGCTTGGCATGGAGCTGGGCATAGCGCCCGCCCGCGCGGAGCAGCTCGTCATGCGAGCCGATCTCGGTGATCGCGCCCGCCTCGACGGTGATGATCCGGTTGCAAGGCCGCACAGCGGACAGGCGGTGAGCGATGATCAGTACGGTGCGCCCATGCGCGATCCGGGCTAGATTGTTCTGGATGATCTCCTCGCTTTCGGCGTCCAAAGCGCTGGTCGCTTCGTCGAGGATCAAGATGCGCGGGTCGGTGATCAGCGCGCGGGCGATGGCGAGCCTCTGGCGCTGCCCGCCGGAAAGGTTGGCGCCGCGCTCCTCGATCACCGTGTCATAGCCTTGTGCGAGACCGAGGATGAAATTATGCGCCCCGGCCAGCTCAGCCGCAGCGATCACACGGTCCATCGGCAAGGTCGGATTGGCGAGCGCGATATTCTCGCGCACGGTGCGGTTGAACAGGATGTTCTCCTGCAGCACCACCCCCACCTGGCGGCGCAGCCACGCCGGATCGACCAGCGCGAGATCTGTTCCGTCGACCAGCACCCGGCCCTGCTCGGGCACATAGAGCCGCTGCACCAGCTTGGTCAGCGTCGACTTCCCCGATCCCGAGGGGCCGACAATCCCGATCATCTCCCCCGGCGCGATATCGAGGCTGATGCCGCGCAGCGCCTCGGGCGCGTCGGGGCGGTAGCGGAAGCGGACCTTGTCGAACTCCACCCGCCCCTTGATCGGCGGCAGAGTGGCGCGGTTGGGGTTATGCTCGGGCTCCGCTGGCGAGTTGAGGATGTCGCCCAAGCGGTCGACCGAGATGCGCACCTGCTGGAAATCCTGCCACAGCTGTGAGAGGCGCAGAATCGGCTGCGCGACCCGGCCCGAAAGCATGTTGAAGGCGACGAGGCTGCCAACGCTGAGATCGCCCGCAATCACCGCCTGCGCGCCGAAGAACAGGATCGCCACCGTGGTGAGTTTGGAGACCAGCTGGATCAGGTGGCTGCCCCAGTTGGAGAGCACGGTCACATCCCACCCTGTCTGGATATAGCCGGCGAACTGCTTCTCCCAGCGGTCGCGCATCCGCGGCTCGACAGCCATCGCCTTCAACGTGCCGATGCCGGTCACGGTTTCGACCAGAAAGGACTGGTTCTCCGCCCCGCGCTTGAACTTCTCGTCAAGCCGCGCGCGCAGCGGCGGCGTGATGAACATCGAAATCGCGACATAGATCGGGATGGTCAGTGCGACAATCAGTGTCAGCAGCGGCGAGTAGAGATACATCACCGCGAAGAACACGATGGTGAAGAACAGGTCGATCACCACCGTCACCGCGTTGGAGGTGAGAAAGTTGCGAATGCTCTCAAGCTCGCGCACGCGCGCCACGCTGTCACCCACGCGCCGCGCCTCGAAATAAGATAGCGGCAGCGCGACCAGATGGCGGAACAGCGCCGCCGACAGCTCGGCATCGACCCTGTTCGACGTGTGCGCGAACAGCCAGTTGCGCAGCGCCGAAAGCAGCGTTTCGAACACGAGCACCGCGGTAAGGCCCACGGCCAGCACCTCCAGCGTCGTCATCGCCTGATTGACCATCACCTTGTCGATCACCAGCTGGAAGAAGATCGGGGAGGCAAGGCCGACGAGCTGAAGGAAGAAGCTGCCGATCAGCACGTCGCGAAGCGGCCTGCGGTATTTGACCAGCGCGGGGATGAACCACGAGATATCGAAGGCGCGTTTCTGCCCCGCGATATGTTCGCGGCTCGTCATCAACAGAAGTTCGACCTTGTCGCCGGTCAGCGCGAACCGCTCCGCCACATCGGCCTCGGTCCAGATTTCAGGCCGCTGGCCATCAGCGCGCAAGACCATGTGGCGCACACCATTCTCGCCGCTATCGTCGATCTTGAGCAGGATGGCGGTGTCATCACCGTTCAGGCGCACCAGCGCGGGCAGTGGCAGCTTGGTCAGCTCCGCAAGAGGCGCATCCTTGCGGCGGGCCATCAGGCCCAATTTCTTTGCGATGCGGATCAGGTCATCTAAGGTGTAGGGCCGATCGCCCTGCCCGCGATCGTGATGGATCTGCGCGGCATCGGCGGGCACGCCCAAGAATTGCGCAAGCAGTACGAAGCTGGCCAGCGCCGGGTCGGCGGGCTGCGCCGAAGTGGTTTCATCCGAATCTGTCATGAAGGTTTGCGTCCCGGCAAGACTTTTAGATGGAGAGCATCTTTAGGCAACCGTAATCGCGGAAGGTCACTTAGCTGCGGTGAAGACCACCTGCCGCTGGCAACCCCAATGCCCTCGTCAAGGAAACGCTCGAACTCGAGCTTAGCGAACCATCTCAATGGATAAGCCGATATCGAGGTCGGCCCAGGCTTGGTCTGCGGTGACGGCAACAGCGTTTCGGCTTGCTGCCAGAGCAAGGCAGTATCGATCGCCGAGAGACAGACCTTTGCCACGGGTTTCAGCGCGCAGCAGCCCCGCCCTCATGGCCAACTCACGGTCGGCCGGCACGACCTCGACATGCAGCTGCTCCATGATCTCGACAATCTGCTCAGCCGGAATGCCGCGATCGACGAGCTTCGAAACCAACTCGGAATAGTTCACCGAGCAGAGGAGCCCGCCATCCATCCTTTCGGCGACTACATCTGCACCCGGCTCGTCGAAGAACGCAGCCAGCACAGCTGACGCATCGAGGACATAGACTGGCTCAGTCACGCGCGGCCTCAGCACGGCGATCAGCAATCAGTTCATCAGCGACAGAGCCTGATTCCGGCGCATAGGGACGCAGCATCGTCTGAATGCGCTTGAGAACGTCGCGGCGGGGCCGGACATGCAGTTCGCCATCGACGACCTGCATGACAACCTGATCACCATCGGCCAGTCCAAGCTCACGGCGAACGTCAGCCGGGAGCTGCAACCGTCCGCCACTGACAAGCCTCCCTTTGTGCATATGCATTGTACTATCCTTTGGGATGCTACAGACTGGCCTACGCAATACAGATGATCGACCACTTCGACAAGATCATCGCGCGGACGAAAGGGATC
>VFQO010001942.1_pt1 | contig 14120 bp, 10 predicted proteins | sample 3512331 | NCBI WGS metagenome assembly VFQO01 (sample SAMN10412371, study PRJNA504923) | tailings metagenome | isolation source: Replicate 3 from Balatoc abandoned mine | place: Philippines: Itogon, Benguet | collected 2017-08-28
CCACATCCCGCACGAACTGGTCGAGCAGGCGCACGCCGTAACCGGTCGCGCCCTTGTCCCAGGTTTGGCCGGGCTTGTTCGACCAGACCATGCCGGCGATGTCGAGGTGCGCCCAGGGGGTGCCGTCCTTGACGAAGCGCTGGATGAACTGCGCGGCGGTGATCGAGCCGCCTTCGCGCGGGCCGATGTTCTTCATGTCGGCGATCGGCGAATCGATCAGCTTGTCGTAATTCGGCCCCAGCGGCATGCGCCACAGCTTGTCGCCGCTCGCCTGCCCGGCGGCGGTCAGCTGGGCGGCGAGCGTGTCGTCATTGGCGAACATCCCGCCATATTCGTTGCCGAGGCTGATGATCATCGCGCCGGTCAGCGTGGCGAGATCGACGATCCGCGCCGCATCGTACTGCTCCTGCGCCCAGTGAAGCGCATCGCACAGCACCAGCCGGCCTTCGGCATCGGTGTTGAGTACCTCGACGGTCTGCCCGCTCATGGTGGTGACGACGTCGCCGGGGCGCATCGCCTTGCCGTCGGGCATGTTCTCGACGAGGCCCATGACACCGATGACGTTTGCGCGCGCCTTGCGGCTGACCAGCGCCAGCATCGCCCCCGCGACCGCGCCAGCGCCGCCCATGTCCCACTTCATGTCCTCCATGCCGGGGCCGGGCTTCAGCGAGATGCCGCCGGTGTCGAAGGTCACGCCCTTGCCGACGAAGACGGTCGGCTTCTCGCCCGCCGCCCCGCCGTTCCAGCGGATCGCCAGCAGCTTGGATTCGCGCTCCGAGCCGAGGCCCACGCCCACCAGCGCGCCCATGCCGAGCGCCGCCATCTCGGCCTCGCCGAGCACGGTGATCTCCGCGCCGGTGCCTGCGAAGACCTCCTCGCAGGCCGCGACGAAGGTTTCGGGATAAATGATGTTGGCAGGTTCGGTGACAAGCCCGCGAGTGAACTCCACGCCCTTGGCAAGCCCGGCCTCGCGCTCCCACGCGGCGTCGGTGCCGTCGGGTGCGCCGGTGACGTGAACGGTGGTCAGCGAGGGGCGCTTGTCGGCGGCAAGGCGCGTGCGGTACGAGTCATGCCGCCATGCACGCAGACGCAAGGCCAGCAGCACCGCCGCCGCCTCATCCGCGGTGAGGCCCGCCCCGCCCAGATCGAGCACCATCGCCGTCTCGCCCGAGACGAGATACTTCGCGGTCAGCGCCGCCCCGGCACGCTCGCAATTCTGGCGGCGATCGGCGCTGCCCGTCTCGCCGAGGCCCGCCAGCGCGATCCGCCTGACGGCGCCATCGACGGTCGCGAAGCCTTCGAACACCTGCCCGGCCCGGCCTGCGAACTGCGAGGCGGAAGCACCTTCGGCCAGCACCGCATCGAGCCCGGCCAGCGCCTGCCCCTGATTGACCACCCGCGCGTGCAGGCGGACGTCCGATGGCGGGGCGGCGGTGAGGTTGATCTGCATGGGAACTCCGAAACACAGGTGAAACGCGCGAGGCTGGCAGGGCGATTTGCCGCTGCGACAGGCCGCGCTGGCCGGGGGCGCAATGGCGATTGCGATTAGGCGCGAGCGGTGCAATAGGCAAGGCCATGTCGGGAGGCCTGCCAGTCGCGCCGCGCACGCCAGCGCGCCCTGCCCTGCGCTGCCCGGCGCGGGGGCTTGCGTCATGGCTGGCGCTTGGCGCGACGCTCGCCGCCGCCGCTCCGCTCGCCGCGCAGGACACCGCGCAAGCGCCCGCCTCCGCACCCGCCGCCGCCGCCCCGGCCCCGCGCCAGATCGACTTCGAGGCACGCGAGCTCAGCTACGACAACCAGACCGAAACCGTCACCGCCCGCGGCAATGTCATCCTGCGGTCCGAAGACCGCTCGGTGCGCGCCGACGAGGTCACCTGGGACCGCACCTCGGGCCGCATCATCGCCAGCGGCAACATCCGGCTCGTCGACGAGGCGGGCAACCAGCTGTTCACCGATCAGGTCGAGCTGACCGAGGATTTCGACACCGGCGCGATGTCCGAATTGCTCATCGCCATGCGCGCCGGCGGCCGGCTCGCCGCGCGCTCGGCCTCGCGCGGGGCGGATGGCGATGCGGTGCTGGTCGATGCCGCCTACTCTCCCTGCCCGGTGGTCGGCGAGGACGGCTGCGCCACCGACCCCAGCTGGCGCGTCACCGCGCGGCGGGTGATCTACGACCAGAGCGAGAGCCGCGTCAGGTTCGAGGGGGCGATGCTCGAACTGTTCGGCGCACGCATCCTGCCCCTGCCCGGCCTTGCGATCCGCACCGATGGCCGCGCCGAGAGCGGCTTTCTCGTTCCCGACGTGCGCATCACCCAGGTCAACGGGCTGGAGCTCTCGGGCGAATATTACTGGCGCATGGGCGACAACAGGGACCTGTCGCTGGGTGCCTATGTCTTTTCCAACGTGGCGCCGATGGCGAGCGCCAGATGGCGGCACCTCACCGAAAAGGGCGCCTATCAGGCAAGCGGCTTTCTCACCTTCAGCGACCGCTTTTCCGACTTCACCGGGGGCGAAAGCCGGCAGAGCGATCCGCGCGGCTATCTCGACGCCAACGGCCGCTTCCAGTTCTCGCCCGACTGGAGCCTGACCGGATCGCTCCGCCTTGCCAGCGACCGCACCTTCCTCAGGCGCTACGACATCAGCCGCGACGACCGGCTGCGCTCGACGATCAACCTTGAGCGGATCACCGACAATTCCTACCTCTCTATCGCCGGCTGGGCGACCCAGACACTGCGCCTCAATGCCGAACAGGGCCAGATCCCGCTCGCCCTGCCGGCGATCGATTATCGCCAGAAGATCGCCGATCCGGTGCTTGGCGGGAACCTCATGCTCCACGCCAACAGCCTCGCGCTGCTGCGCAACGAGGGGCAGGACACGCAGCGCGCCTTTGCCGGCGCACAGTGGGACCTCAAGCGACTGACCGGCCTCGGCCAGATGGTGACCCTGACGGCGCTGGTGCGCGGCGATGTCTACAACACCAACAATGTCGGCGCGACCACCACCCTTGCCTATCGCGGCAACGAGGGCTGGACCGCGCGCGGCATCGCCACCGCCGCGCTCGACATCGAATGGCCCTTCGTGGGCGAGGCCTTCGGCGGCACGCAGGTGTTCAAGCCGCGGGTGCAGTTCGTCGCTTCCCCACGCATCCGCAACCTCGCGGTCCCCAACGAGGACGCGCGCGCCATCGACCTTGAGGATTCGAACCTCTTCGCCCTCAACCGCTTCCCCGGCTATGACCGGGTCGAAGACGGCAGCCGCGTCACCTGGGGCGTGGACTGGGAATTGCAGCGGCCCGGCTGGCGGGTGCGCTCGACGATCGGCCAGTCCTTCCGGCTCGAAGCGCCCGAACCGGGCCTGTTCCCCGTCGGCACCGGCCTTTCCGAGCGGGTCAGCGACTTCGTCGGCCGCACCGAGGTGCGGTTCCGCAATCTCGTCCAGTTCACCCACCGCTTCCGGCTCGACAAGGACAGCTTCGCGATCCGCCGCAACGAGGTCGACGCGACCATCGGCTCGCGCCGCACCTATGTCGAAGTCGGCTACCTGCGCCTCAACCGCGACATCGCCACCGTCGAGGACCTGCGTGACCGCGAGGAGGTGCGCGCCGCCGCGCGCGTGGCGATCGGGCGGCGCTGGTCGATGTTCGGCTCGGCGGTGGTCAACCTCACCGATGCCGACGAGGACCCGGTGTTCCTGCCCGATGGCTTCGAGCCGATCCGCACCCGGTTCGGCGTCGCCTATGCCGACGACTGCATCGAATTCGGCGCGACCTGGCGGCGCGACTTCATCGATGCGGGCGACGCGCGGCGCGGCAACGCTTTCCAGGTGTTCTTCGCCCTGCGCAACCTCGGGTTCCGCTGAGGCGCGGCCCCGCTTGTCTGCAACAATTGGCAGAACCGGCAAATGGCGTTAAAGGAGCGCGGAGCGGCTGGCGGCCCTGCCACGCGGGATCGGGCAGGGACTCAGCTTCCATTCAGCCGGTGCGGGGCATCGGCGTTCCGGCAGGCCCACGGCGCTTGCGGACATTTCATAAGGCGGGATTGAACGAGTGAGTGTGAAGCTGTTTTCCAGGGCGCTGTTGACCCGCACCGGATCCGCGCTGGCGGCGGCGGCGATGGCGGGCCTCGCCTTGTCCCCGTCCGCACTGCCCGCGCAGACCGTTGCCGTGCCGACCGCGGACAATCCCTTCGGCCTGCCGGCGGACATCACCCTGTTCGGCAAGGCCGACCCGGACCGCCGCACCGCGACCGCGATCGTCAACGGCTATGTCATCACCGGCACCGACATCGACCAGCGCGTCGCATTGGTGACGGCGGCCTCGGACGCGGAAATCCCGCCCGAGGAAATGCTTCGCCTGCGCGTGCAGGTGCTGCGCAACCTGATCGACGAAACGCTGAAGATCCAGGCGGCCGAGGCCGACGAGGCCGCGGCCAAGCGCGAGGAGGTGGAACAGACCTACCAGCAGCTCGCCGCTCAGAACTTCGGCAGCGATCCGAAGAAGATGGATGCCTATCTGGCCTCGATCGGCTCCTCGCCCGAATCGCTCAAGCGCCAGATCGAGGGCGAAGTGGCGTGGGAGAACCTGCTGCGCCGCAACATCATGCCGCGGGTCAACGTCTCGGCCGAAGAGGTCAACGAAGTCCTCAAGCGGATGAACGAGGCCAAGGGCACCGACGAATACCGGCTGGGCGAGATCTATCTTTCGGCCACGAGCGAGAACCGCGCGGTGGTGCTCCAGAACGCGCAGGCCATACTCCAGCAGTTGCAGCAGGGCGGCAGCTTTGTCGCCTATGCGCGCCAGTATTCCGAAGCGACCACCGCGGTGGTGGGCGGCGATCTGGGCTGGGTGCGGCTCGGCCAGCTCCCCCCGCAGCTCGCCGCGGCCGCACGCAGCATGCAGCCCGGGCAGCTGCAGGGTCCCATCGAGATTCCGGGCGGTTTCTCGATCGTCTACCTCATCAACAAGCGTCAGGTGCTGATGGCCGATCCGGCCGAGGCCTTGCTGAACCTCAAGCAGATCTCGATCAGCTTCGCCCCCGGGGTGACCCAGGCTCAGGCCGAGGCCCGCGTCGCCGAATTCGGCGCCTATCTCGAAGGACTGCGCGGCTGCGCGGATGTCGAGGAAGGGGCCAAGAGGATCGGCGCCGACGTGGTCTCCAACGATCAGATAAAGGCCGCGAACCTGCCCGAACAGCTGCGTAACATCGTCCTCAATCTCCAGATCGGCCAGGCCACTCCGCCCTTCGGCGGCATCCAGGAAGGGGTGCGGGTGCTGATGCTGTGCGGGCGCGATGACCCGAAGGATTCGGGCGCGCCGACCTTTGCGGCGGTGATGGACCAGCTCGAACAGGAACGGGTCAACAAGCAGGCCCAACGCTTCCTGCGCGACCTGCGCAACGACGCCTATATCGAATACAATTGACGACGCTCCCCGCCCCGTTGGCGATCACTCTGGGCGATCCGGCAGGGATCGGCCCGGAGATCATCCTTGGTGCATGGGCAAGGCTGCGCGCCGAGCGCCGCGCGCCGCCCGCTTTCGTGGCCGGCGGGCCGCAACTGCTGCGCGGCCTTGCGGAACGGCTCGGGATCGACTGTCCGATCGTGCCGATTGCCGATCCTGCTGAGGCGATGTTCGCCTGTGCTGCGGGACTTCCCGTGATGGCTGGGCTGGACGGGCCCCTGACCCCTGCCAGACCCTCGCCAGAGGGCGCCAGACTGGCGCTAGCCTCGCTCCAAGGGGGGGCTAGACTCACCCTCTCGGGGCTTGCGGCGGGGCTGGTCACGGCCCCGATCGCCAAGAGCGCACTGGCGGCGGTGGGCTGGGACTATCCGGGACAGACCGAATTTCTCGCCGACGCCTGCGGCAGGCCTTATCGCGATGCGGTGATGATGCTGGCCGGGCCTTCCTTGCGGACCGTGCCGCTGACGGTGCATGTGGCCCTCGCCGAGGTGCCGGGGCTGATTTCGGCGGAACTCATCATCCACAAGGCACGCATCGTTTCACAAGGGTTACGAAACGATTTCAGGGTGTTGCAGCCCAGACTTGCTATAGCCGCATTGAACCCGCACGCGGGCGAAGGCGGGCAGTTCGGGGACGAGGACGCAGCGGTCATCGCGCCCGCCATCGCCGCGCTTCAGGCAGAGGGGATCAACGCCTTCGGCCCTATCCCGGGCGATGCGCTGTTCACCCCAAGGGCGCGCGCCGGTTATGACGCGGCCTTGTGCATGTATCACGATCAGGCGCTTATCCCTTTGAAAGCACTGGAGTTCGACGAGGGGGTGAACGTCACGCTCGGCCTCCCGATCATCCGCACCTCGCCCGATCACGGCACTGCCTTCGACATTGCCGGACAAGGCCTTGCCGATCCGGGCGCGATGGCGGCGGCGATCGTGATGGCAGCGCAGATGGCGGCGGCGCGGGCGGGCGCCAATGGCTGACGGCGTGCCTGACCTCCCCCCCATCCGCGACGTCATCGCCCGCCACAATCTCGCCGCGTCCAAGGCGCTGGGGCAGAACTTTCTGCTTGACGAACAGCTGCTTGCCCGGATCGCGGCGCTGCCGGGGAGCCTTGCGGGCGCACAGGTGCTCGAAGTCGGCCCCGGCCCCGGCGGCCTCACGCGGGCCATCCTGCGCGCCGGTGCGAAGGTCACCGCCATCGAGATGGACCGCCGCTGCCTCCCCGCGCTGGCGGAACTCGGCGAGAGCTTCCCTGGGCAACTGACTGTAATCGAAGGCGATGCCCTCAAGCTTGACCACGCCGCGCTGATGGGCGGCGCGCCGTTCCACGTGCTCTCGAACCTCCCATACAACGTCGGCACCGCGCTGTTCGTGCGCTGGCTGGGCGGTGAGGCGTGGCCGCCGCTGTGGCGCTCGCTCACCCTGATGTTCCAGCGCGAGGTCGCCGACCGGATCGTCGCCAATGCGGGCGAGGACGCCTATGGTCGCCTCGCCGTGCTCGCCCAGTGGCGCAGCGGGGCCCGGCTTGCGATGAAGGTCCACCGCAGCGCCTTCACCCCGCCGCCCAAGGTGATGAGCGCGATCGTCCACGTGACCCCCGCCCCCATGCCCGAGGGCGTCTCGGCAAGGATGCTCGAACGCTTGACCGAAGCCGCCTTTGGCCAGCGCCGCAAGATGCTGCGCCAGAGCCTCAAAGGCGTGCCCGGTGCGCTAGAGGCGCTGGCGCAGCTCGGCATCGACGAAACCCGCCGTGCCGAGACCGTCAGCGTGGGGGAATTCGTCGCGCTGGCAAGGGCGCTCGGCTAGCCCGCCTTCTTCCGCAAGCGCCATGCGTGCAGCAAGGGCTCCGTGTAGCCGCTGGGCTGCTCCACACCCTTGAAGATCAGGTCCTTGGCCGCGCTGAAGGCCGCGCCGCCCTCGTTGTCGGTGAGCGGCTGATAGAGCGGATCGCCTGCGTTCTGCGCATCGACCTTGGCCGCCATGCGGGCGAGGCTATCCATCACCTGCGCCTCGCTCACCACCCCGTGCAGCAGCCAGTTGGCGATGTGTTGCGAGGAGATGCGCAGCGTCGCGCGGTCCTCCATCAGGCCCACATCGTTGATGTCGGGCACCTTCGAGCAGCCGACACCCTGATCGATCCAGCGCACGACATAGCCCAGCAGACCCTGGCAATTGTTGTCGAGCTCCTCACGGATTTCCTCTTCCGACCAGTTCGCGCCGTCTGCCAGCGGAATTGCCAGCAGGTCATCGAGGCCTGCGGGTTCGGGCAGGTGCTTCTGGACGTCGAACACGTCGATCTGGTGGTAATGCAGCGCATGAAGCGTTGCGGCGGTGGGGGACGGCACCCACGCGGTGTTGGCGCCCGCCTTGAGGTGGCCGACTTTCTCGACCATCATCTGACCCATGAGGTCGGGCGCGGCCCACATGCCCTTGCCGATCTGCGCCTTGCCCGAAAGGCCATGCTTCAGGCCGATGGCGACATTGCGCGCCTCGTAGGACTTGAGCCACGCGCTGCCCTTCATAGCGCCCTTGCGCAGCATTGGCCCGGCACGCATCGAGGTGTGGATTTCATCCCCCGTGCGGTCGAGGAAGCCGGTGTTGATGAAGACGATGCGGTCACGCACGGCGTGGATGCAGGCGGCAAGGTTGGCCGAGGTGCGGCGTTCCTCGTCCATCACGCCGACCTTGATGGTGTGGCGGGAGAGGCCAAGCAAATCCTCCACCGCGTCGAACAGGTCGTTGGTGAAGGCGCATTCTTCCGGCCCGTGCATCTTGGGCTTCACGATGTAGATCGATGCCTTGCGCGAATTGCCGAACCTGCCGTGGCCCTCGACGTCCAGCGTGGAGATGGCGGAGGTGAAGACCGCGTCCATGATGCCCTCGGGGATCTCGCTGCCATCGGCGAGGCGGATCGCCGGGTTGGTCATCAGGTGGCCGACGTTGCGCACGAACATGAGGCTGCGGCCCTTGAGGGTCTGCATGCTGCCATTGGAATCGGTGTAGGTCTTGTCCCCGGCGAGCGTACGCGTGAGGGTCTTGCTGCCCTTCGCGAAACTTTCCGACAGATCGCCGCGGATGATGCCGAGCCAGTTTGTGTAGGCGAGCAGCTTGTCCTCGGCATCGACGGCCGCGACCGAGTCCTCGCAATCGGCGATGGTGGTGAGCGCAGATTCGACGATGATGTCGGCGATGCCGGCCTTGTCGGTCGCGCCGACGGGGGTGCTGGAATCGAACACGACTTCGACATGCAACCCGTTGTGCTTGAACAGCACGCCCTTGTCGGTGGTGCCGACGAACTGCGCCGGATCGGCCATTGCGATATCATCGCGGCCCGGCAGATCGGTCCAGCTCGCGCCGCCTGCAAGCGGGAAGGTCTCGTCAAGGAACCGCCGCCCGCGCGCGATCACCGCTGCGCCGCGCTCTTCGTCATAGCCGCCGGGGCGGGCTGCGGGCGCATCCAGCGCATCGGTGCCGTAGAAGGCGTCATACAGGCTGCCCCACCGCGCATTCGCGGCGTTGAGCAGGAAACGCGCGTTGAGGATCGGCACCACCAGCTGCGGGCCGGCCAGCGTCGCGATCTCGGGGTCGACGTTCCGGGTGCCGATGGTGAAATCGCCCGGCTCAGGGACGAGGTAGCCGATTTCGGTGAGGAACGCCTTGTAGGCCGCAGCATCGTGAGGCTTGCCCGCGCGCCCTGTATGCCAGGCGTCGATCTGCGCCTGCAGGCTCTCGCGCTTTTCGAGCAGCGCGCGGTTCCGTGGCGCGAATTCGGCCAGCAGAGCGGCGAAACCCCGCCAGAACGCGTCCACATCGCGCCCGAGCGGCCCGAGAACCTCGGTCTCGAGCAGGGTGGCCAGCCGGGCGTCGACCGCAATATCGGCGCGGGTGGTCATGTCAGTCATATGTGTCCTCATGTGGCAGGCTTGACGCAATACCCGGGGAGGAGAGGACGGCCCGCGCCCTATGGCGCAGGGGACATGCGATTGCAACGCCTTGGCCGAGCGCGCGTGGGCCGCTAGAGGGGTGGCATGAGGGATGACGGGAAACGGGGCACGATCGACGCGGTCGCGATGCTGGCGCAGGTTCAGGCGTGGAGTGCTGTCAACACCGGCACGGCGAATCTCGCCGGGCTCGCCGAGCAGGCCGTGATGCTGGCAGAGGCCTTCGCGGCGCTGCCCGGCACCGTGGAACTGGTCAATCCTGCCCCCGTCACTGCGATCGCGGCCGACGGATCGGCCTTCGATAAGCCCCACGGACGCCATCTGGTGGTGCGGGTGCGCCCGCAGGCGAACCGCCGCATCCTGCTGACCGGGCACATGGATACCGTGTTCCCCGCCGATCACCCCTTCCAGCACCAGACCTGGCTCGATGGCGAGACGCTGAACGGCCCGGGGGTGGCCGACATGAAGGGCGGGATTGCGGTGATGCTCCACGCGCTTCTGGCGTTCGAGACGAGCCCGCATGCCAGCGCGTTGGGCTATGACGTGATGATCAATTCCGACGAGGAAACCGGCTCGCTCGCCAGTGCAGCCCTGATTGCGGAGCTCGCCGCGGGCAAGCTTGCGGCGCTGACCTACGAGCCCGCCGCACTCCCTGATGGCACCTTGGCGCATGAGCGCGGCGGCACCGGGAACTACTCGATCACCTTCACCGGCAGGAGCGCCCATGCCGGGCGCAACCCGCACGAGGGGAGGAACGCCCTCGTCGCCGCGGCCGATCTGATCCTGCGGCTGAAGGCGCTGGAGACGGCCGAGATCACCATCAACCCCGCCAAGCTTGAAGGCGGGGCGGCGAACAACGTGGTGCCGGACCATGCCGTGCTGCGCTTCAACATCCGGCCCAAGACCGTCGAGGCGGGGGCGTCCTTTGATAATGATATCAACGCTTTGCTGCGCAGCATAGAGACAGCCCACGAAGTCTCCACCCACCGCCACGGCGGCGTCACGCGGCCGCCCAAGAAGGTCGATGCCCGCGCGCAAGCCCTGTTCGATCTGGTCCGCGCCTGCGGCGCGGAGCTGGGCGAGGACATCCGCTGGCAAGCGACCGGCGGCGTGTGCGATGGCAACAACATCGCCGCCTGCGGCGTCCCTGTGGTCGATACCATGGGGGTGCGCGGCGGAGCGATCCACTCGCCCGACGAATACCTCATCGTCGCCAGCCTCGCGAGCCGCGCAGCCCTCTCCGCGCGCGTCATCGAGCGGCTTGCCATGGGCCATCTGGATCAGGGAGTCCTCACGTGACCTTTCGCCTGCGCGCCGCGCGCCCCGCCGATCTCGAGGCGCTTTACGAAATGGCCAAGCTGACCGGTGGGGGCTTCACCAACCTGCCCCCCGACCGCGCGGCCCTTGGCTCCAAGCTCGACCGCGCGGCAGCCGCCTTTGCGCGCGAGGAGCAAACGCTGGCCGACGAGCTGTTCGTGCTGGTGCTGGAGGACACCCGCAGCGGCGCGGTGCGCGGTACCTGCCAGCTGATGAGCCAGGTCGGCCAGCGCTGGCCGTTCTACTCCTACCGCCTCAACACCCTCACTCAGTATTCGCAGGAGCTCGACCGCACGGTGCGCGCCGAACTGCTCAGCCTCGTCACCGATCTCGAAGGGTCGAGCGAGGTCGGCGGGCTGTTTCTCCATCCGGGCGAGCGGGCCGGGGGCTTCGGCCTGCTGCTCGCCCGTTCGCGCTATCTGTTCGTCGCCATGCACCGCCCGCGCTTCGGTGAGCGCATTCTCGCCGAGCTGCGCGGCATCATCGACGAGCGCGGCGGATCGCCCTTCTGGGATGGGGTCGCGGGGCGCTTCTTCGGGATGAGCTTTCAGGACGCGGACTATTTCAACGCCATCAACGGCAACCAGTTCATCGCCGACCTGATGCCCAAGCACCCGGTCTATATCGCGATGCTGAGCGAGGATGCGCGCAGCGTCATCGGCGTCCCCCATCCCACCGGCCGCGCCGCGATGCGGATGCTGGAGGACGAGGGCTTCCGCTACGAAGGCTACGTCGACATCTTCGATGGCGGACCGACGATGGTCGCGCGCACCGACAATGTCACCAGCGTGAAGAACGCCTGCGAGTGCACGCTCACCAGCCTCGACGTGGCGGAGGGCGAGCGGGCGATCCTTGCCACCGGCTCGCTCGGCACCTTCCGCGCCTGCTTTGGTGCGCGTGTGCTGGACGGGGCGGGCGGTTTGGCGATCGACAGCGCCAGCGCGGACCTGCTCGACGTCTGCGCAGGCGACACGGTGTGGAGCGTGGCGCGGTAGAACTGCCATCACCCGTTCGTGTCGAGCGAAGTCGAGACACGATGGCGCCGCGGGTTCCCGACTTCGCACGAACCGAACGGACAATCGAATGCTCACCGAAATCAACTTCGACGGGATCGTCGGACCCTCGCACAACTACGCAGGCCTCAGCCTCGGCAATATCGCCAGCGCGAGCCATGCGGGCGATCCCTCCTATCCGCGCGCGGCGGCGCTTCAGGGCGTGGCGAAGATGCGCGGCAACCTCGCGCTGCTCGGCGTGCAGGGGTTCCTGCTGCCCCTCCCCCGCCCCAATGATTCCCTGACGCAGGCCCTAGCGCTCGACGGGACCGAGCCGCCGCAACTGCGCGCCGCACCATGGTCGGCATCGAGCATGTGGACCGCCAATGCCGCCACCGTCAGCCCGGGCCCCGACACCGCGGACGGGCGCTGCCACCTGACCCCGGCGAACCTCGTCACCATGCTCCACCGCGCGCAGGAATGGCCGGATACGCAGGCCCAGCTCCGGATCGCGTTCGGCGACCAGCGGCACTTCGCGGTGCATGACGCCGTGCCCCCCACCTTTGGCGACGAAGGCGCGGCCAATCACATGCGGCTGTGCGAAAGCCACGAGGCGCCCGGCGTCGAGGTGTTCGTCTATGGCCGCCCCGGCGGGCGCTTCCCCGCGCGGCAGCACGAGCAGGCGAGCCGTCTGGTCGCGCGGGCTCACGGGCTTGATGCGGGCCGGACGGTCTTCATCGAGCAGAACCCCGAGGCGATTGCCGCAGGGGCTTTCCACAATGACGTGGTGGCGGTCGCCAACGGGAGGGTGCTGTTCACCCATGACATGGCCTTTGCCGACCAGCAGGGCGCCTATGATGCGATCCGCAAGGCCTTCCCCGCGCTGGAGGTGGTTGAAGTGCCCTCCTCGGCCGTGTCGCTGGAAGAGGCGATCCGCACCTATCTGTTCAACGCCCAGCTCTTGACCCTTCCCGGCGGCGAGATGGCGCTGATCGTGCCCGAGGAATGCCGCGAATCCCCCAGCGTGTGGGGCTGGGCCCAAGCCATGCTCTCCGGGAACGGTCCGATCCGGCAGGTCATCCCCGTCGACGTGCGGCAGTCCATGGCCAACGGCGGCGGGCCCGCCTGCCTGCGTCTGCGCGTGGTGTGCGACCCTGCAACGGTCGATCCGCGCTTCCTGCTCGAGGAGGCCAAGGCCGACCTGCTCGAACAGGTCATCGCCGCGCATTGGCCGCAGCAGATCGACCCGTCCGATATCGGCACGCCGACCCTTGCGGCGAGCGTGATCGCGGCACGGATGGCCTTGCTGGAGGCGCTCGATCTGGCACAGCTTGGTTAACGCATTTGGCGCTTTGCCCGCCCGGGCGTAAGGTTACTCCGATGTTAAAGCGACTCAGCCTCAGGCGGGCCGCAGAGAGGGTCGGAGGCACCATGCTGGCAAAGCTGGGAAGGCTGTTCGTGATCAAGACGCGCTTCGAGGCGTTTCTGATCATCTATGCCCTCGCCCTCGGCTCCAGCGTCAGGGGCATGGTCTACCTCCACGAATATCCCGGCATCGGCGGCAAGCTGCTGTTCCTCGCCACCACGGGCGCGGTGTTCCTTGCGGGCGCCAAGATCCTGGATTGCCTGCGGCTCGAACAGGAAGTCGAGTTACTGCGCGCAGACGCGCGTACCGACTAATTCAGCCTAGCGCCTTCAAGAAGATCACTTTGTCGTCGCCTGCCGCGTAGTAGTCGCGGATGCGCGCCTCGCGATCATAGCCCAGCATGTCATAGAAGCCGCGGGTGCGGGCAAAGCCGGGTGTGCTTGATGTCTCGACTAGCAACACGCGCGCGCCCTTGCCGGAGAGCTCGCCCTCGACATGCCGCATCAGCAACGTTCCGATTCCCTGCCCGTGGGCGGCCGGGTCGACACAGATCATGAGCACGTTCCAGGTGCCCTCGGTGAGCGGCTCGGGCACGTAGTAAGCCGCGCCGAGCGCCTCGTCCGCCGCCGCGACGATCCAGCGCTGCGCCGCATCACCCGCGAAGTAAGCAGAGGTCATGTCGCCCAGCATCTCGGCCGGGAACATGCCTGTCGCCTCGACCAGAACGGCGACGCGGGCGAGGTCGCCGCGCTCAAGCGGGCGAATGATGAAATCAGTCATGATAGGGGTTTCGTACAATCCGGCCAGAAGGTTACCGGCGGATCGGACAAGACGATGGTGGGGGTTTCTGTTGCTACGTACCCCCGGACGCCCGGTTTCCGATTCTGTTACCCGGTTCGGTCCGAACCGTGCTCAAAGCTTTGTAAATTCAGGCCGTTAAGCCGTCACATTACGCGGCGAGAGCAAGTGCTTCGTTGTCGTTGGCACTTATGGGTTTTGAGCCTTATGCGGGTTACTCAGCCCGGGCAAAAACTACGCTTTTCAACACA